>Ga0182013_10003814_pt1 | contig 18549 bp, 18 predicted proteins | sample 612S2MmetaG_FD_120487 | JGI IMG/M metagenome (GOLD analysis project Ga0182013, IMG submission 120487) | Permafrost microbial communities from Stordalen Mire, Sweden - 612S2M metaG | ecosystem: Environmental > Terrestrial > Soil > Wetlands > Permafrost | place: Sweden: Stordalen | collected... | reverse complement strand
CCTGCCTATGCACACATCTTTTATTCCGCTATAACAGTTAAATTTTGCGGCTTATCGGCCTTTCTCAGCCCCTTCCGTCCCCTAAAGGGGAAACCAGGGCGGAACAGCCAGCTAGTGTTGCCGTCATTGCGAATGCCGCTTTGGGCATAAAGCAATCTTGTATTCGGTTTATGGACGGAAATCAAATACGGGATTGCTTCGCAGAGCCTCGCAATGACGCACTTTTTTTATTTCAGAATTGTTGCAAAGAACGACCGACTAGCGTGAGGGATAGAAGCGGAAAGCCCGGAATGAGGCTTTGCGAATGAGGACTTGGAGCGGATAGCCCGACCGCTGTTTCAGCGGGCACGCAATAATACAAAACAGCCGCCCCTTCCGTCCCCTAAAGGGGAAACTTAATGCAGAATGCAAACAGCCACATACCCCTTGCCCCTCTCTAGAAGGGAATTAAAGGCCGGTTTCCGCGGAGGGGATGCTAAGGCGAAAGGGCAAATGCACCGGGGGCGATTAATGCCACATTTTTTTGAGTGTTGCCTTTGGCGTTAGCATGTCCTCCGCGGGAAGGGCTTTTAGTATTTGTGAACGATGTTGCCGATTACGAGGGGGAGGTCTATCATTATTTTGTTGTCGCCCTGACCTACGGTGAAGGGGTCTTCGGTGAATTCGCAGGCTTGAAGGACGTCGCAGCTGGATGCTACGCGGGTGCCGCTGAAGGTTACCTGGATATCGAAGAAGTCGATGCTGAGGGGATCCTTAGTGCTGGAGGCGGCAATGATTTTGTTCCACTCGTCGCGGTAGATGGTTATTTTGCCTTCGTACTCTGAGTTGCCGTAGCCACGGCTAACCGGTTCGGTGCCCATGCCGTAGTGGTTTTCTTTCTTTTGCTTTTTCTTGTATTCGATTTTGGTGATGCCAACAACCGGCACGCCGAAAAGCTGCAATTTGATGTTTGCCCAACTGTAATTTACTCCGTTTATAAGTGGTGTGTTTGCCATTTTGAATTATGATTTATGAGTGATGATTTATGAATGAATACGCCTTGATGGCAATGCTGTCTTTCAATCAGAAATCAGCATTCAGCATTCAGAAATTTTTACGTTAATGCAACTACAAATCCGATGTTGACTGTTATTGCACGGGCCACGCCTACCGGTATCAGTTCTACTGCTACTACCAGGGTGTTGGTGCTGAGGACGTTTTGGGTGCTGTTGATGAGCACTTCGAAATCGCTGAGCTCGGTGGCCTGCACCATGGCGCGGAGGTTTAGTTCGGCGAGGCTGGTGAAGTAGGCGATGGATTCGTCGGTGAGGGTGCCGTCGCTGTTGAGTACGATGGGTGCGCCGAGGGCAGGTAGCAGGCTGGAATATACCCCGCGGATGGCCTTGTCGATGGTGCGGTTGTTTTCGATGTAGGCGTAATCGCTGGTAACGATGGTGGCGGTGTGGCTGCCGTTGAAGTAGCTGCCTGCAAAGCCGATGTTTTTGATGAGGAACACGTAGCGCATGCCATCCAGGTCGTCTAATAGGTTTTGGGCTACGGAGCTTACCAGGGCGCCGTTGGCAAAGGCCGGCGTATCGCACTCGTAACCGTTGCTGATGTTGAATTTGCCGCGCCACTCGATTGATTCGTTAACGGCAGCATACGATACTGCACCCAATGCGGCACCCAGTGTAGTGATAGATTTTTTAGTGCCCGCGTATAAGTAAGCGCCCAGTGCCCCGCCATCCTGCGAGATGATTGCAGTGGCTTTATTGGCAGTTAGGGTGTTTAAGTTGGTAAGGGTTGACAAATCTGTAACTGCGCTTAAATCGGCCGCGTAAAGGGCCAACATAGGCATGTGGTTGCCGTCATCGTTGGTTACAATTTCGTTGTGGATGAGTTGAAGGTCGCCGGCGTTGTAAGAAGAACCGGGATCTTTGAGCACTGCAGTTTGCCTGATAATACCACCGGAGAATGTCTGCACTGTGGTAATTTCGGAAAAAGTATAAGTACTTGGCGGGGCAAAGAAACCCACGTATAACTGGCCCTGCGGCTGTAAACGGAAATACTCGCTGATATGATAATGCCAGATTGCTTTTGAAGAATATTTACCACCCGATGGCTGCACTAATGTGGCCGTAAAAGTTGTGCCGGTGCGGGTGAAGGCAACAACCGGTACGTATGCCCCTAAGCGGCGCGGACAGGTATACGTAACCACGTTGGTGGCAACTACTGCTGAATAACCATGCTGATAGGTGCCCGAGTTGATGAATGATGCCAGGCTGGCAGCCAGAGTATCGCCGGTACTATCGCCGTTATCGGCGGTGGTAATGGTGTAGGTACCAATGCTAACCACATCGGGTGTTGAAATTCCGTTTACAAGTGTGGGAATTTCGGTGGATGCAATAGTTACGGTATCGCCTGTGGCGCCAACGGCAGTTACAGTTATGGTACCGGTGGCAGCCGTTGCATCGGCAAAATTTGCATCGGCATCGGAGCCTGCTGCGAAGCCCGGAAGTATGCCTGCGTTTTCGGCATCTGAAACGCTGAACAAAGCGCGCACCGGCGATGCTGTTGACCAACCGGAAGGGAATGTTGCGCCTGTATAAAATACGAGCCCGGAAATAAAATCCTGCCCGGATAAAGGCCGGCCAAGACCGCCCTGCCCTTTTACGAATGTGATATCACCTATTGCCATTTAGTTTTCTTTTTTGAAGTTTTAGATTCTTTGGGTTTGGCCATAGCCGTGTTAAGCGCCGGTTCGGCTTTAATTTGTTTTGTTCTTTCGATTAATACGCCCCCGGCCCTGTTGTGCAGATAATGGTGTTGTGTGGTTTCGTCCACCCATACCTGGTTGATGTGCGGCAGGGATTTAAATACTTGTGAGGCTATTTCGTCAGCACTCTTTTTGGGTTTCATAACTGCTTATTGCACTACGCTGTATTCTGCAGACCAGATTGTTCCATCAAAAATGAATGTTATGTTTGCGCGGGTAGAAACAGTAAGCACGTGGCCGCCGTTAGTAACGTTGGGGCCTGCAAAATTTAATTTACCCGAACCTATTGCCATAATTGTAACCTCATCGCCCAGGTAGCAGCTTGCTACAGAAGGAAAAAGAAAAGTAAGCGTATCGGACAAGGCCGGAATACTTACCAGGGTTTTGTATGCGTTGAGGCTAAGTTGCACCGTATCGTATGCTACAGTATCAGCCACGGCTAAGTATTTGATGGTCATGGCACGGAACGTGTTATCGTGAAATACACCTACACCGGTGCGCGGCGTGGCTGATTGTGAGAAAGCCGTAAGGCTGCAAAAGGTTATCAGTATCAGAAACAGGTTTTTCATTTTCATATTTTTTTAGTTTTTTACTTCGTTAATTTTTTCGGCGGGGGTGTGTACTACAGGTTGGTTGCTTTCGTGGTCCTGCCGTTTAATAATTGTGCCGCCGTTGCGGCCATCCAGGTGAAAGAGTTGAGTTTTTTCATCTACCCAAACCTGGTTGATGTGGGGCAGGGCTTTGAATACGGTGGCCGCTATGTCGGCGGTGGTTCGTTTTTGTTCCATGTTTTTTTGATTGTTTGGGGACGCTGATTTGTTATGATGATTATGATTAATGCATCTTGAAGGAATGAAGAGCTTTGATTTTGGGTGGTCCTACATCATTTGGGGTTGTTTCGTTTTGAGTAAGGGTGCCGAACAGCCTAACCACCCCCAGGGCAGCCCCTCCTGAATCAGGAGGGGAGTTTTTCAGGTCCGGGTTCCGGGAAGGGCACCGGGCTGTGGAAGCCCGGCACCGACCCGAAACGTATTTTTACTCAATTACAGTTTATAAATTAAAAGATGATGCGGTTAATGTAGTATACAGGAATATTTCGTCGCTGAAACCATACTGCACATCATATTTCATCAGGCCTTTGAGGAAGAACAACTCGGAGTTGTTTTGCAGGCGCATTAATTGCAATGCGTTATCCTCGGTGCTGTTCATACCCACGTAAAGGTTTGAAGTAGTATCAGCCAGGCCTTCGCAGAATATGATGGTATCATCGGGCAAACCTGCCAGGGGAACGATTTCGTAGCCTTTGAATTTGTTGATACCCTTATCGGTGGTGTTAACCCCTTTAAACTGCTGGGTGGTGGTAATGTAGGTTTGATAAATCTGCTCGGTGTTGATAGACACAAAGAACTTCAACCGCTCATAACGCGAAGGGCGGCTTAACAACGCCTTTTGGTTAGTGGCGCATAATTGCAGCAGGGCGTTCATGGCATCTACAATGTTGTAGTAGCCGCCTGGTGTTGGTTCTGTTGCTGTTAAAGGCAGTGGAGATGGCACCTGTAGCACAGAAGAATCGCTGATCATCTTTTTAAGGAAGCCGTCGAAGAAACATATTTGCCCGTTACCGGTGGTGCCGGGTGTTGCGGTGTAGCTGGTAGAGCCCATCCACAAACCGGTTTCAATTTGTTCGAACATCCTGTTCAAACCAATTTGAATCATGTAGTTTTCGGCGGTAACCGGTAACTCGCGCGCTAACAGGGTTGGGCTAAGTTGTTCGGCCAGCCAGTAAGTTTCAAACTGGCGGGGGTTGAACTCGGTATACAGCATCAAATCGAGCGGTTCCAGTACCCGGCCATCAATGGTGAAGGTGCCCGAGGTAGTTGGGGTTGCAGCGCGTTGCTGTAAAGGTTGCGAAAAATCAATACGGCCAATGGTGTGCTGCTTTTTGATGCCGTCTTGTATGTAAACACCACCTTTTTGCACGGTGTCCATACCAAAGGTTGCCGGTAGCCAGAAGTAGCTTGCAAAGGTACCGGAGTAGCTGGTGTCGTTGATTACTAAAGAATCTGCCATGTTGTTGTTTTATTTAGTGTGTTAATGTTTGAGGGGAAATTGTGTTCAGGTGTTCAGGTGCGCTGGTGTTTAATTTGAGGTGCCCTTTGTATTTAACTTGAACACCTAAACACCGGCGCACCTGAACACTTATATAGCTATTAATGTTGCATTGCCGGGTGTAATAGCGCCGGAGGCGGATAGGGTGCCGGGGATGAGGACGTCGGTGAGGGTGTAGCCGGGGGTATCTTCAAATATCATGTAGCCGGCAGTGGGTTGAAAGAGCCTTTGCATAACGGTTGAATTCTGAATCATGGTGGAGGTAAAAACCGGTGTGGGTGGAGGTGTGGCGTTGTATGGCCGGGCGGCTACGGTGTTGAGTACCACGTCCTGAACACCGGTGAGGTTGCGGAGTATGTTTTCGAGGTCGCTCATTTTAATGGAGCCGTTGAAATTTATTTGTGACAGCTGCTGCAGGTAACTGTTAACGGCGTTGGTTACGTTGGTTTGAATTACGGGGCTGTATTGGCCTGAGTAGTATATCATAGGAACGACATATATTCTATCGGGATACTGGCTGCTTACGTTGTAGGTGGTTCGGGCATCGCCGATGGTAGTGATGTAGGCTTGTGCCGCGGCTACCTGTTGCAGGTTTAAAGGCGCAAGCTGGTTGCCGGAGGTGGTGGCTACTTTTACGTTAACGGTGTAGTCGAGACCGGGGGTTACGCTGCATGCGGTGATTATTTGCAGCGTTGGGTCTACCACCGGAAACTGGGGGATGGTATTTACCAGTTGCACTACCTGCGGGTTGCTTACGCTGTATTGAAAGGCGAACATTTTGGCCTGTACCCAGAGTGTTGAAGCTGCGGCCGATTGGGCTACCTGGGCTTCAACTGCGGCCAGGAAGAGGTCTTGCAATTGTTCGAACACGGCGATGGCTGCGGATACTATGAAGGTTATGTTCCGCCAGATGGCGCGGTTGCTGGTGTTGTAGGTGATGTTGCGGGTGATGCCGTTATCGTCAACATAGTTGAGGTTAGGGTTAGAGGCAATTGCGGCGATGATTTGGGATTGGATTTGGGAAACTGTTCTTGCCATGATTTTTGTGTTAAGGTGGTTTTGTGTTCAGGTGTTCAAGTGTTCAGGTGAAATTTGGCGGCTAATGTTTGGGCTGTATTGTTGTTCTGTATTTTACCTGAACACATGAACACCTGCGCACATTAGCACGTTAGAATTGCGGAGTGATGGTTGCGTTATCAATCAGGGTGGTTGGGGGTTGTTTTATTATTTGAGATGTGGTTTGGTCGCCGGGTTCGTCGATGTAGCTGCATTTGAAATCAATGATGTAGTGGTAGACGTTGGTGTGTTCGTAGTCTTGCGTTTCGCTTACCTTTTGGAGGGCGCTGCAAAGCGGGGGTTCGTAGTAAGTGAGTAGTGTTATAATAGTGTTGCGAAGATTGAAGATGCTGGTGTTTTGTTCCATGGTGCCATCGCCTGCGTCGTATTGGGTTTGGCCGATGTGGATGCGGAAGGTGACTTCACTGGCGGTGAAGCCGAGACCGAGCTGGTCGTAGTTGTTGGGCATGAGGACTTCAATGAAGGCGCAGGGAAAGGGGTAGCTTTCTATTTGCTGTGCTTCCATGTATTTGAACTGGTTGTTCCAGATACGGCAGTATTTGATGCAGCTGCCGGTTTGGATTTTGTTGATGAGGTCGGTGATGGGTGTTATTATACCTGCCATGGTGTGTGAATTTTAAATACAGATAGAACGCTGATTTGTTATGATTTTTATGATGAATACTGATTTTTAATACGAATGCTTAATACATTTTATCGCAAAGACGCGAAGGTTATTTAGCACGTCATTGCAAGGAGGCTTTGCGACGAAGCAATCCGGTATTGTTTTTATTCTACGATACAGACACAGTGACTAAATACAGGATTGCTTCGCAGAGCCTTGCAATGACGGGGTGTGGGGCGCAATGACGCGAGCTTTTTTATTTTGTCCATAGTTTACTGATGTATGTTTTGATGATTTTTTTTTGGATGTTGGCTAGTTCTTCTGCGTGGCCTATGAATTGGCGCTGGGGCATTTTGAAGCCGCGGCCACGGCCGGTTTTGAGGCCATCGTTATGCACTTTAGCGTAGGGTATGTTTTGCACTTCGAATTTGAGGGTTTTGAAATCGGTTTTTACAAGGCTTTTGCTTACCGCGTTTTTAAGGGCACCCGTTTTATATAGTATGGGTTTGGTGTTTGCAGGTTTTTGTGGTTTACGAAGCTGCCAGGAGTGACCATTCCATGCCTGGCTATCGAGGGATTTGTTGAAGTATTGTTGGGTGGCTTCGGCGAGGGCCTGGGGAAGGGTGGATTTTTGTTGTTGGAGTTTTTGAAGGGCTTGGTTGATGTTGAAATTGTTCATTTGAATACAGTTAAATGCGAATACGTTTTATCGCAAAGGGCGCAAAGGGTTAATACAAGGAGCGCAAAGTTTTTTTGTGCGTCATTGCAAGGCTTTGCGAAGCAATCCAGATGCGAGGTGCGCTTCGTGTTGCGTTACGACGCAAGTAGCTTCTGGATTGCTTCGTCGCGGAGCCTCCTCGCAATGACGCACATTTTGAGGGGCGGCCCGCGTGAGGGATAGGAGCGGAAATCCTTTTTATTGCCTCGCCGGTTTTGCGGGGATTAAAAAGATTGCAGCGGATAGCCCGGCCCGCAGGGCACGCCCGGCCCCCTCCGCCCCCAATGGGGGAACCAATACCAATACAGCTGCCACCCATTTTGTAAAGACAACCTTGCCTTTAGTTTCCCCCTTCGGGGGACGGAAGGGGGCTGTGTTTTGTTGGTATACCGGTGCGTTGCTGAAAGTACGCGGGGTCCATTTCGAGGCCGGCCTGGCGCATGGTGTAGGCCAGGGTGGCGGTTTGGAGGTTGTTGGCGTCTTCTTTTTTGCGCTTTTCGGTTAGTTCCTGGTTGTTGCTGAAGGTGAATTTTTGGCCTTCGGATATATTAAAACCTAAGTTAATTAGTTTAGGGATGAGGGTGCCATTGATTACGTCTTGTAAAAAGGCGCCGTCGGCGGTTTGTTTATCGGTTAGGGCGGCCTGGGCGGGGCTCTCCTCTCCCTGCGTGGCGCCGAGTTTGCCGGGGGTGCTGTCGAGGGCGTCGGCGTGGCCGAGGATGAGTTTGCTTATTTTTGATTCGAGGCGGTGCTCGAGGTCGGCGTAAATTTTGAAGCCTTGTCCGTTGCCTTTTGATTCGAGCAGTTCGAGGTCGTCCATGGCATCGAGGAGGATGGCGCCGCTGCTGCCCATGTCGAGGAGGGCGCGGAAGAGTTCGCCGCGTTCGGCTTCGGATGTTTTTTGTGTTTTGCCTACGCGAACGGGCATGCCGTAAAGCTCGGCGGCATCGGAGTTGTTGCCGAGGAGGTTGCGTCCGAGGATTTCGTATTGCGCTACGTTATAGAGCAGGCCATAGCCGCAGTCGCTGGCACCGGTGTCGGAGTTGGTGGGTACCCATACGTGCCAATCGCAGAAGGGTTCTTCCATAAACTGTGCGCCGGATAGCGAATATACAAATTGTGTAACGTTTAACCGGTCGGGCGAGATGTTCCAGCGGCGGATGGAGCGGAGTTGTGGGAACTGGTCGTTAACTAAATCGCCGAGGCTGATGAGGCTGTAGCCAAAGAAGCGGGCTTCGAGGGCGTACTCAATAAAGTTGGCGAACCAGGGTTGGTTGAGTAGTTTTTTGAGTTGCTCGTTTTCGGCACCGGTGGCGTCTTTGAAGGTCCAGTCGCGCATGAGGGTGAGGTCTTTGCGTTTTTGGAAGCAGGCGAGGGTGTGGCCGCTGAGGATGGTGTCAATATACATGCGTTGCATGCGCACGCGCTGAGGATACCAGGCGTTTTCGGCTTCGGTTACGGCTTCGCGCCACATTTGTATGTCGTGCCGCAGGCGTTGCAGTTGCACCGGTGCGATGTAGCCGCTGAGGTTTTTGGTGAATTGTTTTTGTGCCTCGAGCGGGTTGATGTTGTAGCTTGCGGGGTTGAATGCGTTGATGAAGCGGGTGAGGATGTTGGTTGCCATTGGGGGGTGTTCAGGTGTTTAAGTGTTCAGGTGCGCATGTTGTGCGAACGTTTGGGAATGTGATGATTAGCCAATGTGATAATGAATGACAGGGCAGTGTTCGGAGTTGATTACGTGAGCACATGAACACATGCGCACTTGAACACCTTTTTGGATAACGGGTGCAAGTTACTAATATTTTTAGTAATTACAAAGATTTGGGGGGATTTTTTTGTTGAGGTGGGAGTTTAAACCTCATAAGCATTTACCATACTAAAAAAGTTGAGAGTATGCTCAAAGTTAGAAAAAGTGGGAGTCTCAGCGTCGTGATGAAACAACACGACGGAACTGATGCTTCGATGCCATCCTTTAGATACGGTAATGGCCTTTCAATTTACTAATAATAAAACAGCCATTATATGGAGTTACGGTTTTTTTTCGACAAAAGCAAGGTATCTCTAGTTCTATTAACTTATCTTAATAATGCCTCTTTCGTTGCCGGCATTCAATAGCCCCGATTTTACTTCCGACTTTACTTCCGACTTTATTTTCAATTTCCCTTTCAAATTGAATTCATAATACATTGTAAAACAGATATTTAAAGCACAAAGTAACTTCCGACTTAGTTTCCGACTTTTATTCCGACTTTAATTCCAACTTTTTATCTTAATTTCACCTTCATATTATCAAATAAAAATGAAGTGAAACCAACTAAAGATACTTACGCAATAACGCCGTTTTATCCCGAATCGGGCGAAAACGAGATAAAGTCGCTTATCCTGGAGCTGCACAAGGTTGTTGGGGGGTTATCAGGGATAATAAATCATCATACCGCTTCGGCCATGGCAGAGTTGGTGGTAACTATGAATAGCTATTATTCAAACCTGATAGAAGGACAATTTACTCATCCATTGGATATAGAAAAGGCGCTGAAGAAAGATTATTCGGAGGATGAAAAAAAGCGTACGCTTCAGTTGGAAACAGAGGCGCACATTAATGTAAACCGGGCTATGCGGGTTAAATTAAAAACAGGTGATACAAAAGTTTGTTCTACCGATTTTTTGTGCTGGCTGCACCATGAGTTTTACAGCCATTTGCCTATAAGTTTAAGAAAGGTTGAAACAAACAACCAATCTGTTTGGACCGTCACCCCAGGTCAACTGCGAAGCGGAGATATGGATGTAACTGTTGGCAACCACATAGCGCCCTCAGCCGAAGCCTTACCTGCGTTTATGGAAATATTTGAAAAGAACTATTCGCCGGAAAATATTAAAGACCCGGTTAAACATATTGTGGCTATTGCTGCATCGCACCACCGCCTGGCATGGATACACCCGTTTCTAGATGGCAACGGTCGCGTTATCCGATTATTCAGTGAAGCTTTTTTTATAAAGGAAGGATTAGACGCTAACGGCTTGTGGAGCATATCGCGAGGGCTGGCGGTTTTTAAAAAACAATATTACGCCCATTTGAACAATGCCGACCACATCAGAACAGGCGATTATGATGGCCGTGGTAACCTGAGCGACCGTTACCTGGGGGAATGGTGCATCTTTTTTTTAAAGACCGCTATTGACCAGGTAAAGTTTATGAACAGTTTATTTGATATAGAAGGCCTGATGGATAGAATAGATGCCTTTACCGATTTGATGGTTACCCGTAAAGAGTTGCGGGCGGAAAGTAAATATTTATTACAGGAAGTATTTTTAAGGGGCGAGGTGCGCCGTAGTGAGGTTGAGCGTATTATTAATAAAAGCGAGAAAGTAGCCCGCCCGTTAATGAAAGATCTGTTGGATAAAGGTTTACTAAAATCGGAAGGGGGGCATTCGTCTACATTAAAAATTAACTTCCCGGTAAAGTATGCCCCGTATTTATTTCCGAAGCTTTATCCGGCGGATATTGAGGCGAGTATTGTTGCAGAAGGGTGAACGGGTTTTCCTACAGCGAATGAAACTGCAAGAACTGACCTGAGGGAATTGATAAAACTGAATTTACTGTAAAGCAGAATGATAAATAAAAAGAAGGAGGTGTTTGTGAGGTGGGAGGGAGTTTAAAAAATTCAGGCTGAAATTAATTCCGACTTTATCTCCAGTTTGTTTTAACCTGAAGGTTTACAGCTTTACCCATTTGCGTACAACTGTGCCCAAGGTGGTGGTAATGCGGGCGTAGTACACGCCGGGGGCTACATCGTAAATATCAATTGGCATATCCCGGAGGCGGTTGAGGATGCGTAGCAGGGCGCCGGTAACATTGTAAAGTTCAATGCCCGTAACAGGTGCACCGGCGCTTGTAATGTTTAAAATACCATGGGCGGGATTAGGGTATACGTTTATGCCATCGTAAGCGTTTATATCTTCAACACCGAGGCTGGGATTGATATAAAGCGGTGTGCCCCAGGTTTCGCCAACAACTTTATGGTAATATTGGAGGGCGCAATAATATGTAACCTGGCCGTTATCTTCCTGGCCGTAGTCAGAGTAAATATTACCAAGGCCATCGGCATAGGCGGTATCAGCCCAAAATGCAAATGAATTCTCATTGTGTTCGTTCCTCTTGCGGTTATGTATTGAAGGGTCAATAAAAGCAGTATCGGCATATAAGAATCCATTACTATCTACATACCTGGCAGGGTTATGATACCAGAAGATGGAAGAGTCCGGGTTGGTATAGATTTGAGTAAATGTGTCAATAAATCCGAAAGGAGGTGTGAGGCATGGATCGCTGTAAGTATAGCCTACCCCGCGGAAAGTGTACTGAAGCGAATCGGGAGTAATGTTTTTGGCAATTACCACCTGCATCATATCAGACCGCGGGACACACCCATTAGGCCCCTGATTGGCCCAGCACTCGTATTCAAGTGTATCGCCGATGCTAAAGTCGAATACCTGCGCCACAGTAGAGAATGGTATTTGCGCACAAGCTGATTGATACATTACAAACAACAATATTGCAGACAGGAGGTATTTCATATATCACAAGATAATGGTTAGCCGATTTAAAACTGCACTAACTTAATGTTATAAATATTTTGGCCGGTGCTTATGCGCATAATATATGTGCCCGCACTCAGGTTGGTAGATATAGTGTTGTTAGTTCCTGTCAGGTGCGTGGTGTAAACCACTTTGCCATCTACATCATATACCTGGCATAGGGCATTGGCAAGCTCAGCGCTTACCGTTACCTGCCACAGGTTGGTGTTGTTGGGATTTGGAAAAACGGATACATATGGAGCGATTACGCTGTTGATGCCGGAAATTATGTATGCATTGGATGTTATGATACAGCCGTTACTATCGGTTATTTGTACAGTATAAGAACCTGCGCTGTTTATACCAATTGTATCGGAAATTTGGCCGGGAAGAGCCTGGCCGTTAAGATACCATGCATAAGAAACATAATTACCCGGGCAAACAAGCTGGTTGCCGGAGGCCGAAATATTAAGTGCGCCAATAACAGGATAAACCAAAATTGAATCTACACCAGTACAAAGACCAGTATCTGTTGCGGTGACAGTATACAGGGTTGTAATTTGCGGACTTACTACAATGCTTTGCGTAGAAATATTACCTGGCTGCCAAAAATAAGTATTCGCACCAGAAGCGCTTAGCGTAACCGGGGTATAATTGCATTTTGACGAATCGGAGGTTGTTATGCCCACCTGCGGGCCGGGTTTAACGCTTACGTTTATATGCAAAACGCTATCGCACCCATTTATATTGGTAAGCGTATCGGTGTATATACCGGCTTGCGAATATTGGTGGTTGTTGATTGTGATAACCTGACCAGCGCAAAGGCTGTAATTATGATAAGTTGAATCGCGTGGATAGACAGTTAGTCGGATAAAAATAACGCTATCGCAACCTAAATGGCTTGTAAGGGTATCAGCGTAACTACCAGTTTGTGTGTAAAAATGACTTGCTATGAAGAAAGTATCTCCAAGGCAAAGTGTTGGATTTAGATAGATTGGAATGGCCGAGGGGTAAACGACTACGGAATCCGTAATGAAGCAACCGGCTGTATCCGAGGCGTACAGGTAGACTGTTACCACTGTATCACTATTAAAAGTAATTCTTGTATCAGATAATGAAGTGCTATCGTAAAAATTATTAATAAACCATTCAACCACATCTGTATTAGTGGCTGTTAAAGTGATTGAATCCAAGTGACATACAGGTGAAGCGGAAGTTAAAAGCAAAACTGACTGGAAATTACTAAGATTAGTTATTACAATACTATCGCAACCATAAGCACCGGTCAGGGTATCGTAGTAAACACCCGGTACACTATGCGCATTATTACCAATATAGTAGTTGGTATTAGGGCAAATTGTTACGCTCTGATGAAATGTATCGGCAAAAAGAAATTGATAACTGCTAAACGCACTATCGCGACAGCCGTTTATCTACACCAATTTTTTTACAAAATAAACTCCGGTATCAGCATCAGTTAACGGATATATCGTTAAAGTATCACCGGTATAAATACCACCACTTGGCATATACCATGTATAAGTAAAATAGGGCGACGATATGTCGTATAATTTTCCTGCTCCACCTGCGCAATGGCCTCCGGTTCTACTTATGGGGTCAAAACGGCCCGTATCAACAGTAACGTAACGTGCATCAATATCACCGCACGAATCCATAACCCCCACCAGGTAAGTTCCAAAACTATCTACAATAAAATCAGGGCTGTTTTGAAACGCAAATGTTTGCGGGCCGTTTATAATTGAATACCTGAAAGGAGGAACACCATTAGAACTATCAGCTATTACTGATACATGAATTGTATTATTACATGCTGCAACCGCGATAGTGCGGAATGTACTATCGTTATAATTGCGGATGTTTATTGTATCAGCATAAGACCAGCATGATATGCCTGAAGGGGCTTCGCCACCATAGGTATAAAAATATTCCTGAAACAGATAAGTGCTTGGCATTAAAGGCGGTGATATATAATTTGAACCCGTGTTGTTAAAAGAATACCCTATACCATTGACCATATCAAATATGAAGGCAAAGCTGTTATCTGCCTCGCCGTTATTTATAACTTGCGAATTACCATCGCAGTTATTAGCCAATTGTAAAACGCCATTATTTATTTGATGGGGAGCGGATAATGTAAATGAACCATATATAGTATGGCAAGAATCTGAAACCTTATAAGTGTAATTACCAGGCGCCAGACTTACAATTTGTGTATTATTAATGACATCGCCATAAAATTGCAGCGGGTAAATTAATGTATCGCGATAAGCATAACCGTTGCGTGTGCTGTGCAACGATACCGGGCCTGATAGCAATGTAATTAGGCATGGATTATTAAAACCATGAAAATTGTAAAATTGCACTGAGCATGCAGAATCAAGACATGGGTTGGGTGAAGCTTCATAAGTTTGAACCGATGGCTGATTGTTGCCTGGCCAATAAATAGTTTGTTGGAAAAAATTACCACAAGTATCTCTTATGGTTACCAGGTAATTACCGCTATCAACCGGTGCTGGTATAACATTGCATATCTGGCAGGAGTCTGAAAATTGAAATGAATCGACTACTGCAAGGGTTGAGGTATTCTTCATTACAAATGTATGCCATAAATCGCTATTTAGCGGACTAACCTGGTAATTTGAGGTCAAACTGGTATTTCTAATAATTATACCATTGGGTATTGCGCCACAGCCACCTGCTAATTGAATGCTGTATCTAAAAGGTATTATCGTATCCTGAAAAAAACAGCTACTATAATTACAGGTATCAATAACACATATTTTACAGGGCTTACCATACTGGATTCCATGAACAATAGCTTTAACCTCAAAATTAATTTGCGGATCAGTAGTGGTAACAGGGTATGGAACAACGTAGTAAACCGAAACACCGGAAGAAAGGGTAACGCTTACTTTTACAGGTAAATTACCTTTAGCGCTGTCAATATGCAATCCAAGATATAACTCTTCTGAACTACAGTTTAAAAAGTTAATGCTGTAATCTTCAACAGTCAGGCCTGTGGTGCCCGAGTCAAGATTGGTATACGCCAGTTGGGCAATACCGCAGGCATCAGAAACCCGGATTGTATACCTGCCTGCAGTAAGCCCATTAAAGGTATCGCTTGCCTGGTAAGCCCCTGAATAGGGGGCGTAAATTTGCCATTGATAAGGCGCAAGACCTGTATTTTGAGCTAACTGCCCCACTACACGTCCCGAAGCACCTGTAGCACATAAAGGGAAATAGCTGCTGGCTGAAACCACAGGTGCCACATAAGTACCAGTTACAGCAAACGTAAACTGCGCACTATCAAAACTATTAACATCATGCACCCAACCGGTATAGTTTCCGGGGTAGAGGGAGTAAAAAGTGCTGTCGTTTTGCTGAGTATAGGTTACCGGGCCTGATACCAGGTCGAATAGAAATACGCCGTTGTTGTTAGTAGTGCGCGCATATACTTTAGCCGTGCCGTTGTTGGGGCATGTGCTGAGGGTAACATGTACAGAATCGACAGTAATAGTGGCGTGGCTGGTTTTAAAGCCGAGAGCCAGTATCAGCAGTAAATATATATGGAGAAGGTATTTTTGTTTCATGGGTATAGTTGGCAATATAAACGTTTAAGGACCGTGCCATTGACTTAATTCGTAACCGTCGCAGTTATTGGTGTAAACGGGTAGATTTTGAGTGCAACAGTGATAAAAACTTAAAACGGGGGCTTAACAACATTACTATCTAAATCAGGATCAAATATATCTGTTTTAAATTTAAATATCAGTATGCGTAAATCTGAACAATGTACCGCTTTGAAATACAAAATGCCCCTAAGGGCATGTGCAGTGGTTTTATCAAGTTAACTTCCCCTCCCGCCGGCTGCCCCTCCTCATTCGGGGAAAATGAGGAGTGTTGGGCAACCAGGCCGGTGTTCCCTGATGTCAGCAAAACGAAAAGGGGCCGGGAAAAGGAGAATGTGATTTCCGCAAAGGGCGGAATGAAAAATTTGCGCGCGGCGGTTTAGGCTTTCTTACGTTGCACCTGAACACATCCGCGTCTGAATAGGTTTAGGCCATCAGGTTGTGCATGATGATAGCTGCAGTTAAAATAAAGATGGCACCGGCTATGAATTCGCCTTGTTTTTTGGGATCGAGGATTGCTTGCATGTGGTTTGATTTATGATTTGTGAATGATGATTTATGAGTTGTTGATTTGGTTTAATGAGTGGGCCTCTCCCTCTCTATAGCTATCGGTACTATCGCTCGTCACCCCTCTCCATTCTGCGAATAGAGAGGGGCCGTTTCGCGCATGGCTACCAACCCATACTTTTTTGTTTACCTAAACCAATTCTATTCTTTGTCAGTTGTTGTGAAATAATAAATAAGGCTTGTATGCGAGTGTCTCAGCCCCTCCCGTCCCCTAAAGGGGATGCCAGGGCCAAATACAACCGTCCTTTTCTTTCAATTCGTTTCTAAATCCATTCTCAGTTTATATAACAAATAATTATTATTTTATTTTCATTACCTGAACACTTGAACACCTGCGCACCTTAACACATCTAATAACTGTTTATTGCTTTTACATTTCCTCCGTACCTGATGCGGCTGCCTTGTTTGGGTTGCAGCACCGGTAATTGGGGGGTTACTTCTCCCCTGGCGCAGGCTTGCAGCCAGCCGAGGGCGCTGTATATAGGGTATAGGATGCCACCGGTGCCCATGGCGCGGTCTTTATCTTGCCCGAGGTAGCGGGTTATGCGTAGTTCGGGGATGTTGCGGGGGGCTATGCGTGCGTGTAAATGATAGAGGGCTATGTCTATTACTTTTTGCAGCATTTGCTGGTCGCGGTTATCGCCGGGGGTCCACCAGGTGGTGTTGGTGATGGGGGTGTTTGCGGGTATGGTGTATGGGGTGCCGGTTCCCCAGTAGATGGGGCCGCTGGCAGGGTCATCGGGGAAAATGTTAGTGGCGGGGGTGTGCTGGATAACGCGCACCTGCAACTCTGTTTCGTGGTTGATAAGCACGGTGGGTAACTGGCAGGTGTAGGTCGAATTATTCCAGCATACCTGGTCGCCTTTTTTATAGGTGGCATATAAATCGAATTGGGGGAAGGGAAGGGCGGCGTAATACAAATCGTATTGATTGCCTACTACCGTCCAGCTAGCGGCGTTAAAGGTGCCGGTGGTGCCGTTTACGGTGCATATATAGATAACGGCGTTTTGCAAAGTATAGGCACCGGTGGTATAGGTTTGGGTGGGGTCATAAGTAGGGGCATCTAAATAAACGCGGTCGGCGGCGTTGTATATGGTGCTTGCGTCCCATTGGTTGGTGTCGGTAAACTCGGCGTCGGTGTCGAATTTTTGGGTTAACATGCTTATGGCCTCGGCTTCGGCGGCAAGTTCGGCGGCGCTCATAATATTAGTATTGGCGCTGATTAGCTGCTGCAAATTGCTGTCTTGTATCTGTTTTAGGTAGTCGTTGGGTATTAAATAGCTCATTTGCCGTAATAATTAGGGTGTAAAAATACTAATTATTTTGGTATTTTGAAGTTACTTTGTTAAAATTTTTAGTATTTAGTAAAATACGGGGACGCTGATTTGTTATGATGGTTATGATTAAATGCAAATACATTTTTCGCACGGAGGTTAACAGCCGAGGAATGCGAATACAGTTCTATCGCAAAGGCGCGGAGGTTAAATACAAAGAGCGCTAAGAAATGCGAATCCATTTTTCAACCGCAAAGACGCTAAGCGCAAAGATTAATCCCCTTATCGGAATCAGGATTGAATACAGATTTTAGGATAATAATGCAGATAGAATACAAATATATTCAACTTAAAACGGCTTGTAATTAACCATTACGGCATTAGCCGAACCGGCGGGTTCGTTGTGGCCGGCCCAGTGCATCTGGCCAATTATCTGCTGGTCGTTTACTTTGGTGTGTTCGGTAAACTGAAGCATTTCGGCGTCGATGTTCATTATTTCCCAGCCGCGTTGTATAAAGGATAGAGAGGCATCAGGGCCGGGGATGGTGCTGTGGTTCATGCCTTGTTTCCAGTCTACAAACAGTTGGTTGATTTTTACGCCTATCTGCGCTTTACCGGCGTCGTAATCGTAGCGCAGATCTACACTGTTATTCCATTGTATCATCCAGTGGTCTTTGTCCATAACCAGGGTAAAAGATTTTATGCCCACTACGGCTTTTTTGTAACCGGCATCGAGGGTGCCTTCAATAAAATCGCGGAGGGGTGGTTGTTTTAACTGCACTTCTTTATTCCACGAGTGGCCGGTGGTAAACAGTTGCTGGCTTGCGGCACATTTTTTGTCTTCAAGCCCTGCTATCAGATAAAAAACTTTTAGCTTATAACTTACTTTATGGTTTAGCAGGCAGCACTCGGGCGTGGTGCAATTTAGCACGGCTCCGGCACGTATAATAAGGCGCAGCTTTACAAATCCGGTCGAAGGGGATGGCACCTGTATGGCATCGGCCACGATTAAATAAAGGGCCTGCGGTTTTTCGGCTTCGCTGTTGTAAGCCTGTAAATCGAAACCGTTGAGCAGGGTGATGTATTCGCGTTTGTTGTCCATCCATTTAGGGGCCAGCAGGTAAACGGTGTCTAAAACAAGGATGAGGGAATCTTTGTGGCCGAGCAATAAAACGGAATCCCGCCTTGCAAAAACACGGCGTCGGTAGTGGCCACGGTTGAGT
>Ga0182013_10003812_pt1 | contig 18560 bp, 14 predicted proteins | sample 612S2MmetaG_FD_120487 | JGI IMG/M metagenome (GOLD analysis project Ga0182013, IMG submission 120487) | Permafrost microbial communities from Stordalen Mire, Sweden - 612S2M metaG | ecosystem: Environmental > Terrestrial > Soil > Wetlands > Permafrost | place: Sweden: Stordalen | collected... | reverse complement strand
TGCGCGAGTTTTTCCTGATGCTCGGCCCGGCGGTGATCGGCTCCGCTAGCCCGCAGATCGCGGTCTTCGCCGATACCATTCTCTCGTCCATGCTGCCGGATGGCGGGGTCTCGGCGATTTCCTACGCCGAGCGGCTCTACCAGTTGCCCAATGGGTTGATCGGCGTCGCGGCGGGCACGGTGCTGCTGCCCGAGATGAGCCGGCGCATCGCCTCTGGCGACGAGGCCGGGGCGCTCGACGCGCAGAACCGCACCATGGCGCTCACCATCGCGGCGGCTGCGCCCTTTTTCATCGCCTTCGTGACCATGCCGGAATTGATCGTGGCCGGCCTCTTCATGCACGGCAAATTCACTCTGGCGGACGCCTACGCTTCCGGCGACGTTCTTTCAGCCTATGGCGGCGGCTTGCTTGCTCTGGTGCTGGTCGCCTCGGCCAAGGCCAGCTTTCAGGCTCATGGCGACACAAAGACGCCGATGATCATCGCCTTGTGCGCACTGGCCGTTAACGTCGCCCTGAAGGTCGCCTTGTTCCGCCCTCTCGGCGCCGTCGGCCTCGCGACGGCGACTTCGGTTGGCTTCTGGATCAACCTCTCGGCGCTGGTTGGAATAGCGCTGTCGCAAGGAAGGCTGCATTTCGACGCGCTGTTTGGCAAAGTGCTGGCGGCGACGGGCCTGGCGTCAGTGCTGCTGGCTGGAGTGGCTTTCTCCGGACGAGCGCCCGCGCTGGCGCTCGGCGCGCATTTCGGCTCGCTCGCCAATCTCGTCGCGCTGCTCGCACTGGGAACGGCGGGAACGCTGGTATATGGCGGCGTATTGGTTGGCGCGCTGCGCTTCTCGGGCGTGAGCCTGAGAAGCCTGCGCGGGGCGGGCCGGCGAAAGGCCTGACCCGATCAAACCAGTCTGCTGCGCGCCTTCGCCGCCTCGATGAAGCTCGCGAACAGGGGATGCGGCTCGAAGGGCCGCGATTTCAATTCCGGGTGGTATTGCACCCCGATGAACCAGGGATGGTCGGGAATTTCCACCGTCTCGGGCAGCAGGCCGTCGGGCGATGTCCCGGCGAAACACAACCCCTTCGCCTCCAGCCTCTCGCGATAGCCGGCATTGACCTCGTAACGATGGCGGTGGCGCTCCGATATGTCCTGTCGCCCATATATTTGAGCGATGCGGGAACCCGCGCGCAGATGCGCCGGATATGCGCCCAGCCGCATCGTGCCGCCGAGATTGCCGCCCGCGCCACGCTGCTCAAGTTCATTGCCGCGCAGCCATTCGGTCATCAGGCCGACAACAGGCTCATCGCAAGGGCCAAATTCGGTCGAATTCGCGCCTGCGATTCCGGCCAATGACCGCGCCGCCTCTATCACCGCCATCTGCATGCCGAAACAGATGCCGAAATAGGGGACATTGCGCTCGCGGGCGAAACGCGCCGCCAGAATCTTGCCTTCCGCTCCGCGCTGACCGAAGCCGCCCGGCACCAGAATACCGTCGACATGCTCAAGATGCGCCGCCGGATCGCCGCTATCGAAAATCTCGGATTCTATCCAGTCGAGATTGACCTTCACGCGATTGGCCATGCCGCCATGCGCCAGCGCCTCGATCAGGCTCTTATACGCGTCCTTCATGCCGGTGTATTTGCCGACGATGGCAATCGTGACTTCGCCCTCGGGATTGTTGATCCGCTGCGCAACGGCGTTCCAGCGGCTCATGTCGGGCTTGGGAGCCGGCTCGATGGCGAACGCCGCGAGAACCTGCGCGTCCAAACCCGCCGCATGATAGAGACGCGGCACGTCATAGATGTTAGCGGCGTCGCGAGCCTCGATCACCGCGCTCTCCCGCACATTGCAGAAGAGCCCCAGCTTGCGCCGCTCATCGCGCGGGATCTCCCGGTCGCAGCGGCAAAGCAGAATATCCGGCTGGATGCCGATGGAGCGCAGCTCCTTGACCGAATGCTGCGTCGGCTTGGTCTTCAACTCACCCGCGCTGGAGATATAGGGCAACAGCGTCAGGTGGATGTAGATGCAATGGTTCTGCGGCAGATCATTGCCGAGCTGGCGGATCGCCTCGAAGAAGGGCAGGCCCTCGATATCGCCGACCGTGCCGCCGATTTCGATCAACACGAAATCGACATTCTCATTGCCCTCGAGAACGAAGTCCTTGATGGCGTTGGTGACGTGAGGAATGACCTGGATCGTCGCGCCGAGATAATCGCCGCGCCGCTCCTTGGCGATGATGTCCTGATAGATCCGCCCCGTCGTCACATTGTCCTGCTTTGAGGCTGGACGTCCGGTGAATCGTTCGTAATGACCGAGGTCGAGATCAGTTTCGGCGCCGTCGTCGGTGACGAAGACCTCGCCGTGCTGATAGGGGCTCATGGTCCCTGGATCGACATTGAGATAGGGGTCGAGTTTGCGCAGGCGCACGCTGTAACCGCGCGCTTGCAGCAATGCCCCCAGGGCCGCCGAGGCGAGCCCCTTGCCGAGAGAGGAGACCACGCCGCCGGTGATGAAAATATAGCGAGCCATGGAGCTCCACGCCTAACGCCTAAAACTCGATTCGGGTAGCGGGATTTGCGTCTTCGCACCGATTTATCTTTGCGAAGACGCGAACAGGGCGTGAATTCACTTGGTTGGCGACACCCAGGTCGTCGGCGCGGGGGGCGCCTTGGGCTGGGGCTCGGTCCGCTCCGTCGCCGGCTTTGCTGGTTCAGCCGCAGGCGGGGCTGGTTCGGCCGCAGCCTTCGGTTCCGCCGCAGGAGCAGCGGCAGGAGCCGGCTCTGTCTTGGGAGCGGCCCAAGGCTCTTCGGCCGCAGGCCGTAGCGCGGGCTTTTCGGTGGCCGGGGCAGCGGGCTGAGTCGACGGCGCTGCGGGAGCCTCCACGGCTGGCTGCTGAGCCGGCGCCGCCGCTTCAGGAGGCGCGGCTGGCGCTCGGGGCGCGGCCTGACGCTTCTGTTGCGCGCGCTTCAGCTGTTCGAAGATGCTCTCTTTCTCTTCCTCGGCGGCCTTCTGCTTATCCGAAGCGCCCTCAGGCGCGGCGGCCGGAGCCGGCTTGATCTCTTTAACTTCGAGCTTGTCCTGGTCGACCGCGGTCGTCCAGTCGGCGCCGCCGGCGGCGTGGCGCTCCCAGGCGGGCAAGACCGTCAGGGCTATACTCGTGAAAAAGAAGATCGTGCCCAGAACGCCAGTGGCTCGGGTAAGCGCGTTAGCCTGGCCGCGGCCGCTGAAAAGGCCGCTCTGGCTCAGTCCCAGCGCGCTGCCTTCCGATTTTTGATACAGCACCAGCGCCACGAGCGCTATGACCACCATCAGGTGGATCGCCATGATGACCTGCTGCATTAGATAGAGTCCCCTCCCGGCGGAGCTCGGCGCTCGACGCATTATTCATTGCGAGGCCTTCTACACGAAAGAAGCAGCCTCGCAAAGGGGCGCCGTAAGCCGCGAAGGGTCCGACTGGACTGGAATTGAAACCAGAAGCGGCGGAGAGCGATTGGCCCGGCCGCCCCGCCAGTCAATTTTCGCCTCAGTAAATCTTGCCGTCCTGCCCCTTCCAGCCTTCGGAAGTCTCGTCGAGGCGGGTCTCGTCCTTGAAATCGATCACCTTCCCCGGCTCAATATATTGTTTTTCCTTGACTTCCTGTATCTGGCGCGTCGTCGAATAATAGGTGCTGGCCGAGCAGCCAGCAGGAACGGTCTTGCTTCCGTCGGCGGCTTCCGTGGGCTTGCATTCGAGATGAGCGCCCTTGGGGAATTCGACTTTTGCGGTGAAGTAAAACTCGACGCCCTTGTGCCCGGCGCCTTCAACGTCCAGCCGCCAGAAACGGTCGACCTTGAAATCAATGACCTTGGCGTCGGGATCAAATTTTTGATGAATGACGCTTTCGAAAACCTTCCCGGCCTGCTCCGGGCCCGGCTCGCAATTAAGGAGGCAGAAAGCCTTGGCCGGCGCGCTGGCGGCCAAAGCCGACGCGAACGCAGCCAAGGCGAGGATTTTCAGTTTGCTCATCGGTGTGTCTCCTGACGTTTTCCCACAGCGGCTTTTCTTGATTGGTTCGGGCCCGCCAAATGCGCTGGCGCGGTGTCTCATGACCTTTGCTGCAGTTTCAAGCTGCACGGCTCCATGATCAATCGCAAGAGCGCGGCGCCGGACTAATTGTCGCACGAAAGCCGCCATGTCGCGAGATCGCTCGTTGAGGTTGCGTCGGCAATCCGAGCGCCTTATTGACGCGCGAGAGGCTCATGAGAGACCGGCCAAACGCCATCGGCTCAAACCCAGGAACGAGAGGAATTTTTTATGCCCGCCTATAAGCTCCTGCTTCTGCCCGGCGACGGAATTGGCCCCGAAATCACGGCTGAAGCTGTAAAGGTTCTCGCCTTTCTGAACCAGTCGGGCGTTGCGAAATTCGAGACGGAGACCGGCCTCGTGGGCGGCGCCGCTTACGACGTCCACAAGCAAGCGATCAGCGAAGGCGACATGAAACTGGCGCAGGCGGCGGACGCCGTCCTTCTCGCCGCGGTCGGCGGCCCGAAGTGGGACGGCGTTCCCTATGACGTTCGCCCCGAAGCAGGTTTGCTGCGGCTAAGGAAGGATCTGGGCCTTTTCGCCAATCTTCGCCCGGCGATTTGCTATCCGGCCCTCGCAGATGCTTCGTCGCTCAAGCGAGAACTGGTCGACGGGCTCGACATCATGATCGTGCGCGAGTTGACCGGAGGCGTCTATTTCGGCGAGCCGAAGGAAATCATCGATCTGGGCAACGGTCAGAAGCGGGCCGTAGACACGCAGGTCTACGAAACCTACGAGATCGAGCGCATCGGACGCGTCGCTTTCGAACTGGCGCGCAAGCGCGGAAACAAGGTCACTTCGTCCGAAAAGGCCAATGTGATGAAGTCCGGCCTGCTTTGGCGCGAAGTCATCACCGCTTTGCACAAGCGCGAATATGCCGACGTGCAGCTCGAGCACATGCTCGCCGACGCGCTCGCCATGCAGCTCGTGCGTTGGCCCAAGCAGTTCGACGTCGTCGTCACCGACAATCTCTTCGGCGACATGTTGTCGGACGAGGCCGCGATGCTGACCGGTTCGCTCGGCATGCTGCCCTCAGCCTCGCTCGGCGCGCCGAGCGAGGGCGGCAAGCGCAACGCGATGTACGAGCCCTGCCATGGCTCGGCGCCCGACATCGCTGGCAAAGGGATCGCCAACCCGATCGCCATGATCGGCTCGCTGGGCATGGCGCTGCGCTATTCCTTTGATCTGCCCAAGGCGGCCGACGCCATCGATGCGGCGATCTCGGGAGTGCTGGCGCAGGGCCTCCGCACGGCCGACATCAAGGGCTCGGCGACATCCACGGTCTCGACCGGCCAGATGGGCGACGCTATCGTCAAGGAACTCGCCAAGACGCTGAAGTGAGCCAACGTGAATTGCGCGAACTGGCGGAGGTCGGTTCGCGCTTTCGCTCTTCACCAGCCCGCGATGCGCTTGCAGGAAGCGCCAGCCTGACCAAAGGCGTATCGATCGCCGCAGGCGTAAGCGACAGGCGGCTCCCCGGTCTGGTGGAACAAATCGTATCCTTCCTTCAAATTCTGCCAGAAGCCGCTCCATTGCGCGGCATTGGCGGAATCCGTGGCGAGAAACGAAAGGAAGCCGCCTCCGCTGCTTTCGCGAGCGATCGCGGCATCCGTCATGCGGAAGGGAAAAATATGCACGGGCACTTCGCGCTGGCCCCCGGCGATCGCCGCCGCGACGAAGCCGTAAATTTCCTCGATGCCCTTGTCGGTCATGGCGAAACAACCCACCGACTTGCAATTGCCATGCACCATCACCAACCCTCCGGTGCGGCCGTTCTGGCGATCGAAAGCATTGGGATAGCCGACGTTGAAGGCGCGATAATAATTTGAATGCGGATTGAGCTGGCGCGCCGAGACTGAGTAGAAGCCTTCGGGCGACTGATAATCAGCCTCTTTCAACTTGGGGCCGAGCCGTCCGGACCATTTGCAGACGGGGAAAGTGCGATAGAGCGCATAACGCCCATTGCTCTTCAGCCAAAGCTCCAGTTCCCCTTCCTTCTTGAAAATTCTTACATAGACGGGCGCGCCCATATTGAAACGCGCGGGGGGCTGGTCCGTTTGGTTGAAGCTTTCCTCGGGCGCGGGCCGCAACACCGGTTCCGTATGCGCTGCGATTTGCTGGGCGGGCTGAGAGGCCGAAGGAGCCACAGGCGGTTGCGTCGCGGGCGTTTCTTTTACGGGCGATGGCGCAGGCGGCTGAACTGGCGCGGAAGCGGCGGGCGCGGACAGCGCCGCGAGGTCGCGAGGACGCGTCGGAGGGAGCGGCGCGTTCGCCAGGGCCGGGGGCGCTGACGGTGGAGCCGCTGTCGCGTTTTCCTGCGGTGCGGGCGGCGGCGCAGGCGGTTCCTGCTCCTGCGGGGCTGCGGGAAGCGCAGCGAGGTCGCCAGGGCGCGACGGCGGCAATGGAATCAAGGGCTCTGCCGGTCCCGCAAGGTCCGCCGGCCGCCTCGGCGGCAAGGGCGCCTCGGCGGCCGCCAGCGGAGCAGGAGCCGTCGCGACGCTCGGACCAGGCTCCCGCCAGGGTTCGGGATTTTCCAGAAGGGTCATGTTGTCCCCGCCCGCCGACGGTTCCGGCTCGGCAGGAGCGATATGCCCCCGCAATCCGCGCAGGAACGGGCCGGCCAGGCCGCCGCCCGCGACCTGGCTGGGCGCGGGAGCCGTGACAATCTGGACCTTGGGGATCGAAGGCGAAAGGGCGGCGTTCCGGTCGCCGGTGGAAAAATGACGCAAGACAAGGCCGCCCGCGACGAGTGCTATCGCCGTCAGTAACGCCAACAAAAGATGTGTGCGACTCGCCGTCATCCGGACCGGTCCATCCCCCGTAAAGGCCTAGCCTAAAGTCAGAGCGCTTTTAAGGCAAACAAGCGTTAACCGACAGGGGTTTCTTCAGGCTGGGCGCCGCAGGGATATAGCTGGCGGGAATTTCAACTTCCAGAATCAATGCCCCTCGAACGAAACCAATGTGCGCACGGGAACTCCCAGCGCCTCGATTTTTTTTCTGCCCCCCAGATCCGGCAAGTCAATCACGAAACAGGCGGCGACAACTTCGGCGCCCATTTTCTGCAATAGCCGTATAGCCCCTTCCGCCGTCCCGCCAGTCGCTATCAGGTCATCGACAAGAATGACCCTCTCGCCCGGCGCCACGGCGTCTTCGTGCATCTCCATCTCGTCGACGCCATATTCGAGCGCGTAACTGATCGAGACCGTCTTGTAAGGCAATTTGCCCTTTTTCCTGATGGGGATAAACCCTGCCGACAATTGATGAGCGACTGCCCCTCCCAGTATGAAGCCCCGGGCCTCCATGCCCGCGACCTTGTCCATCTTCGAGCCGGACCAGGGCTGCACGAGCTCGTCGACCGCCCGGCGAAAGGCCTTGGCGTCCCCCAGCAAGGTGGTGATGTCGCGAAACAGTATCCCCTTCTTGGGATAGTCTGGAATAGTGCGGATGGCGGCGGCGAGGGGCATGTTGAGTCGCTCTTGGAAAATTATGGATTCGCCGCTTCATAGCGCATTTGAAGGGGAAAGACAGCGCGGCGGCGCTCCCTGCCCTCTCAGCCCCCGTTTACCCGCGCCATGATCGCCTCAAGCTTCTTGAGAAGGGCCGGATCGCGCGCCTCTGGCGCCGTGAGAATCGCAGCGTCGAGCGCCCTGTCGGAGCCAAGCGGACAGGGCTCATGGTCCTTGGGAAAGTCTCGCAACAGGCGCGCCAGGAGCGCGCTCGCCGCCGAGGCGTTCTTGCGCACGATCTCGATAACCGCCGCTACGTCCACGTCGTCGTGTTCGGGATGCCAGCAATCGAAATCCGTGACCATGGCGACGGTCGCGTAGGAGATTTCCGCCTCTCGCGCGAGTTTCGCCTCGGGCAGCGCGGTCATGCCGATCACGTCGTAGCCCGCCGCCTTGAACGTCAATGATTCGGCATAGGTCGAGAACTGCGGCCCCTCGATGCAAACATAGGTCCCGCCTTGCACGCAGGAGATTTTCTCTGCCTTGGCAGCCGCGAAAATGCGGGCGGAAAGCTTGGGCGCGATGGGGTGCGCCATGGACACATGCGCAACGCAGCCATTTCCGAAAAATGAGGTTTCGCGGCCGAAAGTGCGATCCACGAATTGATCGACCAAAACGAAAAGCCCGGGATAAAGCTCGGATTTGAACGAGCCGCAGGCTGATCTCGAAACGATGTCGGTGACGCCGGCGCGCTTCAGCGCGTAAATCTTAGCCCGGTAGTTGATCCCGGAAGGCGAAAGCGCGTGGCCTCGCCCATGACGGGGCAGAAAAACCGCGCGGGCGCCGCCGATTTCGCCAAATCGCAAGGCGTCCGAGGGTACGCCCCAAGGCGTTTCAACACGCTCTTCGCGGATGTTTTCCAGACCGGGCAGATCGTAGACTCCCGAACCGCCAATGATGCCGACAACCGCCGCAGTCATGTCTCCGCTCCCGCTTCCGTCGCAACGACCCGCCTCTTTTGCGTCATAGAGCATTTCTGGAGGGAAGTGGACGCTCTTTTTGGCTTGTAATGCGCCACAAAATTAAAGGCGCGGCCTATTGCCTCACATGCTGCTTCACTGCGCCGCCACGTCCGGAAACCTTGACTGGAGGCGCGTTTTCCCCCCAATCGGCATTCGATCGGCGAGCCGACAGGGTTGCGCCACAAAAACGCCTGTGTTAGGGGACGCCCCCAATGGAGCGAAGGCGTTGCGGCCTTTGCTACATATCCTGTGACCTCACCATCGCCCGACGCTCCAAGTTCTGTCGCCGCCGCGCCCAAGCGGCGCGGCCGGGGGAGGCAAAGCGGCGCCGATCTTAAAGAGCAAAGCCAGTGGCTCAAGACGGAATCGACCTTTCCGGCGTAGCGGGACGTTACGCTTTCGCCCTACATGAATTGGCGTCCGAGCAACGCGCGACCGAAGAGGTCTCCCGGTCGCTCGCGGCGTTCCAACGGTTGCTCGGCGACAGCGCCGATTTACGTCGACTGGTGGAAAGCCCGGTGTTTTCGGCCGCGGAACAGGTGAAGGCGCTAGACGCCGTCCTGTCCAGCGCCGACATCAAAGGCTTGGCCGCGAACTTCATCCGCCTCGTCGCGACGAAGCGGCGCCTCTTCGTGCTGCCCGAGATGATCGCGGCCTTCCAGCGCCTCGACGAGAACGCCAAAGGGCTTGTTCGCGCCGAGGCGACCGTGGCCTCTCCGCTGCGCCCGGAGCATGAGAGCGCGCTGCGTCAGGCTCTTTCGGCGGCGACCGGCGGTAAAACGGTCAATCTCAACGTCAAGACGGACGCCTCGATCATCGACGGCATCATCGTCAAGCTCGGTTCGCGCATGGTCGACGCTTCGCTGAAGACCAAGCTCAATTCTATTCGCACACGCATGAAAGAGGTCGGCTGATGGTGGATATCCGCGCCGCAGAAATTTCCGCGATTCTCAAGAACGAGATCGCCAATTTCGGCAATGAAGCCCAAGTGACCGAAGTCGGTCAGGTCTTGTCAGTCGGCGACGGCATCGCCCGCGTCTATGGTCTGGACAATGTTCAGGCCGGCGAGACCGTCGAGTTCGAGAACGGCATTCAGGGCATGGCCCTCAATCTCGAAAGCGACAACGTCGGCGTCGTCATCTTCGGCTCCGACCAGCACATCAAGGAGGGCCAGACGGTCAAGCGCACGGGCGCCATCGTCGAGGTTCCCGTGGGTCGCGAACTGCTCGGCCGCGTTGTCGACGCGCTCGGCAACCCCATCGACGGCAAAGGCCCTATCAAGTCTGCGCGGCGCTCACGCGTTGACGTGAAGGCGCCAGGCATCATTCCGCGCAAGTCGGTGCATGAGCCGATGGCCACCGGCCTCAAGGCTGTTGACGCGCTTATCCCCATCGGACGCGGCCAGCGTGAACTGATCATCGGAGACCGTCAGACCGGCAAGACCGCGATCGCGCTCGACACGATTCTAAATCAGAAGTCGATCAATGAAGGCGACGACGAAAAGTCGAAGCTTTACTGCGTCTATGTCGCGATCGGCCAGAAGCGCTCCACCGTCGCGCAATTCGTGAAGGTGCTCGAAGAGCGCGGCGCGCTTGAATATTCCATCATCGTCGCGGCCACGGCTTCGGACCCGGCGCCGATGCAGTTCCTGGCGCCCTTCTCCGGCTGCGCCATGGGCGAGTATTTCCGCGACAATGGCAGCCACGCCGTGATCATTTACGACGATCTGTCCAAGCAGGCTGTCGCCTATCGCCAGATGTCGCTACTGCTGCGCCGTCCTCCCGGACGCGAAGCCTATCCCGGCGACGTGTTCTATCTCCACTCCCGCCTGCTTGAGCGCGCCGCCAAGCTCAGCGACGAGCGCGGAGCCGGATCGCTGACCGCGCTTCCAGTCATCGAGACGCAGGCCAACGACGTGTCGGCCTATATTCCGACCAACGTCATTTCGATCACCGACGGCCAGATCTTCCTCGAAACAGATCTGTTCTATCAGGGCATCCGCCCCGCCGTGAACGTCGGCCTGTCGGTCTCTCGCGTCGGCTCCTCGGCCCAGACCAAGGCCACCAAGAAGGTCGCCGGCAAGATCAAGGGCGAACTCGCGCAGTATCGCGAAATGGCGGCCTTCGCCCAGTTCGGTTCTGATCTTGACGCCGTGACGCAAAGATTGCTGAACCGCGGCGCTCGCCTCACCGAACTCCTGAAGCAGCCGCAGTTCTCCCCGTTGAAGATGGAAGAACAGACCTGCGTGATCTATGCGGGCGTCAATGGCTATCTCGACCCGCTGCCGGTGAGCCGCGTGCGGGCCTTCGAAGACGGGCTGCTGGCTCTTTTGCGCACGACGCACGCCGACCTGCTCGAAGCCATTCGCACGTCCAAGGATCTGTCGGACGACTCGGCCGCGAAGCTCAAGAGCGTGGTTGAAGATTTCGCCAAGAGCTTCGCGTGACGCGGCGCGCCGGTAAGCGGCGCGGACCACTTTTGTAAAATGATCTCGCGACGATCCCGCCGCGAGAAGCGCTTCAAAAACCTCGCGTTCGTCTCGAACGTGAGTGGAACCTGAGCAAGAAGCTAGCCCATGGCCTCGCTGAAGGATCTTCGAAACCGCATTTCTTCCGTCAAGGCGACGCAGAAGATCACCAAAGCCATGCAGATGGTCGCGGCGGCGAAGCTGCGCCGCGCCCAGATGGCCGCGGAAGCGGCGCGCCCCTATGCCGAACGCATGGAGAGCGTGCTCGCAAATCTTGCTGGCGGCGTCACGGCGGGCGGCCCCGAACTGCTTGCCGGCAACGGCCGCGACGACACGCACCTTCTTATCGTCGCCACGGCGGAACGCGGGCTCTGCGGCGCGTTCAACTCCTCGATCGTGCGTTTGGCCCGCGAGCATATCAATCGGTTGCAGGGCCAGGGCAAGACGGTCAAGATTCTCTGCGTCGGCAAGAAGGGCTATGACCAGCTTCGCCGCCAGTATGAGAAGGACATTGTCGAACTGATCGAACTGCGCGGCCTCCGTCAGATTGGCTTTGATAACGCCGATCCAATTGGCAAGAAGGTCATAAAGCTGTTCGAGGAAGGCGCGTTCGACGTCGCGACTTTGTTCTTCGCGCAGTTCAAATCCGTCATCGCGCAGTTGCCGACCGCGCTGCAGCTGATTCCGGCGCAAATTCCGATCAACGAAAACGCGCCGGCCGTGACAGGGGCTCAACCCTCCTACGAATATGAGCCTGGCCAGGATGAAATCCTGTCCGAGCTGCTACCGCGCAACATCTCGGTGCAGGTTTTCCGCGCGCTGCTCGAAAACGCCGCCTCGGAGCAAGGCGCCCGCATGAGCGCGATGGACAATGCGACGCGCAACGCCGGCGACATGATCCGCAAGCAGACGATGAAATACAATCGTTCGCGGCAGGCGATGATTACCAAGGAACTGATCGAAATCATTTCGGGCGCCGAAGCGCTCTGACGAAAAAGTGAGGACGTAGCATGGCATCGGGCAACAAAGCCACGGGGCGCATCACTCAGGTCATCGGCGCCGTCGTCGACGTTAAGTTCGACGGACATCTGCCGGAAATCCTGAACGCGCTGGAGACCAATAACCAGGGCAACCGCCTCGTGCTCGAAGTGGCGCAACATTTGGGCGAGAACTCCGTGCGCACGATCGCCATGGACACCTCCGAAGGCCTGACGCGCGGTCAGGAAGTCGTCGACACCGGCGCGCCTATCTCCGTGCCCGTGGGCGACGAGACGCTGGGCCGCATCATCAACGTCATCGGCGAACCGGTCGACGAGGCTGGGCCGCTAAACACGCCTTCCCGTCGCGCCATCCATCAGCCGGCGCCTTCTTACGCCGAACAGGCGACCGAGGCGCAGATTCTCGTCACGGGCATCAAGGTTGTCGACCTGCTCGCGCCTTACGCCAAGGGCGGCAAGATCGGCCTGTTTGGCGGCGCTGGCGTCGGCAAGACCGTGCTGATCATGGAGCTGATCAACAACGTCGCCAAGGCGCACGGCGGCTACTCCGTCTTCGCCGGCGTCGGCGAGCGCACCCGCGAAGGCAACGACCTCTATCACGAAATGATCGAGGGCGGCGTCAACCAGAAGGGCGGTGGAGCGGGCTCCAAATGCGCGCTGGTCTATGGCCAGATGAACGAGCCGCCGGGCGCCCGCATGCGCGTGGCCCTGTCGGGATTGACCGTCGCCGAGGATTTCCGCGATCGCGGCCAGGACGTGCTCTTCTTCGTCGACAACATCTTCCGCTTCACCCAGGCGGGCTCGGAAGTGTCCGCTCTGCTCGGCCGCATTCCCTCTGCGGTGGGTTATCAGCCTACCCTCGCGACCGACATGGGCGCGCTGCAAGAACGCATCACCACCACAACCAAGGGTTCGATCACTTCGGTTCAGGCGATTTACGTCCCGGCCGACGACTTGACCGATCCCGCGCCGGCGACCTCCTTCGCGCATTTGGACGCCACCACCGTGTTGTCGCGCTCCATCGCGGAAAAGGGCATCTATCCGGCGGTCGATCCGCTCGACTCGACCTCGCGCATGCTGTCGCCCGCGATTGTCGGCGAAGAGCATTACGACGTCGCGCGCAAGGTGCAGTCGACGCTGCAGCGCTACAAGGCGCTGCAAGACATCATCGCCATTCTCGGCATGGACGAATTGTCCGAAGAGGATAAGGTGGCCGTCGCCCGCGCCCGCAAGATCGAGCGCTTCCTGTCGCAGCCCTTCCACGTCGCCGAAGTCTTCACCGGTTCGCCGGGCAAGCTGGTTTCGCTCGCCGACACGATCAAGGGCTTCAAGGGCCTCGTCGCCGGCGAATACGACCACCTTCCTGAAGCGGCCTTCTACATGGTCGGCTCCATCGAAGAAGCGGTCGAAAAGGCCGCCAAGCTCGCCAAGGAAGCCGCTTAATTCGCTTTCGCTCGGGACCGGAGCACCCGGCCCGAGCGTTTGAACAGCGCCGTCGGAGACAGACATGGCCGCATTTCACTTCGAACTCGTCTCTCCCGAGAAACTGCTGTTCTCGGGTGAAGTCGAGCAGGTTGTCGCGCCGGGCGCGGACGGGCAGTTCACCGTGCTCAAGGACCATGCGCCGGTGATGACCACGCTCAAGGCAGGCGTGGTGCAAATTGACGCGGCCGGCAAGGTCGAAAAGCTTTTCGTGCGCGGCGGCTTTGCCGACGTGAGCGCCAGTGGCTTCACGATTCTTGCCGAACAGGCGGTCGCCATCGCCGATGTCGACGTCGCCAAGCTTGAGGCAGATATCAAGAACGCGCGCGATGACGCCGCCGACGCCAAGACGGATGAGGCCCGCATCGCGGCCAGCGACAAGCTCGCGCAATTGCAGGAGCTGAAGGCCGCTCTGGGGGGCTGATCGGCTCCTACCACTCCTTTTGCCGCAGGGCTGAAAGGATGGGCAATGCGACCTGCTCCCGTCACACCGCCAGACCGGCGCTCACGCGTTCCAAATGCCTATGATCTTTTTCGAATAGTCGGAACGCGCCAGAATTTTCGTCAGAAAATGCGCGACGTCTCCGGGCTGGATGGATTTGAACCCGCCGGGAAAAATGGCGCTTTCTACATAAGCGCCAGTGGCGGCGCCATCCTTGATCCACGGACATCCTGCAAGCGACCAGTCCAACTTCGAGTTGCGGACAATCTCAAATGCGGCGCGATGATCGCGCATGGCGTGACGTACCGGCGTTAATCCCAGCGCGAAGGCGGTGAAGGAGCCGAACGCCGTTTTTTCTGGCATGTTCGCAGTGCCCGACACTGCGACGTAGCGCGTAACCTTGGCCAACTCCATCGCCGCAAGGATCTCTCGCGTGGAATCTGTGACGAATGTTGAAGGTTTCAGGGGGTCGACGCCGACCGCATTCAAGACCGAATCGCAGCCAGCTTGCAATGCCGCAGCAAGGGACTCGGGATGCGCAATATCCCCGACCACGACCCGCACGCCCGCGTCGCCGGAAAATTTCGTTGGATCGCGGACAAACGCCGTGACTTCGTGTCCCGCGGAGCAAGCAAGACGCACCGCCTCCGACCCGACTCGTCCAGTCGCGCCCAGCACCAGCACACGCATATTCCCTCCCTAACGACGGGCGGCAAATACTATTGCGCTATCAGTTATCCAGGAAGCTTCGCAGCTTGCGGCTGCGGCTCGGATGCTTGAGCTTGCGCAGGGCCTTGGCCTCGATCTGGCGGATGCGTTCGCGCGTGACCGAGAACTGCTGGCCGACTTCCTCAAGCGTGTGGTCGGTGTTCATGCCGATGCCGAAGCGCATGCGCAGCACGCGCTCTTCGCGCGGCGTCAGCGAGGCCAGCACGCGCGTGGTCGTCTCGCGAAGATTCGACTGGATAGCCGCCTCGATCGGCAGGACCGCGTTCTTGTCCTCGATGAAATCGCCGAGATGCGAATCCTCCTCGTCGCCGATCGGCGTTTCGAGCGAGATCGGCTCCTTGGCGATCTTCAGAACCTTGCGCACCTTCTCCAGCGGCATCGCCAGCTTTTCCGAGAGTTCCTCGGGCGTGGGCTCACGACCGATCTCATGCAGCATCTGGCGCGAGGTACGGACGATCTTGTTGATGGTCTCGATCATATGCACCGGAATGCGGATGGTGCGGGCCTGATCGGCGATTGAACGGGTGATCGCCTGCCTGATCCACCAGGTCGCATAGGTCGAGAATTTATATCCGCGCCGATACTCGAACTTATCCACCGCTTTCATCAGGCCGATATTGCCTTCCTGAATGAGGTCGAGGAATTGCAGGCCGCGATTGGTGTATTTCTTGGCGATGGAGATCACGAGGCGCAGATTGGCTTCGACCATTTCCTTCTTGGCCTGCCGCGCCTCTCGCTCGCCCTTTTGCACCATGTGCACGATTTTGCGGAACTCGGAGATTTCCAGACCTGTCTCGGTGGCAAGGGCGTGAATGTCCGAGCGCAAATCCTTGATGCGGTCTTTCTCCTCGGCGACGAACTCCCTCCAGCCGCGCGAACCCAGCTTGGCGACGCGAGTGACCCATTTGGGATCAAGTTCCGAGCCATGGAACTTGTCGATAAAGTCCTCGCGCGCGACGCCATGAGAATCCGCGAGCCGTAGCAGCTTGGTCTCGAAACCAATAAGGCGCTTGTTGATATCATAGAGCTGCTCGACCAGAGCCTCGATACGGTTCTGATTTAAAGACAAGGATTTGACGTCGGCGACGATCTCTTTCTTGAGCGTCTTGTATTTGCGCTCCTGCGCCGGCGTCAGCGTCTCATTCTTGAGGCGGTTTTCGACATTCTGATCCTGCAGCCTGCGCAGCTTCTTGTACGCGTCAGCGACTCGCGCGAAAGTCTCCAGAACCTTGGGCTTTAGTTCTGCCTCCATCGCGGAGAGCGACACGGAATTCTCCATGTCGTCATCTTCCTCAAAGTTCTCCTCCGTCGCCGGAGCATCATCTCCGAGTTCCGCCCCGAGGCCGGCGGGCGGTGTGCGAGGCGCCGTAGCCGGAGCCAGAGCTGCTCCCTCCGCGGCTCCCGGCGCCTTGCCTGCCGCCTTTCCGTCAGGGCCAGCATAGGTCGCCTCAAGGTCAATGATGTCGCGCAGCAATACCTTGCCGGCCTCCAGTTCCTCCCGCCAGATGATAATGGCCTGGAAAGTCAGCGGACTTTCGCACAGGCCGGCGATCATCGCTTCGCGGCCCGCCTCGATGCGCTTGGCGATCGCTATTTCGCCTTCGCGCGAGAGCAACTCCACCGAGCCCATTTCGCGCAAATACATGCGCACGGGATCGTCGGTCCGGTCTGTCGGCTCCGTGGTGCGCGTCGCTACGGCGGTGGATCTTGACGCCTCGACGAGTTCGCCGCCCTCCGCCTCTTCCTCTTCTTGAGGAGCGGCCTCTTCTTCAGCGTCCTCGGTGTCGTCGCCTTCGGTGACCGTAATCCCCATTTCCGAGAGCATGGAGATCACGTCCTCGATCTGGTCCGAAGAAAACTCCTCCGACGGGAGAACCGCATTGAGTTCGCCATTCGTGACGAAACCGCGCTTCTTGGCGAGTTTGATCATCCGTTTGACAGCGGCGTCATTCAGGTCGAGCAGAGGGCCGTCGGCGGTTTCCGTGATGACGGCGCCTTCGCTTTCGACCTTTTCCTCGTCTTTTTTAGCCATTCACTCGCTCCGAAACGGTCCGCGCAAGCGCCACGCTCACTCCGCGCGACGGCTCCGGACGCTCTTCCTTAAGTCGCCGCCTCGACCAAGCACGATCATGAGCGTCTCGCAAGGCGACCCTAATTTTCCTTGAGATGAGCCATATCGCGACCCATCGACCCGCAATGGTTAAATCCCTGCCGCCGAATCGCGCTGTCAGACAGTGACTGGCGACGGCTTAAAGCCCCCTTAACCATGATTCCCGAGGGAGTTCGTCCCACACTCAGAGACCGCGGCTGGCGCGACCCGACATGGCTCCAAAACCTTCCAGAGCGGCTTCAGTTCCCTCAAGCGTCGATAATTGCGTCTGGATATCCGCCAATCTGGCGGCGTCCCCTTCGTTGGGATCCTCCGCCAGACGCCCCGCTATGTTACGCAACTCACTATTTAGCGCCCAAACCTTGCGATGCAAGCTTAAAACTTGGCGTAGCGTGATCGCCGCGTCGGCAGTCGCCGCCTCCGGTTGGACGCTCCAGAGATTCGCGTGAGCGGCCATGCCCTTAAGCCGCCCGAGAAAAGAGGCAAGCCCGGCCTTGCTTATTGTTTCGCTCAAGCCAGCCGCCAGGTCGCGGTCATTTGCGCCCTCCCCTTCCAGAGTTTCGGAAGCGGCCTGGACCAGGAGATCGCGGAGCGCACTGGCCTCATGCGACTCGAACTCAAAAGCGGCAAGATCCTCGATATGGTCCGCAAGGAGCGGCGGGTGGTTGATAAGAATCAAGAATATCAGGCACTCTCGCGCCGAAACCAGAGATTTGACTCCCTTGAACAAGGGCGAATTGGCCAATGACGCGCCGACGCGCACCGGCCCTGCTGGCGGCGCCGACTCGGAGAATCCCCTTCCGCCGCGATTGCGCTCGTAGTTCTTGCGCGGCGCCCAGGCTCGAACCCGACCCGAGCCGTCGCCGGCGCCGCCAAGCAGCCTGGAAAGCCGCTCCGACAATTCCAGCCCATAATATCGACGCAACGTCGGATCGGCGATCAGGCTCGTAATTTCACTGAGCCGGCGCTCAAGCGTGGCGCGGCGCTCAGGCGTATCGAGGGCGCGTTCTTCGATTTCGCGTCGCCAGAGCACTTCCACCAATGGCAGAGGCGCCTCCAAGGCTTCGGCAAGCGCCCGGGCTCCACCGGAGCGGAGCAGTTCGTCGGGATCCTGCCCACCGGGCAAGAGGACAAAACGCAGGGTCTTGCCCGCGCCGATCAAGGGAAGCGCGGTGTCGATGGCGCGGTAGGCAGCCTTCAGGCCCGCCTTGTCGCCGTCGAAGCAAAGGATCGGCTCCTCGGCCATCCGCCAGAGCAGCGCGCATTGTTCCGGCGTGAGCGCCGTGCCGAGCGGCGCGACGGCGTTGGGGAAGCCCGCCGTGGTCATGGCGATGACGTCGACATAGCCCTCGACGGCGATCACCGTCCCCGCGTCATGCGCCGCCTTGCGGGCGTTGTGCATATTGTAGAGCGTGGCGCCCTTGTGAAAGAGCGGCGTCTCCGGGGAATTGAGATATTTGGCCTGGGCGTCCTTCTCCAGCGCCCGGCCGCCAAAGGCGATCACCCTCCCGGCGCGATCCTGAATCGGGAACATGACGCGGTTGCGGAAACGGTCGTAGGGCACGACGATATCCTCGCCATGGATCAGCAGCCCGGCCTCGATCATCGCCTCGATGCCGGCGCCCTTGGCGGCGAGCGCGTCCCGCAGCCCGTGCCGGTCCGGCGGGGCGTAGCCGATTCGGAAATGCGCCTGCGAACTGGCGGAAATCTGGCGCCTAGAGAGATAGTCGCGCGCCTTCCGCCCTTTTTCACCCGCAAGCTGCTTTTGAAAATATTCCGCCGCCCAGTCCATGATTTCGGTCAGGGAGGCGC
>Ga0182013_10003811_pt1 | contig 18561 bp, 13 predicted proteins | sample 612S2MmetaG_FD_120487 | JGI IMG/M metagenome (GOLD analysis project Ga0182013, IMG submission 120487) | Permafrost microbial communities from Stordalen Mire, Sweden - 612S2M metaG | ecosystem: Environmental > Terrestrial > Soil > Wetlands > Permafrost | place: Sweden: Stordalen | collected... | reverse complement strand
TGCTTCATAGGAACATTTTTATCCATCATTTCATCCCACAGCAATTTGCGCAACTCGTTCCACCATATATCAAAATAAACAGGGCTTACTTCGCCGGCATTATTGTAATAGTCCCATTTGCTTAATGCGTCAACTATTTTCTTTTCGTGGTCATTTAGGTCCGATTTATTCAACAACAATAACAGCACCGGTAAAGCTTCAGAAGCCAGCAGGTTGTAATTATCGGTCTGCATCTTTTTCATAAAATCAGCATCTATATCCTTGCCTTCGGTTAGCAATTTATTAATGCGGCGGTTGCGGTAATTCTCGTACACCCCAAGCCCCGGGTAATAATACGGATAAGTAGAATCGGTAGGATGCTGGTTAGCCGAGCTCACAAACCCGCGCTCCGGATTTTTTATAGTTGGGTTATCAGCCGCAGGAATATAACCTTTCCACTCATCTTTATCAGTAGTTCCGTTGCTTACAAACTTGCCCTGCTCGGTAGCTTTATCGCGCAAGGGAAACCGGCCCTGCTGCTTAATAGCAATATCACCGCTGCGCGATGCAAAAACAAAATTCTGCGCAGGGCAGGTGTAATTTTTCAAGGCGTTAATATAGTCGTCGTAATTTTTGCCGCAGTTTAACTGGTAAAATGTTTTAAACTCATTAGATGGCAAATGAGCCGTCCATCTCATTGCAAGGTTCTTCTTACTATCCGCGGTGCCAAAATTCTGGTCAAATACTACAATGCCAAAGCGCGTATAAATAACAGTATCCAACACATCGGGTTTGCCACGCACCTTGTACCGTTCAACTTTTTTCTCTGCTTTTAACCATTGCCCGTTGTATTCATATTCATTTCTCAACGCGTCTTTAAATTTGATTTTATACCAGTCGCGCACATCGCGGCCACCATTGGTTACGCCCCATGAAATAGAGTCATTAAACCCAATAATAACAGCGGGCGAGCCAGGCAGGGTAGCCCCGTAAACATTCATATTCGGCGAAACCAACTGCATCTCGTACCAAATTGAAGGAAGAGAAAGTTTAAGGTGAGGGTCGTTACACAATATCGGTTTGCCGCTTTTAGTTTTGGAACCACTCACCGCCCAGTTGTTTGAACCGGTTATTTCATCGGGCTTGGTTAAAGCATTGGCAAATAGCTCGTTCCGGATAACACCAGCATTGCCCGCTTGCATTTGCGAGTGGTTTGTTGAATCCATCGGGGTAACATTCCAAGGTGTACCAATGGGTATAATAGGGTCTTCGGCATCTATAAAATCAGGATATAGTTCCCTGAAATTCTGCTCGCCGTATTTGGCAATAAAATTGGTATTCTCAATGTCATATTCAAATACCGAAAGCATATTGGCCATATTTTTAAGTAACAGCGCAACCTTTAACGGGTTCCAGGCCTCGGGTTGATAATCGAGTAGTTTGTATTCAACCGGGTAATCTTTTGGTTTCAGCGTTTTAATATAAGCATTAACACCATCGCAGTAAGCATCAATCAGTTGCTTGCTTGCCGGGTCTTTGGCAATATAATCCTGCGCAGTTTCAGCGCCATAGCCCAGGCCTATGCGGCGTTGCATCCTGTCCACATCAATAGTCTTCTCTCCTATTATCTCGCTAATGCGGCCCGCTGCACTATGCGTTTGTATCTCCATCTGCCAAAGCCGGTATTTGGCAGTTATATAACCCTGCATAAAATAAAGGTCCTGGTCATTCTTTGCAAAAACGTGCGGCACCAGGCGTTTGTCAAAATAAACTTTTACTTCATCTTTCAATCCGGGTACGTGCGCTTCATCGTCTTTCCATGTTTTTGCATTTTCAGCATTCTGCCAAAAGCCCTGGTAGGGATTTAAAAATTTAGCAAAGGGTGGAGCGACTCCCAGTTGGGAATTTAAAACCACAATAAGCGCTATAGTAATCAATAACGAAAAAATAAATTTAAAGTAGTTCACAGGCTTTTATTTTTGGCTGCGCTAATGTACAAGGATTTGTGATTTAAAATGGGACGTTTTTTTTCGTTTAAACAAGTACACCAATTGCCTGCAATATATAAGTGTACCTCTCTTCCCCCGGCAAAATCATATTTAATTAAAAGAAAAAAATGGAAGCCATTAAACCATTTTAATCACCAACGGTCATATCCTCAACAGCAAATAAATTTTAAAACTAAAAACAGCTTATATGAAAAAGTTTATGATGATACTGTCCCTGTCGTTAACCATAGGCGCAGCAATAACGCTTAACTCCTGCAAGAAAGCAGATACACCTGCCACCGGCGACGACAGCATCAGTGCACAGGATGTTGCAACCATTTCTAATGCTACAAATGCCAGTACCGATGATGCCGCCAATGCAGCAGGACAGGTAAAAAGTTTTTCAGGAAAAACCGAAGGCCTTGCAGCACTTACCATATTATGCGGAACTACAACAGTTGATACCGGAACCGCAGGCAACCGTGTAATTACAATTACTTATGATGGCACTTCAACATGTAACGGTGTTATCCGTACGGGCACTATAACCGTTGTAAACAATTCAGGCATTCCATGGTCTCAGGCAAACTCTGTTTTAACTGTTACCTTCGATTTAAAAGTTACAGATGTAGTCAGCCAGCATTACTACACGCTTACTGGTACTCATACTTTAACCAAAGAAACCGCCGGCCTTGAATGGCAGATACTTTACGGCACGCTTACCAATGCTACCGTTACACGTCAAAATCAGGGTTCGATGGAAATCACATTTGATAACGGAGCTGTAAGAAGCTGGGACATGAATAGGACCCGCAGTTTTAACAGCACCGTAACCGGCAACAGCAACCTGATAACCATAAGCGTTTATACAACTGCTGCCAACAATATTGATGTAACCGGTGAGAACCGGTATGGCACTTCGTTTACCGATGCTATTTCAACCACTATTGCAGCTAACAGCCAAACCGGTTGCCTGTTCAGGCCTTACCAGGGTGAAGCTACCCATACTATAGCTAACCGCAGTGTAACCGTTCTTTATGGCACTAACCCAGGCGGGGTTTCTATAGGCAGCCCAACAACCTGCGGTGATGGATACTACATTACTTACACCAAAAACGGTAACGTAAAAGCCAACAGGTTTGTATATTACTGGTAAGTAAAACTGATACCGAAAAAAAATCCCGCTCCTTAAACAGGGCGGGATTTTTTTATTGCCCTAAGCTAATCCCATTAAGATGACATCTTTTTTCAAGATGTTATCTTTGGCCTCCCTAAGCCTCTTTTGCAGAATAGATAGCATATCTGACTTCTATACAGATGATAACGTCACCAGAGATAACATCTTGAAAAAAGATGTCATCTCTGGTCCATTTATATAAAACAAAACAACAGATATGAACGTTTTAAAAAAGCAACAGAAATTTGCAGGGAATAGCCTAAACAAAACCAGGAATCAGCGTATAATTACATCAGCAAATGAAATCTGAAAAAAGCAGCTTTTGGAGAAATATTATCCTGGTTTTTGGCCTGTTGTCGGTGTTATGGATTGTGCAGATTATACAGTATTTCGGCTTGTACGATTTTGCCGGTTATGGCAACTGGCCCCGCCACATTGAAGGCCTGAAAGGAATTATCTTCTCCCCATTTATACACGGCAGTTTTGACCACCTGGCTTCAAACACCTTACCTATGATGGTGTTGTTAATGGTTTTACTGAGCGCCTATCCGGGCATAGCACTGCCGGTGCTTGTTTTTGTTCACCTCACCAGTGGAATCCTGGTTTGGCTTTTTGCCCCGCCCGATACCGTGCACATTGGCATAAGCGGTATTATTTACGGTATTGCAGCATTTTTAATTGCCTCAGGCATTTTCCGTAAAGACAGGACTTCAATAACCATCGCCATTTTTGTGGGCCTTATTTACGGCAGTATGATTTGGGGTTTTATACCCCAGCCGGGTATCTCATGGCAATCGCACCTGTACGGCGCCGTCAGCGGACTCATTATTGCCTATATTCTGCGCAAAAATGATCTTCCGCAAACCACCGGCGAACCGGAACCTGTGGATGAAGACCGGCATTTTTTTGATGTTGCAGAAAAGTAAAACCATTTCGCACGGAGTTTAACAGCCGGGAATTGCATTTAAAATGCTTTGTATTTCTCTGCATTTCCTCTCCGTGCCCTCCGTGCGAAACTTTTTGATGGTTTGTATTATCAGGTTTCAATAACTTCGGTGCCGAAGTGATTCATCGGTATTATTCAAATGATGTTATATTCGCCAAAAATATGCTCCAATGCCCCAACTGATTCTGTATATTATTATTGCCTTTATAGTTTTTGAATTTGTGCTTTCTAAAGTGCTTTCATCACTCAATTTAAAAACATGGGATAATCCCCTGCCCGCCGAAGTTAAGTACCTGTACGACCCCAAAAAATATACCGAGGCGCGCAATTACGCCGTTGCAAATTACAGAGTGGGGCTTTTGTCTTCAACCCTTTCATTAGTTATTACCATTGCCTTTCTGCTGTTTAAGGGCTTTGCATGGCTTGATACTATCGCCCGTGGTGTTTCATCTTCACCCATTATAGAGGCACTTGTATTTTTTGGTATTATCGGCGCGGCAACTTCCATTATGTCGCTGCCTTTTGATATTTACCAAACCTTTGTGGTGGAAGAAAAATTCGGATTTAATAAAGTAACACCCGGGCTTTTTGTGGTTGATAAGCTAAAAGAGCTTTTGATGGGCGTTATTATTGGCGGCGCCATTATTGCCCTGCTTACTTTTTTGTATGGATGGCTGGGTAATATGTTCTGGCTGGCCGGGTGGATTGTGGTGGCGTCTATTTCAATTTTTGTGGCTGCATTTTACACCTCAGTAATATTACCCATCTTCAACAAACTGACCCCACTCGAAAACGGCGAGCTAAGGGCTTCTATCGAAAAATATGCAGGTAAAGTCAGTTTTCCGCTAACCAATATTTTCATTTTAGATGGTTCAAAGCGCTCAACCAAAGCCAATGCTTTTTTCAGCGGCCTGGGGGGCAAAAAGAACATAGTGCTATACGATAACCTGGTGAACGATATGAACACCGATGAAATAACCGCAGTTTTGGCGCATGAAGTAGGTCACTATAAAAAGAAACACGTGCTGCAGTCCATTATTATCTCTATTGCACAAATGGGCATTATGTTTTTTCTTTTTGGCTGGCTGGCCCGCAACCCTATAATGGCCGAAGTACTGGGCGCAAAACAAAACAACTTCTATTTATCGCTCATCACCTTCTCGTTACTCTACGCACCCGTATCTATGATAACCGGGTTACTGATGAACCTTTTCAGCCGCAAAAACGAATATGAGGCAGATGCTTATGCCAGGGAAACTTACAGTGCCCAACCGCTTATAAGCGCCCTTAAAAAGCTTTCGGTTAACCATTTAAGCAATTTACAGCCGCATCCGGCCTTCGTTTTCTTTAATTATTCGCACCCTACTTTGTTGCAGAGGATGCGGGCGATGACGAACGGCTAATGGTTGTTTTCCCCTCTCGAGAGGGGCGCGCGAAGTGCGGGGGTGTGTGGCTGTTGAGCACTTAGCCCTAACAGCAACACACCCGGCCTACGGCCACCGCTCTCGAGAGGGGAAACGGCCAATTCGCTTAAATTAACCAGTTTGGTTGATTGGGTGAAGTGAGTTCAAGTGTCCACTTTAAAAAACACCCTATGTTAGTACCTTACAACAAATAAGCCCAAATGCTATTTGGTTTTTAATTCCAAGTCATTATATTTGCGCTCCCAAATTCAATAAGATTATGTACGCAATAGTAGAAATAGCAGGACAGCAGTTTAAGGCAGAAGCCGGTAAGAAATTGTACGTTCATCGTTTAGAAGGTAATGAAGGTGATGCAGTATCTTTCGACAGAGTGTTGTTGACTGAGGCTGACGGCGCCGTAAATGTCGGAACCCCTGTTGTTTCAGGTGTTAAGGTAAATGCCAAGATATTGGCCCACCTGAAAGACGACAAAGTTATCATCTACAAAAAGAAAAGAAGAAAGACTTATGAGAAGACCCAGGGTCACCGTCAGTATTTGACTCAAATCGCGATTGAATCAATCGGATAATATCCCATTTACAAATCAGAATCAGAAAAACTATAAGCAATGGCACACAAAAAAGGCGAAGGTAAAGTAAAGAACGGCCGCGATTCGCACAGTAAACGTCTTGGTATTAAATTATTTGGTGGCCAAACTGCCATACCGGGTAATATCCTTATCCGCCAGCGCGGAACCAACTATCACCCCGGTAAAGGTGTTGATATTGGTAAAGACCATACCATATTTGCAGTTGTTGAAGGCGTAGTGAAATTCACTTACGGCAAAGACGACAGAAGGTTTGTGCATGTGGTGCCTGCAGCGGTGGTTGCTGAAGCATAATTTACAATACACAACAAAGGCAGTAAGAGCCATTAATAAAATAAAAAAGCGTCCCGGTAAAAATCAGGACGCTTTTTTATTTATACCAACGCCTGTTAAAAGCCTCTCAAAACGCCGCATACGCCACCTAAATGGCGTATCTTAGCAATACCAATGAAACAACCAACGCCGAAAAGGCATTACTTAATAGCTGTATCTATTGCTTTAGCTGGTATGCTGGTATTATTTACCTCAGCCAGTGACTCTGGCGTGGTGGTTTATAATACCGCCAGGGCAGTAGGAAGTTCGGGTTCCGACTATCGGAATCTTTATTCGGGACTTCATCTGAAAGAGATGGGACTGAGCGAAAAGGCCTTTCAACTTGCCATAACGGGTTGGACAAAACTGAAGGCCAAAGGAAGGATTTCGAAAGACATTATTTCCATCTGCGACTTTACAAAGTCGAGTAACCAAAAACGGCTTTACATCATTGACCTTGCAAGCGGAACGCTGCTGTTTAATACGCTGGTAGCGCACGGTAAAAATACCGGCGAGGAATTTGCGCGTTACTTTTCCAATAATCCATCATCACTGCAAAGCAGCCTGGGTTTTTATTTAACCAAAGAAGCCTACACAGGTTCGCATGGCATGGGCCTTAAATTAGCAGGTGTAGAACCGGGCTTTAATGACCGGGCCGAAGAAAGGGCAATTGTTATGCACGGCGCCTCATACGTATGTGATGACTTCATTAATCAATATGGCAGACTGGGAAAAAGCTGGGGCTGTCCTGCGGTACCGTTTGAAGTGCACGAGCAAATTATCAATACCATTAAAGATGGCACTTGCCTTTTTATCTATTATCCCGATAAGGCATACCTGGCAGCATCGCGTTTGTTGAACTAATCTTTGATTCAATTAAACTTCAAATTACAATTATTTCGGCCACGGCTTATTTCAGCCGTGGCAATAATGCATTTTCCCCCGTCGAGATGGGCGGCCAAAAGCCGGGGGCGGCCGTTAACACATTTCCCTAACAGCCCAATACAACAGCAATAACGGAATATTAATTACTTTTCTCATTAAAGTTTCCGGGTTTAATTAGCGTTACCAAACGTAATCAAAACAACACCTGCATTAATAAGGCCCTGTTGTTTAAAAAAATCTGATCTCAATTTATTTTCAACAAACATGGCAACTGTTCAATTTATCAATCGCTAGTAAACTCATGACTAACTAAGAACGCGATAACCTCATCTAATTTATTGATTATCAATAAAATAGCATTAATCATTTAACAAATCCAGCCAAATTCACCGACCCGGCAACCAGCAAATTGGTTGTAAATCAGGGGTTCGTAGTTTTATTTTTTCAACAATTATCTGTTAAGGGAGTTTAAAATCCTGAAATTCTATTTAATTTGCAACTGCGATAATCTATTTCTTAACCTAATCAACAATAACATGAAAAAACATGTACTAAGTGCTGCCTTGGCATTTTTGTTGGTTTTTGCATTCAGTTGGCTGAGTGCGCAAACCACCAATCTTGTGCTGGGAACTGTAAAGGACAATAAAGGAGAACCCGTAGTTGGGGCATCTGTGGGAGTAAAAGGAACACCCACCGGTACCGTAACCGATATTGACGGGAAATTTTCTCTCCAGGCGCCCGCAACCGGAACGCTTATAATTAAATATATTGGATTTAAAACCAAAGAGGTAAGTGTAGCCGCAGGCAATTTTAATGTTGCCCTTGAAGAGGACATTATGGGCCTTGATGAGGTTGTAGTTACCGCAGTGGCCATTCAGCGTGAAAAGCGAAGCCTGGGATATTCAACTACAACAGTAAATTCAGAGCAGTTGAATGAGGCCGCACCTGTATCTGCTCTTGATGCGCTGAACGGAAAAGTTGCGGGCTTGCAGATTGATAATGCCTCGGGTGTTCCGGGCGGTTCAACCAGGGTTGTGCTTCGCGGTGGTTCGTCATTAACCGGCGATAACAATGCGCTGATAGTGATTGACGGTGTACCCATAGATAACTCTGACTTTGGTTTTGGTGGCATCTCGGTTGGTTCAGACGTGCTGAACAATCAGTTTGATGCCGGTAGCCGTGCAAACGACATTAACCCTGAAGATATTGAATCAGTTACCGTACTAAAAGGGGCCGCAGCGGTTGCGCTTTATGGACAGCGCGGTGCCAATGGTGCTATCATTTATACAACCAAGTCAGGTAAATCTGTGGCTAACGGTAGTGGCCGCAAGTTTAAAGTATCGGTAAGCGAGAATATGGTTGCTCAAACACCGCTTAAACTGCCAACCCAGCAAAATCAATTCGGGCAAGGCTCGAACGATAGCTATGGCAATGCATATTTTGATACCCGCCAAAACTGGAGCTGGGGACCCGCATTTAACGGCCAACCGGCTTTCTGGGGCACACCGCTACAGCAACCTGACGGCACTTATAATATAAGAGTAAAACCTTATTCAGCAGAGCCTGATAACCTCGCCCGTTTCTTTAACGTAGGTTATACTAACAACACCAACGTTTCAATATCGGGTGGCGACAAAGGAACCAGTTTTTATACTTCGTTTAATAACGTGAAGTATGACGGAATGGTACCTACTACCGGTTATAACCGCAATTCATTTAAAATGAACCTTGAGCACGACTTCTCTGACGCTCTTACCGTTAAGGGTTCGTTCACTTATACCGCCACCAACAGTACATTAGCTACAGGTGGCCAGCAAAACCAAAGTACCTGGTTTATGTTACTCAACACACCAAGGGATATTCCTATGGACGAACTCAGGAACTTAAGCAATCCTTTTAACCAGCCAGCCCAGTATTACGATATATATTATCCAAATCCGTTTGCTGTTTTACAAAACGATAAGACCACAGATAACGTTGACCACTTCTTATCCAATATATCATTGGACTGGAAACCGGCAAAATGGTTAACAATAACAGGCCGCGTTGGCGCTGATATTTATACTGATACCAGGCAGCAGGATTTTGCAACCTATAATTACACCGCTTTGCAATTCTTCCAGGGGAGTTTCATACCAAATACGCCTTCTACTTATATAGGTAAATACGATCAGGACCGTTATACAGTAGACAATATCAATTCCGACATTATGGCAAACTTCCACAAAGAGTTTAAACATGATGTTACCTTCGGTGTTATATTGGGTAACAACATTTACAGCAACACGCTGCATAATACTTACGGCGAAACAAACGGATTAGTAATACCTGGCTTTTACAACTTTACCAACTCAGCAGCCCGTCCGGAACTGGTTGACCAAACGTATGTTAACCGGCTGCTTGCCGTTTATGCTGATGCCAGCATCGGTTACAAAAACTTCCTGTTCTTTGACGTTACCGCGCGTAATGACTGGTCGTCAACTCTGCCTACTAACGCCCGTTCTTACTTCTATCCGGGCATCAGCGGATCATTGGTATTTACAGAAATCGGTAAGAAGAAAATCAACCCTATGATTCTTTCATTCGGCAAGCTACGCGCCAGTTTGGCACAAATAGGTAAAGACGCTCCCCCTTATCAATTGACGAACTATTTTGTTCCGGGCGATATCAACGATGGACACCAACTTACCGACATTAAAACTCCTTATGTTTCTCCTGTAAGTAACAGTATTCCTGGTTATCAGTTGAGCACTACGCTGGCTAACCCGAATCTGAAACCGGAAATTTCCACCACCTGGGAAGCAGGTCTTGATCTTGGCTTCTTAAATGATCGTTTGCTTATAAATGCAACTTACTATTACAAAAATAGTGTAAATGAAATTTTACCGGTTTCTTTAGCTCCAAGCACTGGTTATACCTCTGAATATATCAACGCTGGTATTTTCCGTAACCAGGGTGTTGAGCTTGAAGTTCATATCATCCCTGTTGTTACCAAGAGCGGGTTTAAATGGCAAATTGACGCTACTTTTACCAAAAACATAAGCAAAGTAATTGAAATCGCTAACAACGCCACACAGATTACTATTGGTGGCATTAATGGTGCCGCACTGGTTGCTGAAAAAGGTGAACCTTATGGCGAGATTTACGGTATTGGCCCTGAAACTAACAGCAAAGGGCAGCTTGTTGTGGACAGCGGTTCGGGTTATCCGATACCGGGTAAAAAACCTGAAAACCTTGGCAACGTATTGCCTAAATGGAGTGGCAGCATCGGAACTTCGTTTTCATACAAAGGGTTGAAGTTAACGATACTGTTTGGTGGTAACGCCGGTGGTCAGTTCTACTCATCCACTTCGTCAATACAGCAATTTGATGGAAATGACCCTATCACTGCAGTCAACAACCGTCAGCCATATGTATTACCTAATACCGTTTATCTTGGCTCCGATGGACAATATCACCAAAACCAGGCTAAAATTGTCCCTTACGACCTATGGGTTAACGTAACTCCGTTTATCAACTCTTATAACGTAATTGCAGCCGATTTTGTAAAGTTAAGGGAACTTTCTGTTACCTATTCAATACCAACAAAATTACTGTCGAAGAGCAAGTATATTACCGCTATATCTGTAAAAGCTTTTGGTTCAAACCTGTGGATATGGACACCGAAGTCTAATGGTTATGTTGATCCTGAGCTGAACGCAGCAGGGGCAACCAATAATCAGGGATTTGAACTTTACCAGCTACCTTCAGCACGTAACTACGGTGGCGGTGTAACTATTGATTTCTGAAAAATTAAAACCAGAACAACATGAAACGAATAATAAATTTTTCAAAAATATTTCTACTGTTAGTGCTGGCTTTATCGCTTGCCACATGTAAGAAGAACAAATTTTTGAATGTTAATAATAATCCAAACTATCCGGCAACGGTTACGCCGGCGCTGGCGTTGCCTACCTGCGAAGCTAATATTGCCTACATGCTCGGTAACCAGATGACTATTATGGGCGGCATGTGGGGACAATACTGGACCCAGGACCCTTTTAACGGTATCCAATACGGTAACTACGATAAGTATAATAACGTTCCCACAGATAACGATGGGATGTGGACGTCCATGTATGCAGTAGGTGCCAACCTCAATTATATTATTAACACAGATACAGGCACCAGAACTTATGCCGGTATTGCTTACCTGCTGAAGGCTTATAACTTTCAGTTGGTTTGCGATGCGTATGGTGCAGCACCACTATCGCAGGCTTTACAAGGTGCCGCCAATACAGCACCAGTTTATGATCCTGAACAGCAGATTTATGATAGCCTGGTAGTTTGGGTTAATAATGGTATGTCCATTATTAACGCAGTGCAGACTGGTACGTCTCCTGCTTCAGACCTTATATATCCCGGCCTGCCGATGAGCCAATGGCAAAAATTCGGAAATACGCTTTTGCTGCGTATTTATATCAGGGAATGTCTTAAAAACCCTGGCGTTGCCCAGGCAGGGATAGCCAAATTACTACAGAGCCCTGGTTATATCAGTGCAGGCTTTATGGCTAGTAAGGCTGATGATGCCAAAACAATCTACATCAGCAGCACTTATCAGCAGTATCCGCTTTATGCAACCTATGTTTCATTAAATAGTTTCCGCCAGTTAATAGCCAGCGCCACCGTCATTAATATGATGAATGGCCTGAATGACCCAAGGATTGCAGACTTCTTTGTGCCAAATACCAATAGTGGCGCTTACCAGGGTTTACTGCAGGGTGATGCTGAAAACATACAGGGCGCTGCCGATACAGCATGGAGCGCAATTGGAGCCGAAGAATTCTCCCCTACAACTTCCGTATTTTTGTTAACAGGCACTGAAAGCCAGTTTCTACAGGCTGAAGCTGAAGTTCGTGGTTATATCACCGGTGGTGCGTCAGGCGCTTCTGCTTCTTATACCAGCGGTATTACCTCCTCTTTCAGCGAGTGGACAACCTCCTCGGCAGCTTCTGTAAGCACCTATACCGCTCAAAGCGGGGTTAATTTCAGCAATGCAACTTCTTCATCAGCACAGTTAAACCTTATCTTAACCCAAAAATGGATAGCGATGTGCGGCAACCAGAATTTTGAAGGCTGGACCGAATGGAGAAGAACAAGGATACCTACAGGCTTTGTTCCTTCAGCCACATCAGTTTTGGCAGCAGGCAAGTTTCCGCAAAGGTTTGTTTACCCAAGCGAGGAACTACTTAACAATACTAGTTTTCCGGGTGAAGCGCTTATTACCAGTGCAATTTGGTGGGATATTAATCCTTAATCTTAAAAATGTAAAGACATAACTATGAAAAAGATAACTATAATATTCGCTTCCGCTGCACTTTTAGCTTTGTGCATGCTGCAAAGCTGTGCCAAGAAAGAGGAACCTTCATGGGTGGCAAAAATTGGTTACCCGACTGTTACTCTGAAAGGAGCACCGTTTATTACAATAGCAAGGGGTGCTACATTTAGTGACCCCGGCGCATCATGGACAGATTCGGTTACCGGTGAATCGGGAAATATAACCGTTTCAATTGCCAACACCGGAGTTGACAGCGCTTATGTGCTGGTTTACAAAGCCACCGACAAGAACGGTTTTTCATCGTTTGTAGTCCGTGGGGTTGGGGTAACCAATAATGTTGATACTGCCGACCTGAGCGGCAATTACGTTTGCACGGTAAACGGCTACTACGCTGGATTTGTAGGCGCAGTTGATTCAGTTCAGAAAGTTGCAAAAGCATTATATATGATACCCGGCATTGACGGTTTGGATATGGATGTTTTTGTAATAAAAACAGATGGCACTATTTCAATTGCTTCCATTATTGAGCAAGGGCTTACTGCTCCCGGCGCTAACCTGCTTGAAACTTTCACCGGAGCTTCTCTTAGCTATGCTGGCAATTCGCAACCTTATACATTTGGGGCAAACGCTACCATTACTAATGTGCCTCCATATGCAATTCAATTTGCACACGAATAACTTATTAATGCATTGAATAGTAAAAAGGCGCCTTTAGGCGCCTTTTTTATTTGCAACCTGCCCTATTTTAACTCCACTATTTATCTTTTCAACAATAGCGAAATTTTCTTTGCCTTAAAAACGTTATCTTAGCACTAAAATTCCTTAGCCCGTGATGCACAAATTCAGGACTATCGCAGTTTTGCTGTTCGCTTCGGCCTTCATTAATCCGGCATATTCCTTTTATAATTTTACCGATTCCTCTGCCCAGAACAGTTGTATTGACCCCATTATCTGCCAGTTAGATAGTATGTCGCTTACTATGTTTACCCGCGACAGGCTGTTTATTGATGATGCCACAGTAATGAGCAGCATTAACATGCCTTACGATTTTATACCTAAGTATACCAATGAAGAAGTGCAGGAGAAGATGAAGCTTATACCCTCGCTTATACCTTTAAACTATAACGCTACCGTTAAACAATTCATTGATTTTTTTGCATACAGAAGAAGGGGCCTGATGGCCAGTTGTATTGCCAATTCGCAGCTTTATTTCCCCGTAATTGAAGAAATACTGGACCGCAAAGGCCTGCCGCTGGAACTAAAATACCTGCCTATTATTGAGTCGGCATTTAACCCGGTGGCGGTATCGCGCGCCGGGGCTACCGGCTTATGGCAATTAATGTATGGAACCGGGGCACAACTGGGGCTGAACATTAACTCTTACATTGACGAAAGGCGCGACCCGGTAAAAGCTACCGAAGCCGCAGCAGATTACCTGAAGAAGTTATATGACTTTTACGGCGATTGGCAGTTGGTGCTTGCCGCCTATAACTCAGGCCCGGGAACGGTGAATAAAGCCATAGCCAGGGCCGGTGGGGTAAAAAATTTCTGGGCCATACTCAATTACCTTCCGGCCGAAACCCGGAGTTATGTGCCTACTTATATTGCCATGGCCTACGTAATGAATTATTACCAGGACTATAAACTGGTATCAGCCGAACCCAAAAGGGCATTATACGCGGTTGACACCGTACTAATAAGCGCCAAAGTAAGCCTGAAACATATTTCAGACGTACTGGGCATTCCGTTGGATGAACTTCAGTTTTTAAACCCGAGTGTAAAAGCCGGGATAGTGCCTTATACCGAAAAAGGATTCGGCCTTAACCTGCCCATTAACTATTTTGCCCTTTTTGAAGCCAGGCAGGATGATATTATGACAGACAGTTCACTGATGCTTCAAAACGCGATGCCTGTAATGATTGCAACTACCAAAACCATTTGGTACAAGGTTAAAAGCCACGAAACCATGGCTAAGATTGCAGCTAAATACAGTATAACCGAAACCTCCATCAAAAAATGGAACAAGCTTAAAAACAGTTATGTATATGCCGGGCAAAAGTTAAAGTTGGTAATAACCACTTATACCAATGCCGAATCATCAAGCTATGCACAAGCGTTTTCAAGCAAGGTGCTTGACAGGTCAAGAGTTGATACTTTGAAAGGCCAGCCGAGTAATTTGAACTTAGTTGTTAATGCTGAGAAAACAGATTCAGTTTCTGACAGCACGGCCACTTCTGCATCTGACACCAACACAATAGGGCTGGACAAGAGTTGTAACTGTGTTTATCATGTAGTGCAGCCCGGCGACACACTTTGGAGCATTGCCAGGAACCAGGGTGTTACTATAGATAAGCTTAAAGCTGATAACAAGGAAATACAAGACCGGCCTATCAGGGTGGGCGATATTATAAAAATATTAATGTAATGGCTTCTCAGCAAACCAACGGGCAGCTGCTTTACAATTGGCTGTTAACGGATTCAATTACAGCGCATAATCAATTAACCCCTTTACCTTTTCAAGCGAAGCAAAGCTTACGAGCTTCAAAAAAATATTAATCCGGAATTTTGACCACGCTGAGTTTTTATCTGCCGCCAATGCCTGCAGAATAGCCATACTTGCAGCCCAACGGTTTCCCTGGTGTATGTTGTACTGCGCTATGGCATGGTAACAGCCCGCCAGCATAAACCGTTTAGCCTCGTCAGAGATTTTCCCGCCTGAATGAGCACCCGTAAAGATATATCTGTAAAGCCTTAGTTGCTCTGCGCCGGTATTGTACCTCATTACATTTACTGAACGGTCATCGTGCTCCCTAACGGCAACAGTAAACTGTTCTTTGAGATAACTTACGGGGTAATTCTGTGCAATCCGAAGCCAAAGTTCCATATCCTCGCCTATCCTAAAACGCCTGTCGTATTTAAATTCAGCCAATATCCCACGGCTTATGCAAACCTGTTGGCTGTGAATTATATGGGTAGCAATATTTTCAAAAACATCATCGCATGCACCATAATCTACCGGTTGGCGGTTTACATTGCCATCTCTGTCAATCAGCAAACCTGTATAGAACATTCCAATAGGAAAGCTAAGTTGTTCAAGGCTTTTGTAAAGAATGGCAAGTCGTTCAGCTAAATAATAATCATCGCTATCTAAAAAACAAATATAGCGGCCATTAGCATGTTCAATGCCATTATTGCGCGCAGCGCACCGCTCGGCATTGACTTGATAAATATATTTAACCCTTTCATCTTCAATGGCCCTTACAACCTCCGAAGTATTATCAGTTGAACCATCGTCAACTATAATAAGTTCCCAGTCAGTAAAGGTTTGTTTTAATACGCTGTCGACAGCAGTACTTAAAAGCCCAGCCCGGTTATAGGTGGGTATAACAATGCTGAAAAAAGGAGTTGGTTTCACTGACGGGCTAAACAATATTTATAATAAACTGATATTACTTAACCTTACCGGAAAAACTCTTCTGGTAATCATCAAACTTGGTGGTTTTGTAACTATTGGTTGCTACATAATTCAAAACACTTTCAAATACTTTCGACTCCTGATAGCCGGGCACCGGAAATATTTCGTCCATATTCTCATCCAGGTAAACCGAGGTGGGATAACTCATTTGATTATTCAGTATTTCGGCTGCCAGTTCATTATAACCCTGCATACCCTGCGAAACATATTTATAATCCTTGCCCCTGAAATTGATATCCTCGCGGGTTTCGGCATCAAACTTTACGGCGTAAAAATTGTCGTTAACATAGTTAACTATAACCGGGTTGGTAAACGTTGACGCATCCATGCGCTTACACCAGCCGCACCAGCCGGTATAAACGTCAATTAATACCTTGCGGGGCTCTTTCTTCTGGGCTTCCTGCATTTCCGTCCAGTTCATCCATTTAATCCCTTCCGAAACAGGTTTAGGCGCCGGGTGAATAACAAACGACAGTACGGCACATATAGCAACAAATAACAAGGGGGCAAATAATAGCTTTCGCATTGCTTACAAATTTTCTTTGGTAAAGTTATTCAAAATTCAATCAAGATTAAAGTAACGCAATTAGCCCTCAGCCATGTATAAAAATTTAGATAGTTTAACTCCATAAACTAAGTTTGAATAACACCTACGCTGAATTGTTTGGTTATAGGCGCCTGGTTAGCAGCTTCAATACCCATCGAAATCGCTTTCCGGGTATCAAGCGGGTCAATAATGCCATCGGTCCACAAACGGGCCGCAGCAAATTTAGGATCCAGTGTTTTCACATATTTGGCCTTAATGTCGTCCAGTAGTTTCTTCTCATCTTCAGGTAAAATTACCTGGCCTTTTCCTTTAAGCGTAGCCACTTGTATTTGCAACAGCGTTTTTGCTGCCTGGTCGCCGCCCATAACCGATATACGCGAGGTTGGCCAGGCATATATTAACCGTGGGTCGTAAGCCTTACCGCACATGGCGTAATTACCAGCACCGTACGAGTTGCCTACAACAATGGTAAACTTAGGTACCACCGAATTTGAAACCGCATTTACCATTTTAGCGCCGTCTTTGATAATACCGCCCTGTTCGCTACGGCTGCCCACCATAAAACCGGTTACATCCTGTAAAAACACCAAAGGAATTTTTTTCTGGTTGCAGTTCATAATAAACCGCGCCGCTTTATCTGCCGAGTCGGAATAAATGACCCCGCCAAACTGCATCTCGCCTTTTTTGTTTTTTACCACCTTGCGCTGGTTGGCAACTATACCTATGGCCCAACCTTCAATACGCGCATAACCGCAGATAATAGACTTTCCGTATTCTTCTTTATACTGCTCAATTTCCGAGCTATCAACCAATCGCTTTATCACCTCCAGCATATCATATTGGCTGGTAATTGTTTCAGGTATCAGCCCGTAAATATCATCTTCCTTAAAAGCAGGTTTTGCAGGTGCTATGCGGTTGAAACCGGCATCGGCAGGTTTGCCGAATTTATCAACCAGGTTGCGGATGGTTTTCAAACACTCATCATCATCCTTCATTTTATAATCAGTAACGCCTGATATTTCGCAGTGCGTGGTAGCGCCACCTAAGGTTTCATTATCAATGTCCTCTCCCACTGCGCTTTTTACCAGGTAACTGCCGGCAAGAAATACTGAACCTGTTTTCTCAACTATCAAAGCCTCATCGCTTAAAATAGGAAGATACGCCCCACCGGCTACGCAACTACCCATAATAGCAGCTATTTGCGGTATGCCCATGGCGCTCATAATTGAGTTATTGTAAAACACCCTGCCAAAACCTTCTTTATCCGGAAAAACCTCATCCTGCATAGGTAAGTACGCGCCCGCACTATCTACCAGGTAAATAATAGGCAACCGGTTCTCGATAGAAATTTCCTGGGCGCGTAAATTCTTTTTAACCGTTATCGGAAACCATGCACCGGCCTTAACCGTGGCATCGTTAGCAACAATTACACACAACCGGCCTTTTATATAGCCCAGCACCACTACCACCCCGCCGCATGGGCAGCCACCCTGGTCCTCATACATTCCGTAACCGGCCTGCTCTCCTACCTCAAGTACTGGTTTGCCTTTGTCCAGCAACAATTCAATCCGCTCGCGGGCAGTTAGCTTGCCTTTTTCTTTGTGCTTCTCTATAGCTTTCTTTCCGCCGCCCAGTTTAATCTGCTCCGATACTCTTCTAAGATCAGATAGTACCAGCTTCATTGCATCTTCGTTCCGGTTAAATTCTATGGTATTGCTCATTGCTATCAAAAAATTGAGAGGCGAAGCTATGAAAAAACTGGTTTTAATGTGATAATTCGGCAAATCGGTAATGTGATAATTACCTGTATTGTCCGACAAAAATAGAAATAGGCAGCAAAGGGCATTAGCATGCTGGGGATAATTGAATTTAACGCCGTAAATCGGAAAGCAGGGGGTTACCCGGAATCGAACAGGGATAAATTT
>Ga0182013_10003810_pt1 | contig 18564 bp, 17 predicted proteins | sample 612S2MmetaG_FD_120487 | JGI IMG/M metagenome (GOLD analysis project Ga0182013, IMG submission 120487) | Permafrost microbial communities from Stordalen Mire, Sweden - 612S2M metaG | ecosystem: Environmental > Terrestrial > Soil > Wetlands > Permafrost | place: Sweden: Stordalen | collected... | reverse complement strand
CGTAGTCGGGTTCTTCGGTGCCCTCCATGATCCCGGGGTGCTCACGGAACTGGCGGCGGACCTCCTCGACGACGGCCCCGCCGGCGCGACCGACGGCCTCCATCGAGAGCGACGCGAACAGGCAGACCATCATGCCGCCGAGCAGCAAGCCGATCAGCACCGGCGGTTCGTTGATGCCGAAGCCGAGGCTGGTCTGCGTGTGTTCGAACAATTCCTGCCTGAACGCCGCGAACAGCACGACCGCGGCCATCACGGCCGAGCCGATCGCGTAACCCTTGGTCACCGCCTTGGTCGTGTTGCCGACCGCGTCGAGCGGGTCGGTCACATTGCGGACCTCCTCGGGCAGCTCGGCCATCTCTGCGATCCCGCCGGCGTTGTCGGTGATCGGGCCGAAGGCGTCGAGCGCGACGATCAGGCCGGTCAGCGAGAGCTGGCCCATCACGGCCACGCCGACGCCGTAGATGCCGACGTTGCCGCCGCCGCCGAGCTTCCAGGCGCCGAGGATTCCGAGCACGAGGACGATCGCGGGCAGCGCGGTCGCCTGCAGGCCCGAGCCGAAGCCCTGGATGATGTTCGTCGCGTGACCGGTGATCGAGGCTTTCGCGGTCTTCTTGACCGGCGAGAAGCGCGTCGAGGTGTAGTAGTCGGTGATCACGAAGAGGAATGCCGTGACGGCGATGCCGATCAGCGCGCAGAGGTAGTACTTGCCCCACGACGGAGCGGCGTTGTCGACCGCTTTGGCCGAGAACGTCAGGCCTTTCATCATCCAGTAGGTGATCGGCGCGAAGGCCGCGGCCGCGATCACGCCGGAGACGATAAGCCCCTGGTAGAGCGCGCGCTCGACGTTGCCCTCTTTCGAGCGCACCGCGAAGGTGCCGATGATCGAGGCGATGATCGCCGCCCCACCGAGGACGAGCGGGAAGAGCACGACGCGGTCTGCCTGGCGGAACGTCAGGACCCCCAGCAGCATCACCGCGACAGCGGTCACCGCATAGGTCTCGAAGAGGTCGGCGGCCATCCCCGCGCAGTCGCCGACGTTGTCGCCGACGTTGTCGGCGATCGTCGCGGGGTTGCGCGGGTCATCCTCGGGGATCCCGGCCTCGACCTTGCCCACCAGGTCGGCGCCGACGTCGGCGGCCTTGGTGAAGATGCCGCCGCCCAGCCTCGCGAAGACGGAGATCAGCGAACCACCGAAGCCGAGCCCGACGAGCGCGTCGACCGCCTGCTTCTGGCTGTCGCCGAAGGCCGCCGTGAGCAGCCCGTAGTAGCCGGCGACGCCGAACAGGGCGAGGCCGACGACGAGCAGGCCGGTGATCGCGCCGCCGCGGAAGGCGGCCTGCAGTGCCGGGGAGACGCCGCCGCGGGCGGCCTCGGCGACGCGCGTGTTGGCGCGCACCGAGACGTTCATCCCGATGAAGCCTGCGGATCCCGAAAGCACCGCGCCGAGCAGGAAGCCGCAAGCGACAGCGATGTTCTGGACGAAGATCAGGGCGACGAAGACGACCACGCCGACGCCGGCGATCGTCGTGTACTGACGCGTGAGGTACGCGCTCGCGCCTTCCTGGACGGCCTTCGAGATCGCCTGCATCTTCTCGTTGCCGGCGGGCAGCGCGAGCAGCGTGCGGGTCGTCAGGACCCCGTAGACGATCGCGGCCACAGCGCAGACAAGCGCGACTAGAACGCCATGGTTGGTCAGGAAGCTGCTCAAGGAAGATCCTCCGCGGTCTTGTTTTGTTGTCGCGCAAGCGACTGTCGCGCGAACGTATGCGGCTCCTTCACCCGAGTTGGTGAAGGGTCACCGTCTCAACGGTCGCGGAGTGTATCGACTCGCGCCGCGGAGCCGCCTGAACCCCGCTCAGCTGCCGGGGATCCAGAGCCGCCCGCTGGCCTGTGCAGGGCCGGGACCCTCGTCCCCGCCCGCATCTGGCGCGGCCGCCGGGGGCTCGCCGACGGGCGGCTCACCGGGCTCAGCCGGTGGCGCGGCGCGCACGTAGGCCATCTGGAGCTGCGACAGCGGCGCCTTCAGCTGCTGCGCCTCCTGTGGCCGGCGCCGCTCGAGCAGCGGCAGCAGCGCGCGCGCCGCGTCGATCGCGTCGCGGGCCTGCTCGACGTCGGCCGGCTGATCGCCGGGCGGCGAAAGGCGCACCGCGCCGAGGTTCATCAGCGACACCAGCGCCTGGGCGATCATGTCGGTGGCGTCGAGCCGCGCCAGCTCGGCTTCGTATGCCGCGCGTAGCTCGTCCTCGGTCGGCGGCTGTTGTTCGCTGGCCATCAATAACCCCTCCCGTAGCTCTCACGCGTCTCGCGCACGGCCTCAGCGTAGACATCCTCGCGCGGATATCCCGCGGCGATCAGGCCACGCTGACGCTGGGCGCCGTTGCGCTCGGGTAGTTGCGGCTCGATCCCGATCTCCCCGTGCACCGGTGCGGTCCAGGCGAGCAGCATCTCGAGTGCCTCGGCCGCCGGATGCTCGCTGCGGCGGTCGAAGTTCACGATCTTCGCGTCCATCCCGTAGCGGATCGCGCGCCACATGTTCTCCTCGACCAGGCGTCCCGCCGTCTGCGCGATCGGGCGCCCCTCGTCCTCGTCGCGGGCGCAGCGGGCGACGACCGCGACCATCAGTGCGGCGAGCCCCTCGGATTCGGCGGCGGTCATCTGAACGTCACAGATGCGCACCTCGACGGTGCCGAAGCTGAAATGGGGGCGCACCGACCACCAGACCTGCGTGAACTCGATGATCGAGCCGACGTCGATCAGCGTCTGGATGTAGTCGCGGTAGGCATCCCAACTGCCGAACGGTTCGGGGATCCCGCAGCGCGGGAAGCTCTTGGTGAAGATCTGTGTGCGCGCGGAGTGCAGGCCGCTGTCCTGCCCGTCGACGTACGGCGAGTTCGCCGACACGGCGAGCAGCAGCGGCAACACGACGCGCAACCTGTCGCAGATCCGCACGGCACGGTTGATGTCTTTGATCCCGACGTGGACGTGCAGCGAAAACGTGTTGTTGCGGCGCGCGACGTAGCGCAGGTCGTCCGCGACGCGCCTGTAGTGGGCGGTGTCGATGATCTGCTGGTTGCGGTAGTCGGCCCAGGGGTGCGTCCCGGTCGCTCCTAGCGCGAGGTCGTGGCGCTCGGCGAGCGCGAACAGGGCGCGGCGGCGCTCACGCTGGCGCTCGATCGCGTCGCTGAGGGTCTCGCCGCGGCCGGAAATGATCTCGATCTCCGATGAGATCAGCTCGCCCGTGATCGCCCCCACGAGCGCCGGAACTTCGAGGGCGCCGTCGCGCAGCTGCTCGAAGCGTGGCGCCAGTTCCAGCGTTGCGGGGTCGAGAATCGCGAACTCCTCCTCGATTCCGACGGTCAGGTCACGCGAGGCGGCGAAGTTCTCGACAGCCTGGTCGAGGTCGATCGTCATATCTCTTGGAGGCCCGAGAGCGGCTCAGGTCAGGTAGAAGTACAGCGCGTACAGCAGATCGACTGCGGGGCTCGAGGTGTGAACGGTGACCTCGGGCGGCACATCGAGCAGCGTCTCGGCGTAGTTGAAGATGATCTTCACGCCCGCCCCGACCAGCTCGTCGGCAAGGCCCTGGGCTGCCTGCGGAGGCACAGCAAGCACGCCGACGACGATGTCCTCGTCTTCCACGACGTCACCGAGCTCGGCAATGTCGCGGACCTGCTGGCTACCGATTGACAGGCCGATCTTTCCAGCGTCGCGATCGAAGATCGCGACTACGCGGAAGCCGTGATCGGCGAAGATCTCCGACGAGGCGATCGCCTGCCCGAGGTGCCCGGCGCCGATCAGGGCGATGTTGTGCTGACCCGCGGTACGCAGGATCTTGCGAATCTCCGAGACGAGCGCCTCGACGTTGTACCCCACGCCGCGCTTGCCGAACTTGCCGAACCCCGAGAGATCGCGGCGGATCTGTGTGGGGTTGACGTGCGTGTAGTCGCTCAGCTCCTGCGAGGAGATCGTCTCCTTGCCCATCTTGCGTGCCTGCGTGAGGACCTGCAGGTAGCGCGAGAGTCTTGCGGCGACGCCGAGCGACAGCCGGTCGGGGTTCGCGGCCGTCAGCGGCCGGGGCGCGCGTGCGGGCGCTCCGTTCAGGTACTCGTCAGACATTCCGCAGGGACTCTAAACGCTCGAGCACGAGCGCTTCGTCGAGGAAGTAGTCGCAGAGCTCTTCGCCGTCGATCGCGATCACCGGGATCCGCTCGAGGTATGCGCGGTGAAGGGAATCGTCCTCTGTGATGTCGACCTCGCGGATTGTGAAGCTCGCGCGCGCACGCAGCGCCTCGAGCGCGGCGAGCGCCTCGTCACAAAGGTGACATCCCGGCCGCGAGTACACGACGATCTCGGTCACGGCCGCCCGCCGCTCGGATAGGCGTCGATGTCGAGATAGTCGGGGTAGGGGAGCGGCGCCTGGCACAGCGCGGCGGCGGCAATCATCGCCGCATTGTCCGTGCACAGCTCGCGCGGCGGCAGGTGGACTTCGACGCCGAGCTCGCCGAGGCGCCGGCGCAGTGCGCCGTTGGCGGCGACGCCTCCGCCGACGGCGAGCCGGCCGCCGGCCCCCGCGGCCAGCGCGCGCTCGCAGCGATCCAGCAGGCTGTCGACGATCGCCGCCTGGTAGGAGGCCGCGAGATCCGGGGCCCGCTGCGCGCGCTCATCCTCGCCGAGGTCGCGCAGCTTATAGAGCAGCGCCGTCTTTAGTCCCGCGAACGAGAAGTCCAGCGAGCCGTCGAGCGCACTGCGCCGGCTGCGTCCGTGCCGCGCGGCGGCCGAGCCCGGGAATGCGAACGCGAGCGGGTCGCCGTCCGCTGCCAGCGCCTCGAGCGCCGCACCGCCGGGATAGCCGAGCCCGAGCAGCCGCGCGCCCTTGTCGAACGCCTCGCCCGCTGCATCGTCAAGCGTCGTACCGAGCACGCGACTGGAGCCACGGGCATCGACCTGTGCGACCAGCGTGTGGCCGCCGCTCGCCACGAGGCAGATGAACGGAGGTTCGAACGGCCCGCCGGCAGCCTGCAGGAAGTTCGCGGCGACGTGGCCGGCGATATGGTCGACCGCCGCGAACGGCAGCTGCCGCGCGGCCGCGATCCCCTTCGCGGCCGACAGGCCAACGAGCAGCGCGCCGATCAGCCCGGGCCCGCGCGTCGCCGCGACGAGCTCGACGTCGTCCAGACTGCAGTCGGCTTCTCGCAGCGCGTGCTCGATGACCGCGTCGATCGCCTGGAGGTGGTGGCGCGCCGCAATCTCTGGCACCACGCCACCGAAGCGGTCGTGCTCGTGCTGGGAGGCGACGACGTTCGCGCGGATCGTCCCGTCGCGGTCGACCAGCGCGGCGCACGTGTCGTCGCAGCTGGTCTCGATCGCGAGCACTGTCATATCGGCCAGGGGTTCGGGACGTCCTCGAGCGTGCCGCGCAGCGTTCCGGGGGTGCGCCACATGACAAGGGCGTCCTCGCCGTTGTCGCGGTAGTAGCGCCGCCGGCGTCCCGCCATCCGGAAGCCTTCGCGTTCGTAGAGGTGGATCGCGATGGCGTTCGAGGGGCGCACCTCGAGCGTGTAGTGGGCCTCGGGGTCATCGACGCGCCGGTAGACGGCCGCGAGCATCGCCGACGCCACGCCCCTGCTTTGGTGTCGGGGATCGACCGAAACGTTCATCACGTGCCAGACGGTGTCGTAGCGGGCGCAGATCAGGTAGCCGGCGAGTTTCCCTTCGGCCTCTGCCGCCAGACAGATGCCGCCGGGCTTGGAGAGCTCGAGCACGAACATCGCCATCGACCAGGGGGTCGGGAAGACCTGGCGCTCGATCTCCATCACCTGCGGCAGGTCGGAGTAGTCCAGATTGCGGATCTGCAGGCCTGTTGTCTGGGTCATCGGATCGCGGCCGTCGCGTCGGGCTCGCGCACGTATTCTGGAACGACCTGCGAGGGCAGCAGCCCGTAGGTCGCCATCGCCGCGAGCTGGGCTGCCTGCACCCGGTGCAGCGTCGAATCGGCATCGGGCACGAGCGCCGCGCCGACGTCGACCGTTTCGCGGTGGCGCAGGAGCCCGTCGCCGACGACGACCGTGCCGGCGGACGGGGCCCCCAGGTCGTCCGGGGCGAGCGCCCGCGCGGCGGAGAGTTCCCTGGGCTGACCGTCCTCGAGCTCGAACTGCTGTGCGAAAACCTCACCGCGACGGGCATCGATCAAGGCCAGCGCGCGGGGCGCGCCCGTCTCGTGAAGAGCCGCGCGCGCGAGCGCCGCGAGACTCGAGCGCCCGGCGAGGACCAGCCCGAGCGAGACGGCCACCCCGCGCGCGGTTGCAACGCCTACCCGCAGACCCGTGAAGCCGCCCGGACCCGTGCCAACCGCGATGAGGTCAAGTTCATCCCAGCCGATGCCGGCCTGCGAGAGCAGTTCGTCGGCCATCGGCAGCAGTCGCGTGGCGTGGCCGGGGTGCGCGCCGGTGGCCGGGTCGTCGCGCAGTTCACGTGCCGCGTCGCCGGCGACGAGCGCCGCCGCCGTCGCGGTTGTGGCGGTATCGAAAGCGAGGATGTTCAAGGGTGCTCCTCGACGGCGATCCTGCGCTGATCGCCGCCCGCATGCTCGATTGTGACCGTCGCGCGCGGCGCGGTGAGCGTTGACTCGTCCTCGACGGGCCACTCGACGAACGCGATCGCTGTTCCGTCGATGTAGTCGGCCAGCAGCCCGGGCTCCTGCGCGCCGGCGCCGACGAGCCGGTAAAGGTCGAGATGGCTCACGTACCCGCTGCTCGCCGAGTACCGGTTTGCGAGGGTGAACGTCGGGCTCGTCACCGGCCCGCGCACGCCGAGCGCCCGCGCCGCGCCGCGCACGAACGTCGTCTTGCCGGCGCCGAGCTCACCGCGAACGAGAACCACGTCCCCCGGGCTCAGGCGCGCCGCGAGATCCGCCCCGAGCGCTTCGGTCTGCGCTGCGTCGCTGGTCGTCGTAGCCGTCATCGCTACGAAAATCTATTGCGCTGCCTCGCGGCGCTCGCCGGACGGCAGTTGCGCCGCGCCGCGTCAGGCTGCCCGACCCCTTAAACGACACGGCCCGCGGGAGAATGGAAGCGGGCCGGTCGGTGCTGCAGGAGGGATAGAGACAACCCCTTCATCGGCAGCTCACGCCACGGCTTTAGTTCCTGGGCGAAATGTTGCAGGCGTGCTCAGAAGAGCCCCAGCTGATTGGCCCCCTCGTCCTCGGCGGGCGCCGGCGCGGGCTCCGGCGGGGCGCTCGGCGGCGCGTGGCTCGCCAGCAGCCCCGGGATCCGCGCGAAATCCTCACGCAGCGTCGCCAGCATGCTCGGCGTGTAAAGCGCCGCGGCCGGGTGGAAGAGCGGGTAGAGGCGGACCTCTCGCGCGCCGAGCGTGATTGGCTCGTCGCGACCGTGCAGCCGCGTGATCCCGGTGGGATCGCCGCGCAGGAGCTTGGTGGAGAAGTTGCCGAGCGTGCAGATCAGCCGCGGCTGGATCAGCTCGACCTGCCGCTCGAGGTACTCGTGGCAGGCGTCGATCTCGGCCTGCTGGGGATCACGGTTGCCGGGCGGACGGCACTTCAGGACGTTGGCGATAAAAACGTCTCCCCGTTCGAGCGAGACCTCGGCCAACAGCGTGTCGAGCAGTTTGCCGGCCCTGCCGACGAACGGAACTCCCTGCTCGTCCTCGCTCGCTCCCGGCGCCTCGCCCACGAACATCAGGTCCGCGTCCGCGTTGCCGGCGCCGAAGACGACAGTCTTTCGCGTCGCGGCGAGTTCCGGACAGCGTTCGCAGCCGCGCGCCTGGACCAGCAGCGCCTTCAGGCTCTCGCGGCGCTGTGCGGCGTCGTCGCTCATCGCCGCGATCGTACGCGTTCACGGCCGCCGTGCGCGATGATGCCGCGGTGAGCGAAGGTCCGCAGCTCGAGATTCGCGCGCCGTTCGCCGGCATCGTCGTCGCCGTGAGCGCCGGCATCGGCGACCTCGTGGCGGCCGGCACGCCGCTCGTCGTGCTCGAGGCGATGAAGATGGAGCACGAGGTCACCTGCCCCGGCGGCGGCCTGGTGACGGCGCTCGCCGTCAGCGCCGGTGAGAATGTCGAGGACGGCCAGCTGCTGGTGACCGTCGAGCCCCGTGATGTTGCCGGCGACGGCGCCGCGGAACGGCCCGGCGGCGACGAGCGGCCCGCGCTCGAGCTGGTCCACGAGCGGCACCGGATCGGCCTCGACGAGGCGCGTCCGCAGGCCGTCGCTCGGCGCCACGCATCCGGACGGCGGACCGCGCGCGAGAACCTCGCGGACCTCGTCGATCCCGGGAGCTTCATCGAGTACCAGCCGCTCATCTACGCGGCCCAGGAGCGCCGAAGGCCCCGCGAGGAGCTGATCGCCAGGACGCCCGCCGACGGTCTCGTCGCCGGCCTGGCGAAGATCGACGGCCGCGACTGCGCTGTGCTCTCCTACGACTACATGGTGCTGGCCGGTACGCAGGGCATGCGCGGGCACATGAAGAAGGACCGGCTGTTCGAGATCGTGGGGCGGCGGCGTCTGCCCGTGGTGCTGTTCGCCGAGGGCGGCGGCGGACGGCCCGGCGACAGCGACATGCCGATCGTCGCCGGCCTGGACTGCCGGGCGTTCGAGTACTTCGCCCGCCTCTCGGGCGGGGCGCCGCTGGTCGGGATCGCAGCCGGCTTCTGTTTCGCCGGGAACGCGGCGCTGCTCGGCTGCTGCGACGTCGTGATCGCGACCGAGGATGCGAGCATCGGCATGGGCGGTCCGGCGATGATCGAGGGCGGCGGCCTCGGGACCTGGGCCCCGGAGGAGATCGGCCCGATCGACGTGCAGTGGTCGTCCGGCGTAGTGGACATCCGGGTCGCCGACGAGGCGGCCGCGGTCGCGGCGGCGCGGCGCTACCTCGCCTACTTCTCGGGACCCGCGGAGCCGGCCTCGCCGGCGGACGACGAGACCCTGCGCGGACTGATTCCCGCCGAACGCCGGCGCGTCTACGACGTGCGCGCGGTCGTCGAGGCGCTGTGCGACGCCGGTTCGGTGCTCGAGCTGCGCGGGGGCTTCGCGGCGGGAATCGTCACGGCACTCGCCCGCGTTGACGGCCAGCCGCTCGGCATCATCGCCAATGACCCCCGCCACCTCGGGGGCGCGATCGACGCCGACGGCGCAGACAAGGCCGCGCGCTTCATGCAGCTCTGCGACACCTTCGGGCTGCCCCTGCTGATGCTCTGCGACACCCCGGGCTTCATGGTCGGCCCGCAGTCCGAGCGGACGGGGACCGTGCGGCATTTCGCTCGGATGTTCCTGACCGGCGCGAACCTCTCGGTACCCGTCGGCACGATCGTGCTGCGCAAGGGCTACGGCCTTGGCTCACAGGCGATGGCCGCCGGGGGGTTCAAGGCGCCCCAGTTCACTGTCGCCTGGCCGACGGCCGAGTTCGGGGCGATGGGCCTCGAGGGCGCCGTGCGGCTCGGGATGCGCCGCGAGCTTGAGGCAATCGCCGACGAAGAGCAGCGCGAGCAGGCCTACCAGGAAGCGGTCGCTGCGGCCTACGAGCACGGGCGCGCCGTGAACATGGCGGCCCACGGCGAGATCGACGACGTGATCGACCCCGCCGACTCCCGGCGCTGGATCGCGACGCTGTTCGGCCACCACGGCGCTGCCGGCAGCCGGCCGAACCTGGAAGCCTGGTAGCCGCCTGCTTGGCAGGCTTTGAACGGCAGGTACAATCTGGGGTGTGGGCGCCACCGTTTCCGGGGTGCACCGCACGAATCACGCAGGAACGTCTGTCGAGCGCAAGAACGCCGGCATCCCGCGAGACGGGAGCTGGACGAAGCAGTGACCACAGAACCGACACCCTCTCCCCCCCTCGCGGTCGCCCGTACCGTCGATGAGCTGCGCGGCCACGTGCGCGCCGCACGCCGTGACGGGCGCAGCGTCGGACTGGTGCCGACGATGGGCGCCCTGCACGACGGCCACCTCGCGTTGGTGCGTGAGGCGCGGGCGGCCGACAACCTCGTCGTCGTCTCGCTGTTCGTAAACCCGGCCCAGTTCAACGACGCGGCCGACCTCGCGCGCTACCCGCGCGACGAGCGTCGCGACCGCGCCCTGCTCGAAGCGGCAGGCGCCGACGTGCTGTTCGCGCCGTCCCCGGACGAGGTCTATCCGCCGGGGTTCGCGACCCACGTGCAGGTCGGTGACGGCGCCGACCGTTTTGAGGGGCAGGTGCGTGGCCCCGAGCACTTCTACGGCGTCGCTACCGTCGTCACCAAGCTGCTGTGCATCGCCCAGCCCGACGACGCCTACTTCGGCCGCAAGGACGCCCAACAGCTGCACGTGATCCGGCGCGTTGTGCGCGATCTGAACCTCCCGGTTCGGATCGTCGGTGTCGCGACCGTGCGGGAGCCGGGCGGGCTCGCGATGTCCTCGCGCAACAGCCTGCTGAGCGCCGGCGAACGCGAGCGGGCCGCGGGCATCCCCGCGGCGATCGCGGCCGCACGCGCAGCGCTCGCCCGCGGCGAGCACTCCGCGGCCGCGGTTCGCGCCGCGGCCGAGCAGGCACTCGCTGCCCACGGCGCCCAGGTCGAGTACGTGGCGCTCGTCGACGAGGCGAGCTTCAGGGCGCTCGACGTCCTGAGCGGCGAGGTGCTGCTCCTGCTCGCGGCGCGCGTCGGCGACGTGCGCCTGATCGACAACGAACTTCTGCGCTGCGGCGCCGAGGAACCGGCAAACACGAGCGGCGAGGCGGCGACCGTGGCCTAACCGCCCGGCGTCGACCACCGCCCAGAGAGGAACCGATGTCCAGCCACCCCGCCCTGAAAACCGAGTCCGAGCCGACGCGCGAGCCGGTGACGCTGCCCCTCCTGCAGGAGCGTCGCAACCTCGGTGAACCGATCGTGATGATCACGGCCTACGACTACCCGAGCGCGCGCGCCGCGCAGGCCGCCGGCGTCGACCTCGTGCTCGTCGGCGACTCGGCGGCGACGACCGTGCTCGGCCACTCCGCGACGACACCCGTGTCGCTCGAGGACATGCTGGTGCTCGCACGCGCCGTCAGGCGGGGACTGCAGACGCCGCTGATGGTCGGCGACCTCCCGTTCGGCTCCTATGAGGTGTCCGACGAGCAGGCGATCACGACGGCGCTGCGGATGGTCAAGGAGGCGGGCTGCGACGCGGTCAAGCTCGAGGGCGGCGGACCGTCCTCGGTCGCGCGTGTGCGCGCAATCGTCGGCGCCGGCATTCCCGTGATGGGCCACGTCGGCCTGACGCCGCAGACGGCAACTGCGCTCGGCGGCTGGCGCACCCAGGGCCGCACGGCCGGCGCCGCGGTGCGGATCGCCGAGGAGGCGCTGGCGCTACAGGAGGCCGGCTGCTTCGCGATCGTCTTCGAGGCGATCCCCTCCGACGTCACGGCCGAGCTGATGGCCCTGATGGAGGTGCCGGTGATCGGGATCGGCGCGGGACCCGCAGCCGACGGCCAGGTGCTGGTGTTCCACGATCTGCTGGGGATCCGCGACGATCTCGGGCCACGCTTCGTCAAGCGCTACGCGAGCCTCCAGGACCAGATGAACGATGGCGTGACGGCGTTCGCCGCGGATGTCCGGTCGCGTTCCTACCCGGCACCCGAGCACGGATACTCGATCGCCGGCGAGGAGCTCGCCGAGCTGCGCAAACGGCTCGCGGCGCGCTGAGCGGCAGTCAGTCCGCCCAGCTGCCGATCCCGCCGAGCCGCTCGATCGCGATCCGCATCCGCACACCCGGCGGCGGGTCGTCGACCGGCGGGAAGCGCACGTCGGGCCCGAGGTAGACGTGCGCCAGCTCCTGCAGCAGCTCCGGCGCGCCGCCCGGGACGATCTCCGCGCGGCCGTGGACGACGAGATACTCACGCAGGCCGGGCGGCTTGATGTAGGTGCCCTCGAAAGACAGCGTGACCCGCGGGTCACGCTCGACGTTTCGCAGTTTCTGCTGGCCGGGGTTCAGGTGTGCGGTTTCGAGGTGATCGCCGCGCACCGCCACCCAGATGCACGTGACCTGCGGGGCACCGGACGCCGAGATCGTCGCGAGGTGCCCCAGGGCGCCTGCCTCGATCAGCTCTCGTGCGGCGTCGGGGAGCTCCATCGCCGGCGAGCCTAACGCGCGGCGCCGCGGCGCGTCAGCCGTAGGTGATCTTGCGCAGCGGCCGCGCCGGAACGCCCGCGGCGACCGTGAACGGCTCGATGTCGTGCGTCACGACGCTGTTGGCGCCGATCACGCAGCGCTCGCCGATCGTGACGCCGCCGGTCACGACGACGTGGGCCCCGAGCCAGCAGTTGTCCCCGATGCTCGTCGGTCCGCGGACCGAGAAGCCCTGCCACGGGACCGGCTTCTCGGGGTCGTCGAAGCGGTGGTCGGCGTCAGTGACGAAGCAGCCGTTGGCCAGCATGCAGTGGCGGCCGATCGTGACGCGATCCTGCGCGGCGAGCATCACGCCGATGTTCAGGAAACTGCCTTCGCCGATCGCGATCCGCGCGTCCCCGGGCGCCGTGATCCAGACGTGTGGCTCGAAGAGCACGTCCCGGCCGACGTCGAGCCTGCCCTGATCGAGGGCTTCCAGCACGTTGCCGTGGACCGGCCAGCGCACGAAGGCGCCGCGGCGCAGCATCGCCCAGTGGATGCGTGCCCGGTTCCACGGCAGCGAGTTGCGCTCGTACCAGCGCCAGCGCCGCTCCCAGAGAACCAGCTGGTCCTTGAGAGCGTCGCGGTTCACGCCGCGATGCGCTCGCGGCGCTTGGCCGGCCCGCGCCCCGCGCGGACGGGGAGCAACTCGGCGAGGAATTCGCCGGTGTGCGACGCGGCGGTCGCGGCGACCTGCTCGGGCGTGCCGGCGGCGACCACCGTGCCACCCTCGTCGCCGCCCTCCGGCCCCATGTCGATGATCCAGTCGGCGCTCTTGATGATGTCGAGGTTGTGCTCGATCACGACGACACTGTTGCCGGCGTCGACGAGGCGCTGGAGCACATCGAGCAGCCGCTGGACGTCGGCGAAGTGCAGGCCGGTCGTCGGCTCGTCGAGCACGTAGAGGGTGCGTCCCGTGGCGATCTTCGACAGCTCTGTGGCGAGCTTGACCCGCTGCGCCTCGCCCCCGGAGAGCGTCGTCGCCGGCTGGCCGAGACGGATGTAGCCGAGCCCCACGGCGTGGAGCGTCTCCAGGCGCCGGCGGATCTTCGGGATGTTCTTGAAGAACTCGAGCGCCTCCTCGACGGGCATGTCGAGAACGTCGGCGATCGTGCGGCCTTTGAAGCGCACTTCCAGCGTCTCGCGGTTGTAGCGCTTGCCGTGGCACTGTTCGCAGGGCACGTAGACGTCGGGCAGGAAGTGCATCTCGATCTTGATCTGCCCGTCGCCGCGGCAGACCTCGCAGCGCCCGCCCTTGACGTTGAACGAGAAGCGGCCCGGCTTGTAGCCGCGCGCGCGCGCCTCCTGGGTCTTCGAGAAGAGGTCGCGGATCACGTCAAAGAGCCCGGTGTACGTCGCGGGGTTCGAGCGTGGCGTGCGGCCGATCGGCGACTGGTCGACGGCGATGATCTTGTCGAGCTCGTCGAGCCCTTCGATCGCCTCATACGCTCCCGCGCGCGAGCGGTTGCGGTGCAGCCGCGAGGCGACCGCCTTGAACAGAATGTCGTTGACGAGCGTCGACTTGCCCGATCCGGAGACCCCGGTGACGCAGGTCAGCACCCCGAGCGGGAAGGCGACGTCGATCCCACGCAGGTTGTGTTCGCTGGCCCCGCGGATCACGAGCTCGCCGCGCGCGGCACGCCGCTCCGCGGGCGGGGCAATCGCCTGCACCCCGGCAAGATACTGGCCGGTCAGCGAGGCCTTGACCTTCATCACCTCGCGCGCCGTGCCCTCGGCGACGATCCGCCCGCCGTGTTCGCCGGCGCCCGGTCCGAGGTCGACGAGGTGGTCGGCGGCGCGCATCGTCTGCTCGTCGTGCTCGACGACGATCACCGTGTTGCCGAGGTCGCGCAGCCGCTCGAGCGTTTCGATCAGCTTCGAGTTGTCGCGCTGGTGCAGGCCGATCGAGGGCTCGTCGAGGATGTAGAGCACGCCGACAAGTGACGAGCCGATCTGCGTCGCGAGCCGGATCCGCTGCGCCTCGCCGCCGGAGAGCGTCGCCGCGGCGCGGTCCATCGAGAGGTAGCCGATCCCGACGTTCTCGAGGAACTGCAGGCGCTCGGCGATCTCGCGCAGAATCAGCCGCGCGACGTGCCGGTCGGTGTCGCTGAGCTCTATCTGCTCGATCCACTCAAGTGCGCGGCGGGCCGAAAGCGCGCAGAAGTCGCTGATCGAGGTACCCGCGACGAGCACCGCCCGCGACTCGGGCCGCAGCCGGGCCCCGCCGCACGCCGGGCACGTGCGCAGCGACATGAACTGTTCGATCTTCTCGCGCGCGAGTTGCGACTCGGTCTCGCGGTAGCGCCGTTCGAGGTTCGCGATCACGCCTTCGAAGCGCGAGGTGTAGGAGCGCCTGCGGCCGAAGCGGTTGCGGTAGGTGACCGCGATCGGCGCATCACCGCTGCCCTCGAGGAACGCGCTGCGCTGCTCGGTGGTCAGTTCGCGCCACGGTGTCCGCATCTTCGCCCCGGAACGATCGGCGATCGCACGCAGCATCTGCTCGTAGTAGGTCGAGGTCGAACCGCTCGAGGCCCACGGTGCGATCGCACCGTCCGCGACCGACAGCGAGTCGTCGGGAACCACGAGGTCCGGATCGACCTCGAGTTGCGCGCCGAGTCCGGTGCAGCGCTCGCACGCGCCGTGCGGCGAGTTGAACGAGAAGATCCGCGGCTCGAGCTCGACCAGCGAGGGTCCATGGACGGGGCACGCAAAGCGCTCGGAGAACGTAAAGATCGTCCCGGGCTCGGGCTCGGCGCCGGGCGCGATCTGCCCCCCGGCCGCCTTGGCGCCGGTAGCGCCCTTGGCGCCCTTCGCGGCCGGCGGCTCATCCGCCTGGTCGGCGCGGGACCCGACGATCTCGACCTCGACCAGACCCTCGGCGCGCGCGACCGCCGTCTCGATCGAGTCGGCGAGCCGCTTGCGTACGTCGTGGCGCATCACCAGGCGGTCGACGACCACCGCGATGTCGTGCTTGTAGCGCTTGTCCAGAACGATCGACTCCTCGAGCAGGCGGACGCTGCCGTCGATCTTCACCCGCGTGAAGCCTTCGTTTCGTAGCTCCTCCAGGAGCTTGCCGTACTCGCCCTTGCGTCCGCGAACGACCGGCGCGAGCACCATGAAGCGCGTCCGGTCGGCGAGCTCCATCACCTGGTCGATGATCTGCTCGGCCGACTGCCCCTGGATAACGCGTCCGCAGATCGGGCAGTGCGGAACGCCGACGCGGGCCCACAGCAGGCGCAGGTAGTCATAGATCTCGGTGACCGTGCCGACCGTCGAGCGCGGGTTGCGGGAGGTTGTCTTCTGGTCGATCGAGATTGCCGGCGAGAGCCCCTCGATCGAGTCCACGTCGGGCTTGTCCATCTGGCCGAGAAACTGGCGCGCGTAGGCCGAGAGCGACTCGACGTAGCGGCGTTGGCCCTCGGCGTAGATCGTGTCGAAGGCCAGCGAGGACTTGCCGGACCCCGAGAGGCCCGTGATCACGACCAGCGCGTCACGCGGCAGCTCGAGCGAGATGTCTTTTAGGTTGTGCTCTCGGGCTCCCGAGACAACGATCCGCTCGCCTGCCATGGAAGGGCCATTCTAGGAGCGGCCCCGCGGCGCCCTCGGCGCTCAGGGCTCGAGGGCGGCGTACACGTCGTCGACGAGCGCGGCGGGATCGGCAATTCCGAGCTCATCGCGCAGCCGGCGTTCGGTGTGCCCGCGCGGTTCGCCGCTCAGCGCCATGTTGACGGCGACCAGTCTCGCGTGGTCGATCTCGCTGGCCTCGGCGCCGCTGGGTGCCGGTGCGGCCACGGCCGGTTGCGCCGACGGCGCCGCGACCGCCGGTTGCGCCGGCGGTGCGGCGAGCCCGGAAGGCGCGGGAAGCTCGGGCGTCGCGGCCTGGGCCGGCGCGGCTCGCGGCGGTTCCAGCTCTCCCTGCACGGCGCCGTTCGCCGCCGGCAGCGAGTCGTGGAGCTGGTCGATGCCGGCCGCGGCGCGGCCGAGCTCGCCGTGAATCCGCGCACTGGCGGCGCGCAGCTGGGCGAGCAGGCCGTCGATCTCGCCCTCCATCGCCTCGACGCTCGAGAGCAAGGAGTCCGCCGCGTTGCCGACAGTGCCGACGCGCTCGCGCGCGGTGCGCGTTGCGTCGCGGGCGATCTCGGCGGCGGCCTGCTCGGCGGCGGCGATGATTCCCTGGACCTGCTCGCCGGTCGCCTCGGCGACGGTCGGCGGCGCGCTCTCGGGCACCCCGGCGGGAGCTTCGCCGCGCACCAGGTCGGCGCGCAGCCGCTCGATCTCGGCGACCAGCGCTTCGACGTGGGCGTCCACCGCGGCGCGGTCGTAGCCGCGGAAGGACACCGGGAAGTCGCGCCGGCCGCTCTGTCGTTCGCTCCCCATCGAAGGCATGCTAGGCGACGGTCGCGACGCCGCTTTGCTCAGGCGCGCAGGATCCGTGTCGCAGAGGTTTCGGTCAGCCCCAGTCGGTCGCGCACCGTGACCGTCACGTAGCGCGGCCCCTTGCCACGCCGCAGGTGTCTGGCCGTGAAGCGGAACGTCCGCGCGGTCCCGTGCAGGTGCACAACGGTCCGCTGGGTGTCCCCCCAAGCGACGGTCACGGTCAACTCGGCGCCGCGGCGCTCGCCGCCGCAGACCAGCCGCGCGGCGATCTGCTGCTGATGGCCGGCCTCGCTGACCGCGCCGAGCGACACGCGGTCCGCCGCGGCGAGAACCGAGACGTCGACGGGTTCCGATTCGACGGTCGCGCCGTCGCTGAGGTCGGCGGCGAGCACCATCCGGTACCCGGCGCGGCACCGGTAGAGCAGCCGCCGCGAGGCCGGACAGTTCGCACGGCCGTAGCGGTGCTCGACCCGTGAGAGCAGCACGATCTGGGCGGCCTGGGCGCGTTCTTCGACGGCCACCGGGGTGCTCGTGCCGTCGCCCCAGTCGATCCGCGCGCCGAGCACCTTCACGCCGGCCGGAACACAGCCGATCACCGGCGGGCGGGCCCGCAGCCGGGCCCGCTCTCGGACCAACGCGTAGTGGTTGACACCCTGGCCCTGGCTGAGACAGCTGTTGCGGTCGGTGCTCGCCTGGGAGACGGCCGGGACCGTCGCGGCCGCACCGGCGGCCAAGGCCACCGCGAACAGCTTCTGAACGCGCAACATCTTGCTTGGCAGCGTACCGCCGCCGGTCCTCAGCGGAGCTGGTTCGGTGCCTCTGCGCGAACCTGCTTGAGGTCGCGCCGCAGTTCGCGCAGCTCGTCCCGCAACTGGGCGGCGTACTCGAAGCGCAGATCCTCCGCCGCGGCGAGCATCTCCTCCTCGAGCTCGACCGCGAGCCGCTCGAGCTCATGCGCGGGCATCGCGTCGCGCTCGGCGGCCGCCTTGCGCCGTCGTCGCCCCTTCGGCACCTTCGACTCGCCCTGGAGGAACTCGCCGATGTCCGAGATCCCCTTGACGATCGTCGCCGCCGTGATCCCGTGCTCGGCGTTGTGCGCGAGCTGGATCGCACGGCGCCGCTCGGTCTCGCCGATCGCCGCGCGCATCGCCGCCGTCTCCCTGTCGGCGTACATCAGCACGGTCCCGTCGACGTTGCGGGCCGCCCGCCCGATCGTCTGGATCAGCGAGGTCTCGCCGCGCAGGAAGCCCTCCTTGTCGGCGTCGAGAATCGCCACCAGCGAAACCTCGGGCAGGTCGAGCCCCTCACGCAGGAGGTTCACGCCGACGAGCACGTCGTATTCGCCGAGCCGCAGGTCGCGGATGATCTGGATCCGTTCGAGAGTGTCGATCTCGGAGTGCAGGTATCGAGTGCGAAAGCCCATCTCGAGCAGGTACTGCGAGAGGTCCTCGCTCATCTTCTTCGTCAGCGTTGTGACGAGCACGCGCTCGTCACGCTCGACTCTCGCGCGCACCTCGTTCATCAGGTCATCGACCTGGTTGGCCGTCTGGCGGACCTCGACGAGCGGGTCGACGATCCCCGTCGGGCGCACGATCTGCTCGACGATCCGGCGTGAGTTGGTGCGCTCGAATTCGCCGGGGGTCGCGGACACGAAAACCAGCTGGGGCGTGATCGACAGGAACTCGTCGAAGGTCTGCGGGCGGTTGTCCATCGCGCTCGGCAGGCGGAATCCGTAATCGACGAGCGTCTGCTTGCGCGAGCGGTCGCCGTGGTACATCGCCCCGACCTGCGGCACCGTCTGGTGCGACTCGTCCAGGAAGCAGACGAAATCCTTCGGGAAATAGTCGATCAGGCAGTAAGGGCGCGACCCGGGCGGGCGCGCGTCGAGAATCCGCGAGTAGTTCTCGATCCCCGAGCAGAAGCCGACCTCACGCAGCATCTCCATGTCGTACTGGGTGCGCTGGCGCAGCCGGTGGGACTCGTCGCAGAAGCAGACGAAGTCCTTGGGGAAGTAGTCGATCAGGCAGTAGGGCCGGCTGCCGGGCGGGCGCCCG
>Ga0182013_10003806_pt1 | contig 18573 bp, 36 predicted proteins | sample 612S2MmetaG_FD_120487 | JGI IMG/M metagenome (GOLD analysis project Ga0182013, IMG submission 120487) | Permafrost microbial communities from Stordalen Mire, Sweden - 612S2M metaG | ecosystem: Environmental > Terrestrial > Soil > Wetlands > Permafrost | place: Sweden: Stordalen | collected... | reverse complement strand
ATTAATTTGGATACAGGGGCCATTACCATCGGCGATTACGGTATTGCGCTTACAACGCAAGTAAGCGCCCAAAGAATTGATTTGCAAATACCCGATCAAGTCTTTGACATTTCCTCCTTGAATAACGGAAACCGAAGAGTCACAGCAATAAGAGATTACCGCAATGAATTCATTTATTTTTCATATCCTCCAAAAGAACGAACAAATAATATTTTTAATTCAAAGACATTATTATACAATTATCGCGATAATACATGGGCTACTTTAGAAGAGAATTTCACCCATTATGGAACATTCAGATATACAGAAAACACAACATGGGCAACCCTTAATCAAAGATATCCCACATGGGCAGCATGGACAGATCCTTGGAATTTTGGTTCTACGGGAGCAAGATATCCTCACATCGTCGGTGGCACTCAACAGGGTTTCGTTTTAATAAAAGATGATGGAACATACGAAGCAATTTCCCAATACATTTCCGCGTTTGATACATCCACATATTTGGTAACCTCACCAAATCATTGTCTAAATGATGGCGATTATATCGAAATTTTCAATGCGATTGGCGTCAATAATCTCAATGAGCAAGTCTACTTGATTTCCGTTCCAAGAGGGGCGACAAATACATTTACTTTACAACTGAACAGTCAGCAATTAAGCAATCCACCTACTGGAACATATCTTGGAAATGGGGTTTACAGACGACTGACCAACATAAATGTCATGACAAAACAATTCCCAATTTATTGGGAATCAGCAAGAAAGACACGAATCGGTACTCAACGTTATTTGTTGGATAATGCGGAAGATGGTCAACTTACAGCAAATATTTTCACATCGCAAAACTCTAATTTCCCCAGCAGCGACCCAAATTTTGCGTATCTTATCCAATCGAATATTTTATTGTCGTCACCAGATCCATTAAAGCCTTTTGAATCGAGCCAAGCGCAGATCTGGCATCGTATGAGCAATTCATTCAATGGAGATACGGTTCAAATCGGTTTTTCTCTTAATGATGCGCAAATGAGAAATAACACCATTACAGAAGCCGAAATCACAATTCACGCGATCGCAATTGATCTTTACCCAGGGCCAATACTCGTATGACGATTTCAACCCCTTCCGGCCAACAGAATCAGCCTTATTTGCCTACATCTCGTCAATTTCCGGTTAATAACTTGCCAAATTTGGAACCTGAATTGGTGAAATCTTATATCGAAATCGCACAGGCTGTAAATATTCGAATTATCGGCGTATTTGAGAATATCCAAATCGTGACGGGAGAGCGTTGGTATTCCATTGATCCAGTAAATGCATTAAAAAAACGGCAATCATATCGTAAATCATTTCCTTTTGGTGCAATTACTGCTGGGACACCACTTGCAATAAATCATGGAATCACTGGTATTACAATGTGTACCAAGATTTATGGGACATGCGTAACTGCACTGCCAGATTTCCGTCCAATTCCTTATGTTTCGGCCGGAACGAATGCGGCAATTGATGTGCGTGTTACCTCAACTCAAATAATAATTTTAGTTGAGTCTAGCTCTCCAAATATCGTTAGTGGTAATATAGTACTAGAATATCTTTTAAATTAAGAGGCTCTCATGAGTTCACCTACTGGATACGCCCAAGGTAATAAAAACATCTCTGGTCATTCTTTACAGCAATTACCGAATATGACACCACAGATGCAACAACTATTTCAATCGCTTATTGGTGGAACCAGTGGAGGGGCTAACGCTGGGCTTTCCCATTTGTCTGGTTTGGCATCGGGCGATCAATCCTCTTTTGAACAACAAGAAGCTCCAGCCTATGCAGCGTTTAACAAGACACTTGGGCAAATAGGTTCTAAGTTCTCCCAATTCGGCGCTCAAGACTCATCAGCCTTCCAAAATGCTGTTTCTGGTGCTGGTGGAGAACTTGCCCAGAATCTTCAAGGACAACGCGCTAGTGTGCGAAATCAAGCCATTCAAGATCTTTTGGGATTCTCCAACCAATTGCTGGGAAAACAACCATACGAAAATGTCTTGCAACAAGAAGATCAAGGGTTCGATTTTGGAGGAATTCTCGCCGCTGTATTGCCTGAATTATTAAAAATGTTTCCGCATTAGAGGTTTATAATGGTTCAAATTATTGACAGTCCAAAATCTTTTGGTTCCTCTTTTTCAGAGGGCTTGAAAAAATCATTACCAGATGCTCTGGGTGGATTAATAGATCGTAGACGTGCTGCAAAAGAATTGGAAGAAGAGAACGAATCATTCAAATCTAAGGGTTTGGATCTTTCAGGTATTAAAAATCCCAAACTTCGGGAATCTCTATTGCAAGCACATAATCTACAAAAAGCAAGCGAAGAAAAAGCCAAACGCGCTAAAGAAGATTTAGCCATAGAAGATGAAATCTTCAATTCTAAAGGAATCAATGTAAAAGGAATTAAAGATGCAGCTCTTAGAAAATCTATAGTGGAAGATTGGAGATCAGAACAAGAAGAGAAACGAAAACGTAATTATGAAATTGAAGATCGTGAAGCAGAAGACGCTTATCTTAAATCTATTGGAATTGATGCAAAAGGCATCAAAGATCCACAAATGAGAAAATATTTATTGGAAGATTTTTATAAGAAAAAAGAAGAGACAAGAAAACGAAATTTCGAAAAAGAAGAACGTGAAGCAGAGGATAAAGCTAATTCAGAATATGGGGTTGAAACAAGTGGTATTAGAAATCCTCAAATAAGACAAAAATTATTTGAAAACACATTAAAAAATGAGAATGAAGAATCTGAAAGAAATCGCGAAGATCAATATCGCGAATCAGAAAACAAGTATTTTGCACCCAAAGGGTTAGATTTAAACGGAATAACTAATGAAGACACACGAGCAACTTTAATTGATGCATTTAGAAAACAACAAGAAGATAAAACAAAACGGAATCAAGAAAATGAAGATCTCGACAAAGAAGCTGAGCAATTAGAAGAAGAATATGGAGTAAAAACAAAAAATATCAAAACTCCAGGCCTTCGAAAATCAGTTTTGGATTATGCAAATGAAGAAGAAGAGAAAATAAAAGATCATGACCTTGAAACCAAACAAGCCGAAGCTTTTGGGAAATTTTTTGGCCCACAAGCGAAAGAAATTTATCCATATTTAACGGAAGGGGGAAAAACTCAATTAACTGCATTTCTGTTAGATGATATGCAACGAACCCAAGATTTACAGCAATCTCTTGGTAATTTCCTTACTCAAAATCCGGATGCTATTAAACAACCAGAGCAAACAAAAGAACCTGCTAATTTTAATGATTTCAATGAAATAGAAGATGAAAACTATCATCCTACACCTGTTAAAAAAGTGGGTAGAACTCCAAAAGAACGTGTAGAAGATGAGAGAGAAGCAAGAAAAGAACAAGTTGCATTTCACAAAGAATCTGCCGATTATGATAAAGAAGTAAGAGAATCTTATAAACACGCTCAAAAACAAGTGGAAGCAATTAAAGATATCCGCGATGCCATAGCTTCAGGAAAAGTTAAACCCAAATCTATTTCTAATATCTTCCGAGGTCTGGGACCGATAGCAGACAAAATATCTAATGCTTTTACATCTGCCGAACAAGGACAGTTTGAAGCTGCTATGCCTCTTCTTTTAGAGGGATGGAAAGAAGTTTTTGGAGTTCGTTTATCTGATGCAGACTTGAAAATTTTGGAATCAAAACTTCCATCAATTGGTAAAGATCCAAAAGCTAATAAATCAATTCTCGATATCATTGAAAAATATGCAAAGCCAAATATTTTGCGTGCTGAAATTGCCAGAGATATAAAGAAAAAAAACAAAGGTTTACGTCCTTTAGCATTTGAAGATAAAGTTGAAGAAGAACTTGAAAAACGCCTTGAAAGTGAAAAAACTGTTATTATGATTGATCCAAATGGGAAACGAAGAAAAGTTCCAAAAAATAGAGTTGATGAACTTCTGAAGGCTGGGGGGAAATTATCCGAATGAAAAAGAACATTTGGGATGAATTTGAAGAAGAAGAGGAAGAAAACGAACCTATAGAAGAAAAACCATCTCTTAAAAAAACCGATACAGTAGAACCAATAATTAGAAAACTTTCTATTGGTGAGCCACCAATGAAAACGCATGAGCAATTAGATTGGGGGAATTTTCCAGAAGATGAAGAAGTATATGAAAATGCTAACAAACCAGAAGGGGAAGAATCAGAATCTTGGGGAAAAACTGCTGCTCGAACTGGATTGCAAGTAGCTAGTGGAGTTTCCCAAGCATATACCTATCCTTTAGATATATTTAAAATAATTGCTCAAGGATCTGCATACAGTGATATGGATGACTTTCTTAAACATATCCCAGAAGAAGAGCAAGAGGAATTTAAAAAGAAATACCTAGAAACACTTAACGAAATAGATCAATATTTCCCAACTCAAGGAAATCTAGAGAGAATAGCAGAAGAAAAATATGGAGTGCCATTAGCCCCTAAGAATGAGTTACAAAAAATTATTCGCCTTGGAAGCACAGCTGGAGGATTCGCCAAAGGTGGTTTGTTGCAAAAAGGAAGCGCAGCTGTTACAGCTCCCACCGTTTCCCAAGGATTGCAAACATTGGGGCTTCCTGAAGGTGCATCCGATTTTGTAGGGCTTGGAGCATCTCAAATTCCATATGCAATCGGTCAAAGAACAAAAAGCTTTTTTTCTAATAAAGAAGCGGGCGAATTAGAAGGTAAATTAACTGGAGAAGGTCTTCCAAAAAGCAGTTACGAGCCTGCCGAACAGGCATTAGAAGAATTAAGAAGAGGACAGCCACGAAGATATAATCTTAATTTTCCACCAGACGAACCACCTCCAGGTGGGGGCGATACTGGAGGAGGAGGAGGAAATCTTACTAATCGCGTTTCTCGCGGAGCAGAAAATTTACCAGTAAGGCCACCTAGAACACCATTGGAATTAGAAGAAGAAGTGAGAACGATATTTTCCCCAAATCGTTATAGAAATGCTGCGGAGGGTGGTGTTGCAAATATTCAAGAAATTCGAAATCTAGATCAACAAGTTTATCGGGGCGTAAGCGAATTATACACACGATCTAGGGCATTAAATGAGGGGATAGAAACTATTCATCCTCAATTAGATGCTTATGTAACTACAGTAATCAATAATATTGAACGCATTCCAGAACCTTCAGATATTCAACGACGATTATTAAGGGCAGCCGAAAACATTCGTAATTCTCTTTCGGTTCGAGATGCTCAAGGTGACGTAAGGGGATATCGACCTATAAATAATCAAGCTTTAATAGATCAAGTTCAATCCTTAAGAAGTATTATAGATTATGATTTTCAACATGGAGGAGCCAAAAACATCTTTCGTCCATTAATTGAAGAAATTCAAACATCCGCCATAGAGGGTGCAAGATCGACTGGAAATCTTGAGGCAGTAGCAGCTAATCAAGAGGCAAGAAGAGCATATGCATCATGGGCAAACACATTTGATAATGATTATATAAGACCATTTAGAGATACTTCTAATCATGATTATATCAAACTTTATGAATCACTTCAGAATCCAGATAAGTTTAATCAAGTTTCTCATGTATTAGATCTTTCCCCTCGTGGCCAGGAATTAGCCAAAGCCGATATTTCTAGTATTGTTGAACAGAAAGTTGGAAAATTTCTAAAGAATCCACGAAAAGCAGATACAAAAGAATTCAATCAGGCTTTAAGAGATCTAGAATCTGTTGCAGGTGTATCGGGAGAACAAGTTCAGCAAGTAAGAAATCTCTTCAATCAAGCCAAAAAATCACCCAATTTTGCAGCCAGACCCGAAGGAATTACAACAGCTCAACAATCAGCTGCTAAATATGCTAAAAAGAAGCCCGAAGATATTCAAAACATGTTAAATAGTCGATCAGGCATTAAAGAACTACGTCAAGATTTAAGTCGAACTGAAACGGGCCGAAAACTTTTTGATATTAATACTCGTCAAAAGATGAGAAGTATTTTACGAGACGGAAATATAGAAAAAGAATTTACAGGAAATGAGTTATATCAATTTCTTAACAAAGAAAATAACTTTGAGTTATTTTCTGAAATAATAGGTGAAGAGGCTACTGAAGCTGCTCGTCAGACCGCAAAAAAAATTGGTAAAAAACAAATGAAGTCTGAAACCGTAAAAAAACTGGGAGGAAAAGCGGCTACAGTTAAGTTTCTTCATTCAATAGCTCCATTACTTCTCTAATCTTGGCACATATACCAAATTACTGCCCATATAGCAGCCATTGGGGAAAACAGTATAGAAGCCCCCACAAAAATTGCTATGAATTCCATTTTCTCCCCTCCTTCACTAGGTCGATAAACATTTCGTATAGCGTATCGGTTCTTTGACTTTGGCGTTCGATTTTACCATCCAGCAAATAGAACCCTCCCAACAGTGTTACCAATAACACAACAAACTCAATATGAGCAGCAAACGTTTTAGATTCACTCATAAATTTCACTCCTTTTTATTTTTCTTATTGATATATTAATCGTATGATTGATATATATCAATGCAAATCAGGAGGCACAATGGAAATAGATTAATTAGACCCCGATCATAGTAAAAGATTTGATAAAAAAATGGATTGGTTGATGTTATTTCAATTCATCATAATAGTCGCATTCACCATCATGGAAATTTATCCATCGGCTTGTTTAGGAGCGTTTTCATTAATGTTTTCTTGGGTGATATGTATCCGGAAAGATTTAATTACGGTGAATGATAATTTGATAGATATAAAATATGCAATAGAAACTAATAATTTAAAAGAATGTGTTGATAGATTAAAAAATTATGAACCTAAAACCCCACAATAAGATTATATGCCTGCAAAAAAAATAGATCTAGATAAAATTACTTCAAAAGAATTTCGAATAATTGTTTCATTACCGAAAGACGTTGTGAAAAAAATAGATAAGAAGTTGGATAAAATGATTCCCCATATGTCTAGAAATTCATGGGTCGTAAATGCAATCATTGAAAAACTGGAGAATGAAAAAAAATGCCTACATACGAATACAAATGCCCCGAATGTGCGTATAAACAAACAATCATGCACAAGATGAACGATACAACGTTACCCATTTGTCCCCAGTGTGGAAAGTCTAATATGCATCGTGGGCCTGGTGGTGGAACTGCCGTGCATTTTAAGGGGACTGGATTTTATGAAACCGATTACAAGGATAAATAAAAATGGAATGGAAACAAAAAGCTATATATCCCGCTCCCACAGATGGTAAAACGGTGATATTTTGTAACCCATATTATGGAGAGGAAACGATGGATATCGGTTACTACAACCAATCTCTTCAGAAATGGATTCTTAATGGTGGAGGGTTGATTAGCCATTTTACCCATTGGAGGAAAGCACCCACAATGCCAAAGGTGAATGATGAACCACTTTAATGGATTAGATGATTTTAAACGCGGATTGTATCGAGATAAAGAAGGTACTTTGATCGACTTGATGAAGTGGTCGGATTTAATATCCGATGATCAATATAAAATTGTAAAACAAGAATATGTGGGAGAATTATTCATTTCCACTGTTTGGTTGGGGTTGCGTCATTTTAACAATTCTTTTTTTGAAACAATGATATTTTCTAAAAATGGCACAGAAGCGATGTGTCGTTACCAAACACAAAAAGAAGCAGAATTTGGACACGAAATCATTATGGAGATAGCCCGAAAAGCCTATGAAGAATTTGATGGGGATGAGTCCAAAGTGATCGAGGCAATTAATGAATGGGACAACCGATGATAATTTTGATTGTAACCAAACAGGAAAGGAATTCTAATGGAAATTGATAAAAGCGAAGAACAAATATTTAATGAAATTAAAGAAATAATGGATGAGATCCTTCCTATTTTATTAAAACATGATATGAAAATTTCATTTGGTGCTTTAATAGTTTTAATATTACAAGCTTATGACGGAAATCTAGAAAAATTTTTAGAATTAATAAAATTTTCATGGGAAATATTAAAAAATGATAAATGAAGTTTATGAAAATCAATTGAAAGATATTGAAATATTAGCAGAAAAATTATGCAGTCTATTGGAAAATTATGAACCAAATCTTGCTTTGGCATTATTGGCAGTAGTCCTGATTAAAGGATTTCCAGAAGATAAAAAATATTTTTTGGATACTCTAGGAACTACCTGGGATCAAGTAAAAAATGAATAAATTATCTACTCTAAAAAAATGCAGAAGAATTGGAGATAAACGATGTTGATTGATGATTTGGATACATTGCCAGAAATGTTTAAAGATGGGGTGCGCGGAATCATGATTCTTCATCGAACCAAAGATGGAGAGACTGGAAATGCTCAACGCAAAGCCATTAAAAAGATTTCAAGAGATAAAGAAGAATGGCTCAAAATCATTTCGGATTTTAGATACTTACAGCAGAATTCATATCAGGGGCATCGAATTTACTCATCTGTTAATTCACGCAATATGGAAAAAGCAATTCACGAATTTAAATTAAGACAATTGCATCACGACTATGGGAATTTACACGAATTGAATTGTTTTTATACCGATATTGAAAACCGATTTTTTAGTTGTTTGATGAATCCAGGATGCCGAGAAACTTCATATTTTTTATTTGATTGCGATTCCATTGAGGAACATATAAGGATGGTGGTTCGGATTCCGAGTGATTTAATTTGTGCCGACTATGGAACATATAATGGTCGTCATATTCTCACAAGACCATTTAATCCAACTCCAGCAAATTTAGAACCAAAAAAAGACGACCTCATATTAATAGGGTAAAAATGAAATTAAAGATGATTAATTTACATAATACAAATAATGTTCCAGATCATATTATAGAAGAAACAGAGAAGACTTGCCAAAAAATGATTAAAAATTTAGGGCCAATTTTAAATTCTACAAGTCCAAATATATTTCTCTCCGCAATGAATTGGATACATGCAACCTTGATTTTAACATTAGTCACAGAAGAACCCGAAGAAATTAAAAAAGCAGCAAAAAATTGCTCTATTGGCTTAATTAAAAATATAGAAAAAATAACTGGGATAAATATATTTGATGAAAATTGATTTAGATGAAGAAGGCCTTGAAATTGTTTTAAAAACATTAGCTGAAAAGCATGTAATTTTACAATGAAAAGTAATAAAGAAATTATCGATAAATTAGTTGAGTATTTTATGACTCAAGACAAACTTTCTCTTTCTGTAATAGTTGCTAATTATATGATTGATTTTAATAGAATATTTTATTTACACAAATTAGATGAATCAGAAAAAATTAATTTGCAATTTCGAATAGAAATGATTGTTAAGCAATTGGATTCATTCGTAAAAAATGGTCCTCAAGGAGATATAAAAATTACAAGTGTAGATTCATAAAGGAAACAAATGACTCAAGAATATAGCATATTACAAGGTCTGCCTCAAGACGGCGAAAAATGTATGGCCTGGGGACACAAAACATCTTGTTGCAAAGAAGATATGGATGAAGAACCCCAATGGCATGATGTTACATTTAGATTTGTATTTTCTTCATGTAAATTAAAGAAAGAAATTCCGGAAGATATTGAAGAATCCATCTTAGAATTTTGTCATTATGTGGAACAATGGAAAATTAATGATGATGAAGAACCCAAAGAACATTTAATTGGTGTTACTAAATGGAAACGTATTTAAATGATAATTGACCTAACAGAAGAAGAACGCGAGTTTCTTGAAAGGATTTGTATTCGCACGCAGATTTTTGCAATGCGCGGATTGGGGCAAAAAGGGATGGAAAAAGATAGAGAAGCTATTTTAACGCTTATACAGAAATTTAGAAAATTAGATTCTAATCTCGTAAATAATATTTTTGAGGATAAAAATGGATTGGAAAGCTGCTTATGATGAAAAGGACGAAGAACATCGAGAAAGCAGGCGTGTAATAGTTGAACTAAGACAAGAACACAATAGATTAAAAGAAAGCATTAAACAATTAACTGATTTATTAGGGAAACTTTATAACGACGATCAAGTTCACCCAAATCAGAGAGAAGAAGTCAGAGTGGCCCTTCTCAAAACAGACGAGTACATGGACGGTCATTATGGAAGAGTTATGCGTAAAAGTCAGATTAACTAAAAGACTTTATAAATCTTGGGATTCTTATAACAGAAGACAAGTATGGATATGCAAAAAACTAGTTAAAGCCATAAAGGAACGATATGAAACAGCGGAACAAATTTCTATTAAGCATAGTAATGGATCTATCAAAGATTCATGATGCGTATGTAAGAAGTGATAATTTTAGTGCAGGTTTTGAATTAGGAGCTTTATTAACTCGTGTTGTTAACTCAATCAATCAAGATGAAAGAGGAGAATCAATTACTGAGGCTTATAAAGAGAGAATTTGCGAAATCAGAACCTATTTATATGAGAAAAATAAATGATTATTGACTGTATATCCGATCTTCATGGTGCTTATCCACATTTAGAAGGAGGAGATTTATTAATCGTTGGAGGGGATTTAACATCTCGCGATTCTGTTCAAGAACATTTGGAATTTGCGATTTGGTTAGCTAATCAAGATTATAAAAAAATAATTTTAATTGCTGGCAATCATGATAATCATCTTAAGAGATGGTTACCAATGAAAATAGATAACCTGGATTATCTATGTGATTCAGGATGTGAATTTGAAGGGCTTAAAATTTGGGGCTCTCCCTGGACTAAGACCTTTCCTAATATGAATCCCCATTGCAAAGCTTTCACTGTTGAAACTGATGAAGAGATAGCAGAGAAATGGGCATTGTTTCCCGACGATATTGATATTCTCATTACGCATAGCCCCCTTCATGGTATACTAGATCAACTAAAGCGTTATAATGGGATGTTTTGGCATAAAGAAGATGGTTATGAATCATGTGGAAGCGTTTCTTTAAGAAATATGGTTTTAGATGGAAATAAATTTAAGAAACTAAAATTGCATGTTTTCGGTCACATTCATGAATGTGGAGGACATTCTCTTAAATTGCCATTAATTGAATTTGTTAACGCCAGCATTATGAATGAACATTACGAACCAATTAATAAACCAGTTAGAGTGATTTTATGAATAAAAAATCAACAGATAGTTATATTGAAATGTGTTTGCATCTTGATGGAAAAGAGAATGTCTATCTTAGAATACCAACTGTTTGGGATGATGTTAGGAAAATATGGCACGCCTTCATTAAAACCCCTATTACGCACAAATTGATACATGCAAATGGTAAAAACTCGTTTTCATTACAAAATGCGATGAACGCCGAAATAAGCGCAATTTTTGATAAACAAGATGAATTAGCAAAAGAAGTATTCGAAATGTTCATGCCAGCATTTTATTGGAAGGAAAATTAATGGAAGAACTGTTTGGTGGAATTGACCCTCCAACACATGAAATTCCTCGAAGAGAGTTTAACGTCAATGGACGCAAAGAACATGAAGCAATACTAAAAGATCATGTAAAAATGAAAGAATTGGGCTTAGATCCATATTATGAAACGATGGTTTATTTAAGAAAGTGGGGTAATTGGTTATGAATAACTTTCAAAAATATCAAGACACAAAAGAAAAGCAAGAAGAATTTAGCGAATACGTTCATTTAAATTATCGTTTAATAATGGTAAAGATGCAATCAGAAATGAGACGTAAATTAGAAATTGAACCAAGTCAAACAAATGAAAATGGCTACCACGACTTAATGGCCTCAATTAATGCAAGGCTTTTTAATGAAATGGTTTACGCATTGACTGGATTTTTACAAGCATGGGATATGAATTTTACCGATCTAATTCCAAATATGACTACATTGATGTTATTAGATTTGATGGCTGGAAAGAATCCATTGAATGGTGAAATCCGAAAAGATGTGGTCGATTTGGATACATTTAACGAATATTACATGAATCATATTGCAGAATTACGCAAAAATATAGAGGCTTTACCCAAATGATAGATACAAAAATGTTAGAAGAAATCAGGCGTTTCGGAGAATTAAAAGACATTCTTTCAAAAAATGATTGTTCCTTTGTCCAGTGGGTTATGCGGATAGGTGAAGCAAGAAATATTTTGAATAATGTTTTGATAGAATTCAAAAACATACGCGCGATTATGAAAGAGTTGGAACACAATATTCCGCAATTCCATAAACAACCTGGAAATTTTAAAGATTTAGAATCGTCAATATCAAATATTTGCACTGTAATAGAAAAAGTGAATAACAGATTAAGCTATATTGAAGAAACCGAAGATCTATCAAATGTTTGTATGGGTGATTTGCATGATGAATAAATCGATGAATATGAAGAATAAATCAAGGGAGTATAATTATTTTATGGACGAATTACAAGATTATCTCACAGAGAAAGATAAAAAGTTTATGGCATGGATGCAAAAAATTGGGAAAGCGCAGGCGAACATTGTCCATGCACGCGATAAAATTATAAAAACTTTAACAGAGTTAAGCCCTGATGCAGTGGTAAGACCAGAAGTAGCACGTGCCATCAGTAATGAATTAAATTCCATTGTTGGGATGCTAGAAATAGAATGAATGATTCCGATAAAATGATTCTTTGGGCGCTAGCAGGAATGATGTTTTTTTATTTCCGTTTTGATTGTCCAATATTGTTATGTATGTGTGGAGGAATGTGTTTTGGAACATCAGTAGCCATATTCATTTGTAAAAGATTAGAGTACAAAATGAAAATGATGGAAATAAAATATAAATCTGAGAATAATAAAGATAATTATTTGTAAAGTAGCAAATATAGCACCTGAATAAGATCGTAACTTATTAATTTCGGGCTATATAATTGCTTTACAAATCGAGGGGGACGCCCCTTGTTTTATTTTGGAATAGAGTAAAGGTAACTCACTAGTCTCATAAGCTAGAGCCGCGAGTTCAATTCTGGCTTCCTCTAAGTTTTTCGAGTGACTGAATGGGAGTTTATGCAAGTAGTCAAAGCGAGCAGACTGTAAATCTGATGGCATAGAGCCTTCGTGGGTGCAAATCCTACAACTCCCAAACTGTCCTTCGTAGTCCCCAAAAAATATTGGAGAAAAGTATGAAATATATGACTAAAAAAGAAGCCATTGAAAAGGGTTTGATTAAGCCGCAAAATGGCGATTTATTAAAAAAGTTACAAATAATTTTAAAGACAGAGTTATTTTTATATGAAGATTACAGAAAAACAAAAAATGAAGAAGATCTTCAGGATGAATGTAAAGAATTAATTAAAACACTTCATCGACAAACTTGCACTGATTTATTAGAAGCGATTAGATGCGCTGCCATCCAACCGAGTTAGTGTAGCCATGATATTCCATTGGATTTTGCGCCCATTTGCGCTGCTGGCTGTTGGCGTATGATTCATGCGCATTGTACTCTTTAAGCGTGCTACGCTTCCCAAAATGCGAATAAACCACATATCGCATTGCATCTACTGAATGGTCGTGCTGCTTTAATGGTTTATCTTCGCCAAGTTTGACGCTTTTAGAGTCCCAAACATATGATTCCATCTCTTTAATAAGATTTACACACTTCTTGCATATCACTAGATCGCCCTGAGCGATCATAGAACCCACAAACCTAATGCCGTCAAGGACATCGTTAATTGCTTGCTTCACAGGCTTCTTATTGCGTTTTAGCTCTACTTCGAACGATGCTGCGGATGGATCGAGATAATAAAGAGTGACGGGATAGCCCCCAAACTCACGTTCGAGATCTCGGGCATATTCGGAATCGGTCTTTTGAAAACCCATTGCCTTCGAATCCCAATAATACTCTTTCTCTACCCAGATGGCAGGATGGGCATCGTCGTTAAATCCCACGAGTACGGCAGCGAAAGGGTTTGTAGTACCGTAGTCGATACCGACAAAGAACTGCTTAGCATACGTCTTCGGCGCTTGGACAACGTGTAACGCGGTATCGAAGAAGTCGTAAATCGAACCCTCAGCCAATACCCAATCGCCCAAGATAAATCTTTTATACCATAGTCCTTTATACTCTTTCTTAAGGTTATCTTTGTAGACTTGTCCCAGAGATGGGTTGTCGTCAAGTACGAATCTAAAAACCGAGATATCAAGTTCACTTCGGCGATCAATGAAATCTGTTTTAAGCCAATGCAAGGGACTGTCAGGGTTAGTCGTAACGAATACTTTTGCGTTGTCAACGGATAGACGCGATAAAAGCATCTTAAAGAACGATTCAGGGATGATACTTGCTTCGTCAACGAGCGCACCCGCAAATGTCGATCCCCTAATTTTTCCTTCGGCCCGTTCGTCATTAGCACCTACCACATAGACTTTTTTATCAAAGATTGTAAACTCACCCAAACCCCTATTGTATTTGATGGTTCCATTCATAAAGTCAGGGCCGTTAAGGGGTTGGATGACGTTATGCATGACTGTTCTTTCGCTCTTACCTACTATAACATAGACCCCTTCAGGGCCATTTCTTATTTCTTTAAGAAATCGTCGTAAAACGATGTAAGATTTACCAGCGCGGACACTACCTTCAAAGATGTTTATGCGAGCATTTGATTCTTCATGTGCTTGGACTTGTTTCTTTGATAGAATGATAGCAGCCATTATTTCAACCCCATTAACAACATAAACGCTTCTCGGGCTTGAGCTGGAACCACTGCATTGCCCAGGGCTTTAATTCTGTGTGTCCGATCTTGTAACCCATTAGCCATTCCAGCCAGTTCAAATTTACTTTCTGGTTCTTCGTCCCAAGTTCCATATTCAACGTTGCTGATAGGGTTGGTGAGTTTCTCTTTCTTTCGCAAGGGGAGTCGCCTCTTTTGTGATCGCTGGCTCTTGGTGTTGGCCACATGTGAAGATAAGCTAGCTGTTCGTTCAGTCTGCCAGCCGTCTTTCTCTTGCTTGTTGATTTTCCCCGATATTGGCTTCTCTCTAATGCTTCCCCAGTTCTGATGGGCAGATGATCCATTGTGGTTGGAGTAAGCCAATAGGAACCATCTATCGCGACGATGTAAAGCTCCAACGCTTGCAGCGGATATAACACACCATCTACAATCATACCCCATTTCGGCAATTTGGATGGCGACTGTGAGTCCTCCTCTGGAAGTAATGGCCGGAACATTTTCAATGAATATGAACTTGGGCTTGATTTTTTGGGCCAAGCGCACGATCTCGAAAAACAATCCACTTCGCTCTCCTGCCAAGCCTTTTCCAAGTCCTGCAATGCTAATATCCTGGCATGTTCAAGGGAACCCGCCGAAGATGATATCGACATCCTCGGTGAGTTCCGGCTCTCCTGTAAATCTGATTGGTTCATTGTGTTTGTGCCATTCATGGTGGCATTTTTGGCAAAGCCATCGCACATCGAGGGGCTTGTTATAGTCGTCGTGATGTCCTTGGATTGCGGTTCTTCCATCTCTGAATCGTTCTTCACTTCCACAGCAAGAACATTTTTCAGGATTAAGCAATTTTCCATAACGGAGAGCATTATCGAGTATCTTTCCTGCTCTTTCGTCGGCTCTGGCTCCGCCCCTGTAAAAGTGATTATCTTTTCCATAACGCTTATTTGATCTTAAATTTGTTCTTCTTCGGATTAAATCCCACATTCCTTGCCTAGTAACTCCATAAATATGGGCTAGGTCGGCAAGGGACATTCCTTCATCGTAACTTTTAATTGCTTGAATTGCCTGTTCTTCAGTTAACTTTTTAAGTTTACCGGACATACTATCACTCTCCTTTTTGAGAGATAATATCATATCTAGACAAGCCTTGTCAAGACTTGTGACATCATTCCAGATTGGCGCTTCATCTAAAGAACCATCGGCCATTCGTGAGAGCAAGACTGCTTGACAATAGGAGTCCAGTTCGCAATATGCGAGAGGGCGCACCCAGTCTTTGAGAGCCAAGCTAATCCCTCCGATGCCTGTAAAAATGTCCAAGCCATTTAACATGCCTCATACCTTTTTCTGTTGATCGTAAAGAACTGATATTTCGTCACTTATCTTATCTTGCACAAGTCCTCGGATATCGCTATCTTCTTTTGACTGTCCCCAATCGCGTTTCTTGCCCTTGTTATCGAGAACATATCGCGCGGCATCTAAAGATAGTTTTGTATTCTTTTCCCGCAGATTTAAACAATACGCAATCACACTTTCAGCAGAATCTAATAAGTTTTCATCTTTAACGGTTCGCAAATCTTCCAATAATTGTTTTAAAGATGGAAATTTATAAATATGCCTGTAAATGGCTTCTCGACATACTTTATAGTGTTTTGCAGTTGCGCTAATATTTCCATTGTTGTGCGTCAAAACTTCTGTGATATCTTCCAGCTTGGGTTTAAAAGAAATTCCACTAGTCATACGTGCTCACAGTTCCCCATTGCAATGGGGGCAATATTTTATCTTCTTGGCGGTTTCGCTTTCATCGACATCAATGGATTTCTCGTCAATTGCCACATCAAGTTGTAAAGATTCTTCGGTGTACCCGCAATCAATAAGTAGCTCAATATCATAATCCGCAGCCAAGATATCATCGTCGTTAACTCCGAAATGTGCATTGTCAAGAATTATGCGCCGCTGAATTGTTTCTTTCCGTAATCCATGATCGACAGAACACATGATATTCTTCCAACCCAGCTTCTTTGCAGCCCTAACACGCATATTTCCAGCATAAACATGGTAAACGCCATCAATGACGTTTACCAAAATGGGACGTTGATCGAGAAAATCAGGATCTCGCATAAGCGAGTCTTTACATTTCTCTAATTGAGCTTTAGTAATAGATCGCGGATTACGTTCTAATAATTTAAGTTTCTTAATCTCAATTGTTTCAATCATCTATTTACTTGCTGGTGGGATTTGTGTCTTTTCTTCTTCGAGAATAGAGATCAAGCAATCAATAAATGCATTTTTCTTGTTCACTGACGCAGCGTTTGCATCGTTAAACTCTGCTAAAAGATTGATAATTGCTGCGGATATTTTTGTTGTCTGTAGCAATGCTACTTCTCTTTTAAATAATGATTTTAAATCGTCCATCATGTTTTCTTTCCTTTCTTCGTGTTGGTTAAATGCGCTAGTTAATTCGATCCATACATCGTAAATGCTCATGCAATAGCCTTAAGTGCGTCAATTGTTTTTTGTAATTCAGGAATATTATATTCTGCATTATTATGCACACGTTTCTCTTCTGTTAAACGCTGTTCTAAAAAAATAATTAGCTGTTGCTGATTAAATTTTGATGGATCTTCATCCGTTTGTTCCGGTATTTCCGGAATCGGTCGCGAACAAGTCATTATCGGTTCGGAAGTCGAACAAGTCATTTTCTGGCTCCTTTATTATGTTTTTTGTTGATTCATAGACACTCTTCGATAATTTTACGTTTCCATGCATAAACTGGCTCGTTATCGAACCTTAATCCAATCCACTTACCCATCGAGCGCCAGCCCATTAGTATTTTTTCTTTTAATTTCACATAAACTAAATCATATTCCAACGGTAAATATTTATTTGCATCTGCCCAGCCATTATCGCCATATTCTACGAGCGAATACGGAAATAGTCTTTTACTTCCCAGTCCATATTGTTTACCCACTTGTTGAGGAAGTTTATCAAATATTTTCTTTATTGACATTTTCGGATATTCTCCGCGTTTTCTAATGTCTCATCGAGATAACGCAAAAATTTGTCTAGAGACGCAGAACCGAAATGCCGACCGTGAATCATCTCACATAAAATTTCGTGTTGAATGTTCAATACTGCTTTAAGTTCTTCAGCGATATCGCCATCGGGCAAGAGTTCGACTAATTCGCATGCCACATTTGAAGCATTGACAACAGCGAGAATGTGTGGTTCAAGTTGTGGTTGCATAAAATTTCTATACAAATTCGTACCCATTTATTTTTTGAATCTTTTGCATTACTTTAGAATATTTCCCAGCAAAATCGCTCAAAAGCACGGCGGTGGTTGATAGCCAGTCTCGTTTATCCACGATTCCAATTTCTGCCATTTTTCGCGGAGGTATTGAATCAAATCGATGAACATCGGCTAAAAACTCCGTTAACTGTTCTTGTCCAAATAATTTAATGATTGCCTCAAATTTTGGTGCAATTTTTAATTCATCTAATGTCATAATATTTATTTCAGTTCGTGGGTTTATGTCAAATACTTTTTTAAAATCTCCAGAAACGATCATTGCATCGTCGGGATAAAGAACTTCATTTGCTGCATCTTCATAGAATTTTAACATGTTTGAGCAGTCGGGTTTTTTGTTGCATGGCTCAAAACCCCATAATTTCGCATTCTTTTGGGCCTCCGTGTCGCTAACGCTGGTTGACATGTGAAAAGATATGGATAAATGAAATAATCGCGCCTGGCTCAAATTAAAGGCCTCTACAGCGATTTCTTCATTTTTGTCATTCATTGCCTCACGTAACGCCATTTTAAATAAATCTTTTGTATAATTCTTTTCTCTGTGCTGTGGATCATAAGTTTGAGAAAATCCATTTCGTACAAAAGTTCTGTGTCGAGCTTT
>Ga0182013_10003804_pt1 | contig 18578 bp, 15 predicted proteins | sample 612S2MmetaG_FD_120487 | JGI IMG/M metagenome (GOLD analysis project Ga0182013, IMG submission 120487) | Permafrost microbial communities from Stordalen Mire, Sweden - 612S2M metaG | ecosystem: Environmental > Terrestrial > Soil > Wetlands > Permafrost | place: Sweden: Stordalen | collected... | reverse complement strand
TGATGGGCGTCAGGGTTCCACTGGTGTTCACGACGCCTTTCAAGGCCGGATATCCCATGACATCGAGCCCCCCCGCAGTGACGAGATTACCGTTGGCGGCCTGCGTGAACGTTCCGTCGCGCGTGAGAAGGTTGGTGCCGCCGTTATTGACGACAAAGAAGCCGTTACCGTCCAAGGCTACGTCGGAAGACGTGGTGCCGCTGGTGTCATACGACCCTTGCGTGAAATCAACCGAATTGGAAGCGACCTTGACGCCCCCACCTACTTGAATTGCATCGCCGGAGCCCTGGGTCGCGACCTGCTGATAAAAGAGGTCGGAGAAGTTGGTCGTCTGTGCCTTGAAAGCCGTGGTGCTCATGTTGGACAAGTTGTCGGCAATGGTATTCAAGGCTGTTGAGTCGGCGTTCAGGCCGGAAAGCGGAGTGTAAAAACTTGCCATCGTGAATCTCCTCTTGGTGCTCGATCAGGTTGGTTGGCCAATCCGGCCGGCTTGAAAGCTGTTCAGTATGCTCTGTGCTGCCCGGCGGCGATCGACCCCGTGTGGGACTGTCCATCCAGCGCGTGTGCAACGCTCTGGGCCGCGGGCTGGGCATTGGGGACGCTGAGGTTGCCCGGAGCGCGCTTGGCCGCAGAGGAGAGCGCTGAAAGATCGCCTGCCGCGCCAACGCCGGTTGAAGCGGTCTGGGCCGTGGCCAACACACCTCCGATGGGCGCGGTCGCGCTGGCTTGCGCGGATGTGCCGGTGGTCTTCGAGCCGGTCTGGGTCGATGCTGCACCGGCAGCCTGGGCTGAACTGGCACCTCCGGATGTTGTACCTGAGTCCCCAAGAGCCGTCGAGAGGTTCTGGTTTATACTGATCAACTGCTCCAGACTGTTCACGTTCACTAACTGGTTGATGTATTCGTTCGGATCCGTGTCGGCGGTGGGATCCTGATTCTTCATTTCGGTGACAAGCAGGGTTAGAAAGTCGTTCGCCGAGATGGTGGAACTGTCTGAGCTGCTGGTACTGCTGGTATCCCCCGACCCTGTTACTGAGCCGGCCAGGGGAGTCACGCTCGACCCAGAGAGCGCCTGCCCTGCTGTCATTGCATGATTGAAGATTCCTGAAGCAAGTGCCGCCATTTTTCCTCCTGTGGTTTCTGTCTTCCTAATCTGCGTTCTCAGCGAGAATAGAGTGATGTTTCCTCTCTCGTGTTCTTTGTTGACTCATGCCATAACGGAGATGTGGGCGCCGGAGAATTCTGTTGGTCCGGGAGCCTGACTGAAACTGCCCGGAGAGACCTGTGAACCAGAGCGAACCGCAACCGGGCTTGCAGGCGCGATTGAATTGAAGTTGTGCGACGAATTCGAGGAGTTGCCCTGGCCGGAATTTTGGCTCATGCCCTGATCGGAACTCTGGCTCATTCCCTGCCCCTGGTCAGAACCCGTGATCAACGCCGCTTCCCTGTTCTCGGGGAGGGCAACCTGCAGCGACTGGACGGGCGTGTGCGCATCTGCGAGAAAGGCAGTCAATCCGGCCATGTGGCCGCTGAGCGCCTGCGCCGCATCGGCAGACCCGGGTATCAGTGTTGCGTGGACTTGACTTGCTGATCCCTCGGCCCTTACGCCAATCCATCCAAGCGCCGGGTCTTGAATCCCCGCCTCGGCCCGGTGCGCGCCGATGTGAGTCCAACCAGTCGCATCAGCGCTCATACCGTTGTCGATTGCAGCAAAGGTCTCGCGGGCCTCTGAAGGGGCTGAACCGGAAAAGTTTCCAGTCCTTGAATCCGACGAGTTCTCTACAAAGCGCAGAGGCCCAGCGTCGCGCGCCAGCGAGGATGGATCGCCAGATTGGCCGGCGATCTGAGGTTGGAGTGCAAGAGGCTTGGACTCGAGCGTGGGGTGCGCTTCAGTGGAATGCGCGGTCCGGGAAGCAACTTGCCCAGGTGATCCGGCCAGAGCTGAGCCGGGCTTTTCTGCCCTGGGAATATCGGCTTTTGACGTTGAGGCGGTTGACTTGCTTGCCTCGGCTTGAAACTGGCTGCGCGCGGGGAGCGCTGCGGTCTGGCTTTCCTCCGGCAGAACCCCGAGCTGCGGCTGAATCTGGCCAGGTTGCTCGGCGTTTACATCTGCGGGCCCGGCGTTCGGTTCCAATGAGCGAGGCTGTGCCGCGTTCGAAACGGGTACCGGTCCGTCGGGCGCCTGGGCTGGGTTTGTCGTGGCAGAAATTGCGAGGGCGGGCTGGCTTCCAGCGGAAGAGAGCGCGGGCGCCTGCCGCTCCTTGCCCGCGCTTGAGACGGCAGAGATCCGAGCCGCTCGAGAACCTGAAGCGGCCGGGGCTGGGACGGGAGGGCCTGCTTCGACCTGGACCGCCGGCGGCCCGGCCAATAAATCTGAAGAGGACCAACCGCCTAGAGGTGCAGGAAGCGGCGATTGAGGTTCCGATTCTGAGGCGACTGGTGAGGTGGGCGAGAGACTGACCGAGTTTGCCTCGAAGCCATGATCAAGCTGATCAGCAAGCGGGGAAACGGCGTCTATCCCTCTTGACTGGGCTCGAATCGGTTTCTCCAAGCCGGTCTGAACTGATAGGCCGGCTACATTCGACCCTTGGACCATTTCTTGGTCTGGACTGGGCCGAGTAGTGGAGGCGGTGAGGGATTGCAAGTGGGAATCCGCACCGATTGAAGCGGTCGCGCCTGCCGGGATCGCACTGTCGCCATGGGTGACCCTTTGAACGAGGTCCGGCGAGGCAAGGATGGTTGTTGCCGCGGAACTCGACTGATGGTCCGATCTCCCTCCAGCGTTCGCAAGGATGCTGTCAGCTGCATCGGTGACGGGAGAATTCACGCTTGCCTCGCTTGCCGTTGGCGAGAGGCGCATGAGAGGGTTCTCGGTGCCATCAGCGGCTGATTGAGAGGAGAAATCAGTCTGGCGTGCCTGAACCTTGGTTGCTGATCTGGTTGCAGCGTGGCTGGAGGTGGGAGCCGGGGTGGTGATGGAACCATTGAATGTTGAAGTGAGAACTGTCAATGGAGCCTGATTGGCAGCGTCGGATTCCAGCTTTTCCCGTTTTGTGACATGAGCCGGACGAGTCCCGGTAGAGTCAGACGATGAAGCGCCTGACAAACTTTTTACGTCCTGGTCTTTTGCCGTTTGACGGTCAAATGGAGCTTCTTGAATTCCGATCGAGTGATGCCTGTTGGGTGTTGGGATGCGGCCGGCTGCCTGTGGCTGCGCGATTGAACCGATTGTCGAATCACTCGGCTTTTCGAGCGCGGCGCCCCAATGAAATGGCGGCCTGCCGGCAGGCTGCCAAGCAGAAGAAGAAGAGGCCAGCGAGATATCTGCTGATTCTCCCGTACGGATGGTCTGGTTTGCCTGGCTCGCCTCTGGAGAAGCGTTTGTTGCGATTTCGTTCTCGTCCGGGACGCCCGCGCCGGAGGCAAGAGTGTTAAAAAGTGCCTGCCAGTTAGAACGGAAACTCTGAGAGACTGGCCGAGATGGATCGAAGGCATTGCCAAGCGCGGTGGCTGGCCAACCTTGGGTCTTCCCTTGCGGGCTTCCGGGCAGCAGGCCATTGCCGAGGCCTGTGCCAAGTCCAGCGCCACCTGCTGCTTCGGCCTCGATTCCTGCGAGAACGCTCATGAGGAGTGCTAGTGCAGATAGCCTGCCAAACGTTCTGGGCGCTGGTTAAAGCATTGTCAGAAACGGGATCTCGCTTCCCGTTTCAGGATTGGGGATTGGTTTTGGGCGGATTCTCGCTCAAGTTTTCGTCAGGGGGTGCGTCGAGAAGATCTTCTTTTTGTTCAGGATGGAGGGGAATTGAGAACCTTGCGCCGTTCTTTGCGCCGTGCAGGCGATTGAGAAACCAGTCATCCATTCCTTGCTGGGTGCGGCGGGCGGAAATGACGGAATCTCTAGCCTCGGCCTCGCGGATGAGAGTCTCGGCCTGACGGCATTCGACGCGCTTGGCCAGAAACTCCTGGCGACGCGCGGCGACCTCAGACTCGGCATCAGCGATTCTGGGAGCCAATGCAGAGGAGCGCCTATGGGCCGAGTGCGTCTCCTCAATGCCGGCGAGCCGGTCGGGCAGCTCTCCGGTTCGTGCGCTGGAAACAACCAGGAGTCTGCCGTTTCGGGCCTGGTCCGATGTCGCTCGATAGGCGCGTTCGAGTTGCCGGAGGCCGCTCACAGCAGACTCCAGGGCCAGCCGGCATTGATCTTCTTGAAGGGTCAGAACGCGAAGCAAGCGGCGGAGGGCGCGGGAGACGGCCATGGCTCATATCTCCGCGGCCAGCGCCGCAAGCCGGCCCAGGCAGTCGGCAAAATTCACTTGCTCGTGCGCACCCTGGGTCATGAAGGCGCGCATGGCGCCGCGTGCCTGAAGGGCGCGATCGAGATCGGGGTCGGCGCCGGGCTTGTAGGCGCCAATGCGGACAAGGTCTTCGGAGCGGGCGTAGACGGCCATGAGCCGCCGGAGCAGCGCTGCCTGTTCCCGGTGCGCGGGCCCGGCCACGGCTGGCATGAGCCGGCTAATTGAATCGAGGACTTCAACAGGCGGATACCAGCCTTCGGCAGCCAGGGCACGGGAAAGGACAAGGTGGCCGTCGAGCAGGGAGCGAACCGCGTCAACGAGCGGATCCTGCTGATCGTCGCCCTCCATTAAAACGGTATAGAAGGCGGTAATCGAGCCGGTGCGAAACTGGCCGCTACGCTCGACCAGCCGGGCCAGGCGGGTAAAGACCGAGGGTGTGTATCCCTTGGCGGTTGGCGGCTCGCCGGCGGCGAGGCCAATTTCGCGGGCAGCCATGGCGAAGCGGGTGAGTGAGTCGAGCACCAGCAAAACATGCTTTCCCTGAGCGGCGAAGAACTCGGCTACGGTGGTGGCAGCCAGGGCGGCCCTCATGCGGAGCAGAGGCGACTGGTCGGATGTGGAGACGATCACGACCGAGCGCTTCCGGCCTTCGACGCCAAGCGCATCTTCAAGGAATTCGCCAACCTCGCGGCCGCGTTCGCCGACCAGGCCGACCACTGTCACGTCGGCTTCCGTGTTGCGGGTCATCATGCCAATTAAAGTACTCTTGCCCACACCCGATCCGCCGAAGATGCCAACGCGCTGGCCTCGGCCAACGGTCAGAAGCGCGTCCAGCACCCGGATGCCGGTGCCGAGTGGCACGCGAATGGGTGCGCGGTCGAGCGGCGAGCGAACACGGCCATCGAGCGGCATGGGCAACGAGAGGGCGAGCGGTCTGCCTTCATCGATCGGATCACCCAGGGCATTCAGTACCCGGCCCATCAGCGCCGGGCCGACTTCAATCTCCGGATGGATTCCGAGAGCTGCGACCGCATCGCCGAAACGAATGCCTTCCGTAGTTTCGACCGGCATTGAAAGGACATTGGAGCCCTTGAAACCGATGACTTCCGACAAGTGAAGATTGCCGAACTGATCCTGCACCTCACAGCACTCGCCTACCGAGGCAAGAGGCCCTGCCGATTCGATGGTCTGGCCCAGGGACTGGAGAACCTGACCGCGCCAGCGCCAGGGGCGGGTGCGCTCGAGAAGAGCAAAGTAGCGAGCGAGGTTGGAGGTCAAAGGTATTCTCCGCTTGTGCCGCCGGAGCCGGCGATTCTGGCCGGCGGTTCGGCGACGGGGCTGGATCGCCCGGCGCCGGCACGGTCGAAGAAGCCGCGTTCGATCTCCCCCAACTGCGACCGGATTCCCAGATCGACAGAGCCAAGCGACGTCTCTAGGACACAATCGCCCAACCGCATGCCTTCCCCGGCTGCGATGGAGGGTTTGAGAGCCAGATTGGGAATAAGAGCGATAGCATCGGTCCACAAACCGAGCTCGTCAGGTGGCACCCGGAGACGCACCTCGGTGGAGTCGGAAAGCTGCCCAAGCGCGACCCGAACGGCGCCGGTCAGCAGCAATGGATCCATCTGCGCCTCGCGGCGGAGGATGCGGGCGGCCACTGCCAATGCCAGTTTTACAACCTCGTGCTCGACCTCGTGCAGATAGCGGTCGCGTTCCCTGACAAAGCTCTCTACGAGTTCTGCACCTTGGCGGACGCGCCGTTCTTCGGCAACCTTCTGGGCCGCAGTCTGCGCCGCGCGCTCGGCCTGCCTGCCATCCTGATGGCCCCGTTCCCGCCCGGCTTCAAAGGACTTGCGCGTCTCCTCGGCCAGACGCTTTTCGAAGGCGGCGTTGGCGGCTATTTCTTTCGATGTCCTTGCGTGCTCCTGTCCGTGGTCTAAAGCGAGGCCCTGATCCTCCGTCTCAGTCCAACTCTGCCAATCAGGAGCCGAGGGCGCATCGGGGCTATCCGGATAATCGAACGGCCGAATCTGCCTGGCTTTGCTGGTTTGTTGCGCCGCTCCCATTCGTTCCCCCACTTAATCCCGGATTCATCCAGGAGTTCCCTTCCTACGATCCCCTCAATTGCAGCTATGCGCTTACTCCTCTTACCCCTAGAATTCTCTAGCTTGACCAGACTCATAACGGTCCGTTAACGATTCGTTATCGGCCCGCGTAGCTGGTTCAGGGCCGGAGCTCGGCGCCTTCAAAGCCAGGGCTCGGGGGCTCAAGATCAGGCGAGCATCTCGTCGCCGGTCTCCAGTTTCAGGATCACTTTCCCTTCAGCCTCCAACCGCCTAGCCAGATTGAGAATCTCCTGCTGTGCCTGCGCGACCTCACGTGAGCGGACCGGGCCGAGAACTTCCATGTCTTCCTTCAACATCTCGACGGCGCGGGAACTCATGGCTTTGAATATCTGCGCGCGCAACTCGTCGTTTGCTCCGCGAAGGGCCAGCGCCAACTGCCGCTTGTCTACGCCGGAGACAATTTCGCGAATGGTCGCAGGTGGCACCGTGACCAGATCTTCGAAGGTAAACATCAGGTTGCGAATGCTGAGCGCGAGTTCCGGCTGTCCATCCTCGATGGTCTCCAGGATCTTCTTCGCCTCTTCGGCATTCAGGCGATTCAGAAGGTCGGCCACTGCCTTGAAGCCGGAGTAACTCTTGCGTGCGGTATCGCCGACGCTCTCCAGACGGCGGTGGAGGATGTGGGCGACTTTCTGCGCCATCTCCGGCGAGAACTGGCGCATCTCGGCAAGACGCTGGACGGAGACAACCTTGTGTTCTTCGCTCAGGTTGTCGAGCACCAGGGAGGCGCGCCGCGGGTCGAGGTGGGCGAGCACCAAAGCGATGGTCTGGGGATGCTCGGTGTCGAGCAGTTTTCCCAGCTGTTGGGGATCGGTGCGCTGCAGTTTGGCCAGATTGCCCTGGGCCGCCTCCTGCGAGCGGCGCACCAACATCAGCAGATCGTCGGCGCGCTGCTTGCCAAAGGTATCGACGAGCAGGCGGCTGGCATAATCAAGGCCGCCATGAACCATAAAGTTCTGCGTCTCGAGCAGCCCCCAGAACTCCTCCATGATCTCTGAGGTGACCTCTGGAGTGACGCCGCGCAGATCGGCCAGCTCCTCGGTGAGCCTTTGAACGTCGACTTCCGGCAGGGCGCGCAGGATCTCCTTAGCGAGTTCCTCGCCTACCGCCACGAGCAACACAGCCGCCTTGCGCACTCCGGACATGTTCACCGGCTGACGGTGCCGAATTGCGTTCGCATTTCCCTGCTCGTCCAAGATGCCTGGGCCTTTCCTGATCTAATCCGAGTGAATCCAACTTTGCAGCAGCCGCGAGCTCTGGGTCGGTTCACGTTTCAAGTGTTCTGTCACCTGTTCAAAGATCTCCTGATTCCGAAGGCGCTCCGGGTCAAGCTCAACGGGTTCGGGAGGCTTCAAGACGGTTTGCGGAACAGGCGCAGTCCCTGCGCCCAGTTCCCTGGGTCCAGATTTCGCCGCAGCCTTAGCTGCAGACGGCGACCCGGAACGGCTGAGAGCCGGACGCACACCGAAGGCCATAATAACCAGCAAGCCGGCAAACAAAGCTACGTATTTGACCAGGACAGGGGAGTTCTCCGCAGTGTTGGCCCAACGCTCGACGGCGGGAGGGGGCTGCTCGGAGCGGTTCCGGTCAAAGGGCAGATCTTCGACGGTCAGCATGTCGCCGCGCGAGGCATCGAATCCTACGGCCGCCTGAGCCAGAGCCGTCAGGTTGCGCACTTCGTCAGCTGAGCGGGGCTGCCAGACCCCCGGCTTGCCCTTTGATGCGGGCTGCTCCAGCCGGTCGTTGACGACAACGGCCGCGGTCAACCTCCGTACCCGGCCCGGACCCTCGACCACGTGACGATCGGTTTTGGAGGCCCCGTAGGTGCCGGACTCAGTCTTCGCGGTTTGCGGGGGCGTGGTCTGCTGCGGGTAAACGGGGAGCGCCTGGGTGTTGGGAGCATTGGAGGCAGCCCCGGGAACGCCGGAGGCCACTGGCTGGGCTCCGGAGGTTTGCTCGGTGCGCTGCATCGAGAGCGTGACCGTTTTGTCCGGATCGTAGGTCTCCTGGGTCGTATCGCTGGCGGACTGTTCGTAGTCCAACGTCACCGAAGCACGGACATTGCCAGCGCCGGTGACCGGTTCAAGGGTGGAGATCAGTTTGTCCTCGAGTGCCTGTTCCGCGGTCAACTGCAAGGCGGCGGCGGTCTTCGGTCCAAGGGGAAGGTTGCCGGCCGCGTCCACCAGCGCGACGTGCTCCGGGGTCAGCCCATCGACGGCCGAGGACACCAGGTTGCGTATGGCTTCCGGCTCGCCATCGGCCAGCGAACGGTGGCGGAGCTTGATAACTACAGAGGCCTTGGCCGGGCGTTCCTGGTCCCGGAAGAGCGAGTCATGGGGCAACACAAGGTGGACCCGGGCCGATTCGATATCGGAGAGGGTGCTTACGGTGTGCTCGAGTTCGCCTTCGAGAGCGCGCTGATAATTCACCTGTTCGTCGAACTCCGAGCCTACCCAATTGGGTTTGTCGAAGATCTCAAAGCCCAGGCGTCCGCTCTTGGCGCTGCCCTTGGCGGCAGTTGCGAGACGGGCTTTGTCCAACTGCGCCGCCGGGACCCGAATACCTGCCCCGTCCGGGGTGGGCTCAAAGGGAATCTGCGCCTGGGAAAGAACCAGACCGGTCTGGCGCGCGTCTTCCGGATCCATGCCGGCATACAGGATGCGCCAGTCGGGACCAAGAGCGTACCAGAGCAGCCCTGCAGTCAAGGCCGCGAGCAGCAGGGCCGCGCCGATCGCCCAGACACGCTGCCCCGGCGCCATCTCTGCCCAACGAACACGGGAGCGGCCCCACACCGCAGCAATCTGGTCGGCCAATTGCGGTTGACCCGGCAGTTGCGGTTGTCCGGGCCTTGCCGGTGGAGTTTTTTCCAGTTGTGATCCCGTGGCCATGGTTCCTGCGTCCCGTTTGCTTTCTTCCTCTACTCGAACCCCGGCCTCTTCCGTTGGCCGCTGCTTACGGGCGCCAAGGATTCAGGCACGCGGTGCCCGCCCAGCAGTCCGCTCTAGAACTGCATTCCAATCACCTGCTGGTAAGCCTGAACCGCCTTGTTCCGGACGGCCAAAGCCAATTCGAAGGCCATGCTGGCCTTCTCTGTGGCAATCATTGCCTGATGCACGTCCACGCCAGAGCCGGTCATCAATCCGTCAACGGCCGTACGGGCCTGGTTCTCAAGCTGATTCACCTGGCCGACGGCATCCGTGAGAAGATCCGAAAAAGGAGCGGGCACCGCCGCCGCGCCGCCGGCTGGAGACAAGACCGCCGCGATGCCACTTCCAGCGAGATTGGACTCTGCGGTCGAGCCGGCCGTGAGCGGATTGATTGCGAATTGCATGGACCCCTCCATTGCGGCAAAAGGCAGCGGTGCAAGGCTGCGCTACGGAGCAAGGATGCCAGGCCGCAGCAATTCAGTGAATGAACTGGGTTGCTGCGCCTAAGACTTGGCAATCTCCAGTGCCGACGTGATCATGCCCTTCTCGGCCTGCACGGCGGAACTATTCAAGCCATATGCACGTGTCGCCCCCATCAGGTCGACCATCTCTGTGAGTGGATTAATGTCCGGATACGAGACATAGCCGTCGGGCCCGGCGTCGGGGTGGCCGGGGTCGTAGCGTTTGAGCGGTGGAGAAGGGTCTTCGACGACCTGGGCGATCTCGACCCCTGGCGCTGCCGCCACCATTCCAGAGGGGGACAGAGTGGGCAGAGCCGCCCGCGCCAACTGGCCGGCCAGACCATCTCCAAAGGCCTGAGGCAAAGCTGCGCCTGCGGCTGAGGCCGAGGCGGAGTTCAAGGAGTCGAGGAAGCCGGGATCGCCGCGATTGGCGGCGAAGACCACTTCCTGACGGCGATAGGGGCCTCCTGAAGCAGTACGCGTTGTTTCCGCGTTGGCCATGTTGGCTGCCACCACCTCGGCGCGCATACGTTCGGCCTGCATGGCGCTGCCGGAGGTGTCCATCAGACCAAAGAGGTTCATTGCGGTGTCTCCTTCCGTGGGAAATTCAGGCGGCGATTCAGGCGGCGATTGATGCGCGCCGCCCCAATCCATCTCAGTCGAAGCATCCCAGACCGGATATCACCCTCATGGCTACTTGTCTGCATGGATGGCATTCATCACGCGCTGGTACTCCTCGTGAAGCAGGGCGACGCCGGTCCTGAACTTCAGTTGAGCCTCGGCCAGGTTGAGGCCTTCGCGGTCCATCGAAACGTTGTTGCCGTCGGGGCGCGCGATCAGCCCGTCCACGGGGTGAACGCGCACCGCGCTAGGGGTCTGCCCCTGATCGACTCCTGCCAATGCCGTGCGCATCTCGGTCTCAAAGTCCATGCCCACGGCCCGATAACCCGGCGTGTCGATGTTGGCCATGTTGGCTGCCGTGAGCTTTGCTTCGCTGGTGGCGAGGTCAAGATAGCGGACGATCTGGTCGCTGAGACGAGTTTCAACACTGGTGTTCAGGTTTGATCCAAAACTCACGCTTGAACCATTGCTCATCGCTGTCTCCCATCGAGTGCCCTTATCGGCATGCTCCCGGACGTCGCCGTTTGGCGCTCTCCTTTGGCCTCTCAACCCCGAACATCTGCGGGCCGTTACGCCTGGCTCAATTCACCGAAAGCCCAAAGTCGATCTCACGGGAGGTGAGCAAAGGCTCGGCGCCGGCCAGAATGACGCCACGCTCGAGCACGTGCTCAAGTTCGCGGACGTTTCCCGGCCAGTCGTGGGCAGCAAGTTTGGCAAGAGCCCCCTTATCCACGCTCTTCACCGGCGTTTCGCGGCCCAGCCGCTGCATGAAATAGTCCACCAGCCGAGGCAGATCCTGTCCGTGCTCTGCAAGGGCAGGCGTACGAATGAGAAAGACTGCGAGGCGGTAGTAAAGATCGGCTCGAAAGGTACCAGTCAGGGTGTGCTGCGCAAGCGGCCGGTGCGTTGCGGCAACGATGCGGACATCCACCTTGACGGTCTCATTGTCGCCTACCCGCTGCAACTCTCCGCACTCTACAAAGCGCAGGAGTTTAGATTGCAGAGCCAGAGGCATCTCTCCGATTTCATCCAGAAAAAGCGTACCGCCATCGGCGGCTTCGATGCGGCCGATCCTACCATGCACAGCTCCGGTGAAAGCTCCCCGCGTGTGGCCAAACAACTCGGCCTCAAGCAGCGCCTCAGGAATCGCCGCGCAATTAATGGCGACAAAGGGCTTTCGGCATCGTGGCGACAGCCGGTGGAGAGCTTCGGCTACGATTTCCTTGCCGGATCCGGTCGGCCCCTCGATGAGCACAGGAGTCAGGCGCGGAGCCACCAGGCGGATGCGGCGGCTGACTTCAATCATGCAAGGGGCGTCGCCGATAAGCTCGGGCAAACGGTCGCTGGACGCGGGATCGGTTCCCTGCACTCTTTGAAGGAGCGGGACCGGTGTGGAAGTGGATGACACCTTGGAAGAGGTGTCTGCCGATATCGGCGCTAGGGAGGAAGCGGCTGTGCCGGCTGACGAAACGGGCGGAATGGGCCAGGGGGCAACATGTGCAGCATCTTCAGACACTGTCTTCGACTGGTTGAGTGGAGGCGCCAAATTCCAGGAGGCCGAATCGGTGTCTTGGCAGCGGCGCAGAGCGTAAAGCAGTTCCTGACGATAGGGTCCGCGAGGGCTCTCCTGGGTTGAAGCGCCTCCCGCAGCCACCACATCGACCTGCGGAAATGTCTCTTTGAAGTCATTGAGAAACTCGTTCAGATCAAGATCGGGCAGCCAGGAGTCGACGATCAGCGCTTCTGGAAGAGTCGCCTGGGCCTCGGCCCAGGCCTGGGCTCCTCCATCTGCCTCGCGCACCTGCCAGCGAAGGCCTGAGAGAGTCTGAGCAAGCCGTTGGCGGAAGCTGCTATCTGCGCTGGCCACGAGCGCGGTGCGGTGACGGATTCGTGCACTACTGGAGGGACTGGGAGCGGGAGCGGAGGCGGGAACGCAAAGCATCAAATTCTCCTGATTGCCGCGTGGCAATTCGTTGCCGAGCGGCGGTTTGTCGATAAGGAACTAGTGAACTTCAATAACCGGTGTTGGAGCACTGGTACCGGCAGGAGGCATAACAATGAAGGATGGAACGGCAAGCGCGAGTTCAGCTTCAGAGGGCACTACATAGCCGCTGCCGCGCACCGTGCGGATCAGGTGCCCGGGAGGCGGATCCTTCAGCTTGCGGCGCAGGTAGTTGATATAGACGTCAACGATGTTGGTTGTCTGCGCCGGCTCGAGATTCCAGACCGACTCAAGTAACTCGACGCGCGAAACACACTGACCTCGATTCAACATCAGGTGCTCGAGGAGTGCGAACTCCTTGTTTGTAAGCTCAATCGAGAGGGCGCCGCGGCGGGCGGTGTGGTCAAGGCGGTCCAATTCGAGATCGCCGGCGCGCAACTGGAGACGCGCCTCGCGCTTGCGACGCAACAAGGCCCGGCAGCGCGCACGCAGTTCGTGAAGGCTGAAGGGTTTGGTCATCAGGTCGTCGGCGCCGCGGTCAAGGCAGCGGACCCGCGTATCAACCTCCTGCCGGGCGGTGAGGATGAGCACAGGCAGATCCACATCGAGTGCGCGAACCTCTTCGAGGACCTGCTCGCCGTCCTTGACCGGCATACCGAGGTCGAGGATGGTGAGATCGGGCAAGTCCTGGCGAAAGGCCTCAACGGCGGCTCCGCCGTCATGGGCAAGTCGAACCCGATGCCCGTCGGCTTCCAAACCGCGGCTTAAGAACAATCCAAGCGCCTTATCATCTTCTGCGATCAATACCCTCATGTCAGCATCCTCATGTCAGCAACCTCTTAGCAGCTCTTCTTCCCTCGAGCATCGAGAACCTGTGGCGCCTTGCGGTACCGGGCAATTCAGGTTCAAACAGGTCTCTGGAAGCAGTCTTAGCGCGAACTAAGTGCTGACCCTCTTCAACTTTTACGCCGGGAGGAAAGAAACTCAAGGTTAGAAGGAGAAAAGAGTGAGGGGTGATTCCTGTAACGAATTGGTCTAAATTCAGCGTCCCTTTTAGTGGCGAATAAGGCGCCTAGTGTGATGATCGACACAGCGTTTACAGAAGGTATCTTCGGGCGCGTAGACGATCAATCTCGAATTTGCGGTATCGCGGATCGACTTGCACAGCGAATGGCTTAGCGAATCGAACGGTTCAGGTTCTATGTGTTCGAATGGTACTTATTTGTCTTCGAGGCAGCCTTTTGCTGATACATTGCCGCATCCGCGCGGACGAGAAGATCCTTCATCGATTCACCATGGGTGTGTTCGGCAAGACCAATTGATGCGTCAATTTTCAGCTTTCGGGGGCCGGATCTTCCCTGGACTGTGTAATTGCCGCAGACCCATTTGCCCAGCCGGTCTGTCTGAGCGCTTGCTTCCGAGATGCCGCATTCGAGAATGATGATGAACTCATCCCCTCCCCAGCGCCCGATCATGTCAGTAGCGCGGCAGGCCGAGACCAGTTCCCCCGCAAACTGCTTTAAGAGCTCATCTCCCGTCACATGTCCGTGTTCATCATTTACCTTTTTGAATTCATTGATGTCAGCGATCGCGACGCAAAACGGAACTCCTTCGTTGATGTGGCGTTCGATCAGGTTTTCCACACACAGGCGGCTGCGCAGCCCGGTAAGGGCGTCGCGGGAGGCGATCTCCTCAGCCTCTTCCAACTTTGCTCTGTAGTTGGTGACCTGCTGCTGAAGTTGATCGATGGCCGCCTTGCCTTCCTCGGTCATTCTCTCGATCGAGGTCTTCAACTCTGCAGCACTTTTCTCGATCGACGCACGGATTTGCGTGAGGTCGTCCAGGCTGGCTATTGCCGTGAGGCGGGCCGTGACCTCGTGAATCTGGCCGGCACAGCGCTGATCTCTTGAGCCAACCGATTCGGCAGTTCGAGCCATTACAATCAGCAGTTCTTTAACTTCGTCGCTCTTCCGCTGGTAATGTCTGGCGGTGCTACGCCCCCAACCTTGCAACTGCTCCTGAGTCTCCGTTTCAATGGCGGCCAGCGCCGCCGAATCGATCCCTGTTGAAAGGTTGCGACTGAGGGCGCCGAGATTCTGATTGAGCTCGCTTCCAAGGCCCGGGCAGGCATCGAGGCTGCAACGGCCCATTGCCTCCAGGGCGGAACCGTAGGCCGCGAGCGCTGCTGAGGTGAAGTCACTTTCACTTTGATCATTGTGCGCACTTGAAGCGGACGGAACGGATTCCAGGTATTTCTTCAGGGAGATCATTAGGCCTCGGAACGAACCACCCGCGCAGAGTTCCTCTGTGAGGAGATTCTCTTTTTGTATCGGCCTATGTTTGGGGTTTCTTTAAAGAACTCAATTGGTTGCCTTCGATCCTGGTTACCTAAGTGCACTCCAACGCAAACGAAGTGCTACCAAAGCGCTATGGCAATCTCTGGGAAATCCTTGATTCTAGACTCTGAAGTCCTTAAAAGATTGAACACTTTATGCACGATTGAGGGTTTTTGCCTTGGACTGGAGTAAACTGCCTGATTTAGCAGCCGTTACTCTGCTGGCCTTTGCCTTTGCTGCAGTGGCCAAGCGCAGCCAGGCGTCCGTCTCGACGCTGTGGCTTACCGGCTGGATGATGATTGCGCTGCACTTTGCGGCCTTCATCTTTGTGCCCATTCCGGGGACAATCGGAGCGTTTGCCGGGTTCCTTGGAGTCGCCGCCCTCGCTTGGGCAGGCGTGCTTTTTATGTGGGCCTCAGTTCCCTATCGCAAGAAGAGATCCAGCTTGTGGATGCTGGCGGCCTTATTGGGAACGAATAGTCTCTATATCGCGATTATTCTCATGGACCCAACTCCATTCTGGGCATTAACCTTTGCGGCGGTGCTATTCGGCGCGTTGCCGGCTGGAATTGCTCTTTTCTATTTACGGGGAGACAATCATCCGCTGCGCTGGACTCTGGTTGCGCTGTATGTCACGCTTTCAATGTTTTTGCTGGCCTTTCAACATCGCCCGGAGAATGGACTGAGCCTGGCAATCAACGGCGTCCTGTTTACTGTTTACATCGGTTGCAGTTTGCATTTTCTATATGCATACCGGCAGAGAACTGCCGGCGCGTTCGTCACAATCGCAGGATTCCTTGCATGGGCAGCCGTGTTCGCAATTGCGCCGTGTCTGGGAACGGTCTTGCCGAATCTGCATTTAGAAAGCGAAGTCTGGAATCTGCCCAAATATGTCGTTGCGGTTGGCATGATTCTGCTGCTTCTTGAGGAGCAGATTGAGCACAACAAGTATCTTGCATTGCACGACGAACTCACGGGGCTGCCAAACCGCCGACTTTTCCAGGACCGGCTGTCGAGCGCGCTGGAACGCGCCCGTCGAACGGGATCGCACACAGCGCTTCTGTTGGTCGACCTGGATCATTTCAAGCAGGTAAACGACACACTGGGCCATCACGTTGGGGATCAACTGCTGAAACGGGTGGGGGCGGTGTTCACCGACCGCGTTCGCCGATCCGACACCGTGGCGCGCACAGGCGGCGACGAGTTCTCTGTAATTCTAGATGACCCAATCAGCCGCTCGGATGCCGAACGCGTAGGCATGTCTTTGATCGACATGCTCAACGAACCGTTCGAGATGAGCGATCGGACGTTGCGGATTGGTGCAAGTATCGGCATCGCACTTTTCCCAGAGGATGCAGCTGACGGGGAAGGATTATGCATCGCCGCCGATTTGCGCATGTATGACTTCAAGCACAGGCCCGAGTATGGAGGCGAATTGGCACGTCCACCGGTGTCTGCCTCGCCACCGCGCAAGGAAGACGAGCCTCGCTCGCAGCAGGCTGGATAGAAGGCAGTAACAGACGCGGCGACCACATTCAATCAGCGGAAGATCTCTCAAGAATCAAAGAACAGAAAAGGCCGGCACTCATTGTGCTGGCTTGATTGCCTTGGACATTGAGGACGGATGTCTCACGGAGCCGCGGTGACGACGACGACTAGTTCTTCTTTACCATCCAGTGAAAACTCAATAGGCAGGGCGCGAGCCGATGCAGCTGATGGTGCGACATCACGTTCGATCTTTCCGGTGGTTGCACCAATGATGGTCAAATGCATTTTGGGCGAAGCCAAAGTTGAACTTTGCGGGACGACGCCTTGGATACGGCTTGTGGTTTGCGAGGCCGGTTCCGAGATGGCAGCAGTGGCGAGGCTCAAGGTGTAGTTTCCCTTGGGCCAGACACCGAAGTTAGCCTTTCCAGCACCATCAGTTGTCCGGGCAGCACATCCTCCGCCGGGATTCTTTCCCAGCTTCACGTCGATTCCCTTCAACGGTGCGCCGGCCACGGCGTTTTGTATGCAGAGAACACAAAATACAACTGCCAATAGAAGTCGAAGCCTTGTTCTCAAGCGACTCTCCATCTCTTGTCCCAAACCTGGTACAGGGTATGGGAGGCGACACACGAAAGGCAAGATGAAAAAGCGAGGCCCGGACACACGGTCCGGGCCTCGCAAGTGATTCAAAGATTGCCAGCACTTATGCTGGACCGCCAGGTCCGCGTCCACCACCGGGGCCACCTGGCCGGCGACGACGGCGACGACGGTTGTTGTTGGTGGTGTTCGCGGGAGGCCGTCCGGAGCCGGCTGCTTGACCTACCGGAACCGGCGCACCATCGACGCGGTTGAAGTTCGGCTCGCTTTCCTCGTCGAACTCCTCGCTTCCCCCTTCATCGAAATCGTCTCCGCCTTCGATGAGGATTGTGCTCTGGTTGGATTTCGGCTGACGTTCGTCGAACTCATTGCGCGGCCTGGGCGGCGGAGGCGGAGCAGGCGCTGCGAGCACAGCTACGGGCTCAGAGACCCCGCCCTCGTCATCTCCTGGCTCTGCTGCCGGAGCGGATTGAGCCAACTTGGCCTTCTGCTCCTTGATAAGCGCCTTGCGGCTGAGCTTGATGCGGTTGCCTTCGATGGCCAGAACCTTGACCATCACCTGATCGCCTTCGCGCAACTCATCCTTGACTTCCTTGACGCGATGTTCGGCGATCTCGGAGATGTGGAGGAGTCCGTCGGTTCCGGGGAACAGCTCGACGAAGGCGCCGAACTCAGCAAGCCTCACCACTTTACCGAGGTAGACCTTACCAATTTCGGGAACCGCCGTGATGTCGCTGATCATTCCCAGGGCTTTCTTGAGGCCATCGGCATCGCAGGAGGAAACATTGACGCGGCCGGTGTCGTCGACATCGATCTTGGCGCCAGTCTGCTCAATGATGCCGCGGATGGTTGCGCCGCCCTTGCCGATAAGGTCGCGGATCTTTTCGGTGGGAATCATCACGGTTTCAATGCGGGGCGCATAGGCCGAGCGCTCGGTGCGCGGTCCGTCGAGCACAGCGTCCATCTTGTCCAGGAGGAAAAGACGGCCGCGGCGGGCCTGCTCCATAGCCTGCTGCAGAATCTCGCGGGTAAGGCCGCCGATCTTGATGTCCATTTGGAGAGCCGTGATGCCCTTGCGGGTACCGGCTACCTTGAAGTCCATATCGCCGTAGTGATCTTCCGCTCCGGCGATGTCGGTGAGGATGGCGTAGTCGTCGCCTTCCTTGACCAAGCCCATGGCGACGCCGGCAACAGAGCCCTTGAGGGCAATACCGGAGTCATAAAGGGCCAGGCTGGCGCCGCAGACTGAGGCCATCGACGAAGATCCATTGGACTCGAGAATGTCGGAGACGATGCGGATGGAGTAGGGCGACTCTTCGGCGCTTGGCAGCACTGCCGAGATAGCGCGTTCCGCCAGAGCTCCATGGCCGATTTCGCGGCGCCCGGTGCCGCCCATGCGGCCTGTTTCGCCAACGGAGAACGGCGGGAAGTTGTAATGGAGCATGAAGTTCTTGCGCTGCTCGCCTTCGTAGCTTTCGAGGCGCTGGCCGTCATCGGTGGTGCCGAGGGTAGCAGTAACCAATGCCTGGGTCTCCCCGCGAGTGAACAACGCTGAGCCGTGAGTGCGGGGCAGAACGCCGGTCTCGATGGTAATGGGGCGAATCTCATCGAAGGCGCGGCGGTCCGGACGGATTCTTTCCTTGGTGACCTGCTCGCGGAAGAGGCGCTCGCGTAGATGCTCGTAATAGGTACCGAGCTTCTTCTTCGCAGCGGGATCGTCCGCGGGAAGCGCCGCAGCCAACTCATCCTTGATCTGCTTGATGAGCGCGTAGCTTTCGGTCTTGCC
>Ga0182013_10003801_pt1 | contig 18594 bp, 13 predicted proteins | sample 612S2MmetaG_FD_120487 | JGI IMG/M metagenome (GOLD analysis project Ga0182013, IMG submission 120487) | Permafrost microbial communities from Stordalen Mire, Sweden - 612S2M metaG | ecosystem: Environmental > Terrestrial > Soil > Wetlands > Permafrost | place: Sweden: Stordalen | collected... | reverse complement strand
TTCGCCCTTCTGTTCATCTTGCCGGGTCTGGCGGGCCTGATCGTCTCTGCCATGATTTCTACTCATTACCTCGAAGTCATGCCCAGAGGACCGGTGCTGGTAGAAGGGCGCATCGTACCGCGCGAAATCCATGGCATTGTCGTCTATCAGACTCAGGAAGAAAATCGCCGCCTCAATCTGATTGAATACTCATCGGTAGGAGTCTTTGTGGTCGGCCTCGGCCTGGGTCTCATTTATCTGGAGAAGTGGGGCAGCCTGCAAGTGCCTGCTGGCGAAGAAGAAAGCGAGCTTGCGGAAGATCAAAGTTAGAAAATCGAAACTAGACACTGCCGAAACCAACTATGCGGCGAGTTCAATCCGTATCATGACCGTTCCCCTACAATTGAAAAATGCCTGAGCTGCCTGAGGTGGAGACCATTGCCCGTGGCGTCAACCAACGTGTGCGCGGCGACCGCATCGTTCATGTATGGTTGGGCGGGCACCGGGAGCCATTCAAGACGCCTGCGCTCAGGCAGGCCAAGGGCCTTGAAGGACGTGTGCTGCTTTCCGTCCATCGCACCGGCAAACATATTGTCTGCGAGCTGGGTCCTGCCGCGCGCGGCGGCAAAGGCAGCATCTCGCCCGCGGCTACTCCCGAGGCCCAATGGATTGTCCACCTTGGCATGACGGGCCGTCTTCTCGTCACCACTCCCGAAGCGCCTGTCGCCGCGCACACTCACGCGCGCCTGGGCCTGGCCAGCGGCCGCGAGCTGCGCTTTGTGGATCCGCGCCGCTTTGGCCGGCTTGAGTTTCGCGACCTGGGAAGTGACGGTCCGCGCCCCAGCCTGCCCTTCATCGCATCCGGTGTGGATCCGCTCACCGTTGCGCCTGACGAGTTTGCCGCCCTCTTCCGCGGCCGGCGTCTTTCCATCAAGGCCGCCCTGCTCAACCAGACCCTGCTCTCCGGCGTGGGCAACATCTACGCCGACGAGAGCCTCTTCCACGCCGGCATCCGGCCGCGCCACAGCGCCGGCCGCCTCACCAAGGCCCAACTTGAGCGGCTCCGGGTCGCGCTTCTCCAGGTTTTGGAGCACGCCATCCGGCTCGGCGGCTCCTCCGTTTCCGACTACGTTGATGCCGACGGCGTGCGCGGCTTTTTCCAGCTCGAACACTGCGTTTACCTGCGCAGCGGCCAGCCTTGCCGCCGTTGCCAGACCCCCATCCGACGCATAATTTTAGCCGGCCGCGGAACCCACTACTGCCCCAAATGCCAGGGTTAAGTTCAGTCCAATATGGTTTTTGGAATTATTCGCGCCTTTTTCCTTCCAGAATCCAGACGTTTCCAATGCGAGTAATCGACCAAACAGATGAAAAGAAAGGTTCTCGTGAACGGCCACACAATTGCTATTAGACAAGCGCCAGTGATGTACCGGCTGCCTCGGAGGAAGGGACAGCCAAGAACAGCAGGCCCCCGGCAAGAGCAACCGCTCACGAAGCGGCCCTCAAAAAGGGATAACCGGCCAGGGAAGCCTGTAGTAGGACCGGTGGAAAATCCACCGGCCACAATTCTTGGGAGGCCAGTGGCCTGTGTAGGATCCCAAAACGCCGCTCTGACAGGAGCGGCGTTTGGTGCATAAAGGCTCCTCTCCCAATCCCTTGGTTCTCTCGTTCCCTTCGTTCCCTTTGTTCCCTTATTCCCTGGTTCTCTCGTTCTATGCCCTGCGGGTGCCACTTAAGTAAACTTGCCAGCCGTATCGCTTCGCTGTAGTATCGAAGTTGCCTATCAAGCGGCTGACGCGGGCCACCCGGTTTTGGGGAGAGCAAGCTCGCCGCCGAGCAGGAAAAACGCCGTTCAATTCATACATAGCTGTACGCGGCAAGAGCTCGCATAGGAAGGGCATTACCTGAGAAAAGCACCAGCCGCACCGTATCAATCCTGACTACCGGATGGAGCCCATACAAGGCTCCTGTGTACACGACGGCTACAGCGTTTTCAGAGAGAGTTTGAATTGTAGGGCCAACGAATCTGAATCGGTGCGGCCCGCTTGATCGCAGGCTTCATGAGAAACGGTTCGGTCCTTGGGTGGTGAGAGTGGCGGGTTCAATTACTTCGCCACACGCTGGACGGTGTTCGCTGAACCGTTGGCGCTCGCTGAATGGTTCGTGCTGGTTGCATAGGGGAAATGCGCTGATTGGCGCTGAAGATCCCGCTTCTGGCAGTCCGCTCCGTACCCTGCATTTATTTCGCCGGAGATCGCCGCGTTTTCCCACTCTACTTGGGCGCAGGCGAGTGAAGCCGGATCACACGTTGGAAAGTAGCTGAGCAGAAAAACCCGATGAAGCAAAGAGTAAAGTTCCAGGAAGTATACGCATGACGACAGAATTAACCCAGCCCCAACCTGAAGTGGGGCCCGCACCTGACAATGGTCAGGCGCCTTCGCAAGGGCACCGCCGCCGCCGCCGCCGCCGCAAGAACAAGTCAGCAAGCCAGCAAGGCGCGCCCCAAGTCCAGCAGCCTCAAATGCAGCCCCAGCAACCGCAGCCGCAGGGACAGGCGCCGCCGCCGCAACAGAAGCCGCAGCAGCACCAGAACCAGCCGCGCAAAAAGAAGAAGTTCTTCCAGAAAAGCTCTGCGCCGCCGGCCCAGCCCGGCAACAGCATTGCCGGATCGCAGGGCAAGCGCAAGGGCAAGCAGCGCGGCCCGCGCGAGTTTGTCGGCCCCATGGACCACAGCTACCGCGCCGCCAACGGCAATGTAGCCGACGGCCCGCCCTCGACCATCCAGTTGGGCAGCAACCACGGCAGCAACTATTATCCTGACATTTACTCTGCGCCGCCCGCCGCTCCCATCCGCGAAGACGCGCTCACCCGCATCTTCTGCTTCATTGAAGATCTCTTCTTTCAGGCCAAGATTCAGGAAACGTCGCGCAAGCTCGGCATCAAGGTCGAGTTCGTCAAAGGGGACAAGGACTCGGTCCAGCGCATCCTCGACCTGCCCGAAGCTGAAAAGCCCACGCTGCTGGTCTTCGATCTCAACAACCTGAACGCCAAGCCCATGACCTTGATCCCAAAATTCAAAACCAAGCTCAAGAAGGCCACGTCCATCGTCGGCTTCCTCAATCACCTCCAGGGCGACCTGAAGTTGAAAGCCGTCGAAGCCGGCTGCGATACCGTCATGCCCCGCTCTGCCTTCTCGCAGAGCCTCCCCAACCTCCTCCGCCGCTACGGCATAGAGGAAGAAGAGGAATATGCGCAGCAGCCCATGATGTAAGCCGGTCTACAAACTGAAATACGAAGGGCGCACTCGAGTCGAGTGCGCCCTTCGTATTTTTAAGTCGCTTGTCTCTAAGGGAAAATGGGTGCCCCATGTCTCGATTTTGGGACCTGGGATTCAGCAACACTCAGCCATAGAGTTTTTCTGATCCCTATTCCCTGCCTCTTTACCCTGGGGGCCAGCTCAGCGCCCGTCCTCCCAACAAATGCAGATGCAGATGATCCACCGTCTGCCCGCCGTCCTCGCCCGTATTTACAACGATGCGATAGCCGTTCTTCAGACCCTTCTTCCGCGCAATCTCCGCCGCCGCCCAAAGCAGATGACCCAGCAGCGCGGTCTTGTCCTGGCCCGCCTCGGCAATCGAGCCAATGTGCTCCCGCGGCACAATCAGCACATGCACCGGCGCCTTGGGATTGATGTCCGCGAATGCGTACCCAAGGTCGTCCTGATAAACCGGCACCGACGGAATGGTACCTTCAATGATCTTGCAGAACAGGCAGCTCATAGCGAGACCAGTGTACACGCGCTCTTCCACACGCCGCATCCCGCTCGGCTCAAAACCTCTGCAAAACCAGGGCGTGCCGCTTTCACTTCAGGAAGCACGTTCCCATCCGGCACTCACAGTTCATCATGCGCTTTCGGCATAAAATAGACTCATGTCCGCGGTCGCATCCCCATTCCGCATCGTCCACACCGTCTGCTCCCACGACTGCCCCGACTCCTGCGCCGTCCTGGTCACGGTCGACGAACAGGGCCGCGCCATCAAGGTCGAAGGCGATCCCTCGCAGCCTGTCACGCAGGGTTTTCTCTGCGGCAAGGTCGCGAAATACCTCGACCTAGTTTATGCCCCCGACCGCATTCTCTATCCCTTGCGCCGCAAACCCGGCGCGGCGAAGCAACCTCTCCAACGGGGCCGCGAGCACGAGTCTTTCGAGCGCGTATCCTGGGACGAAGCCCTCGCCGCCATCGCCGCGCGCCTGCAGCAAATCAGCGACGAGCACGGTCCCGAGTCCATCCTGCCTTACAGCTACGCGGGCACCATCGGCCAACTCGGCTACGGCTCCATGGATCGCCGTTTCTTTCACCGCCTGGGCGCCAGCCGCCTGGACCGCACCATCTGTTCTGAGGCCGGCGGCCAGGCCTGGAATACCGTCTACGGCAAAAAACTCGGCACCCCGACTGAAGACTTCCGCTTGGCCAAACTCATCCTGGCCTGGGGCGCGAACATCCACGGCAACAACGTCCATCTGTGGCCCATGATCGAGCAGGCCCGCCGCGCCGGTGCGCGCCTCATCGTCATTGACCCCTACCGCACCCGCACCGCCGCGCTCGCCGACTGGCACATCGCCATCCGGCCTGGAACGGACGCCGCCCTCGCCCTGGGCATGATGCATGTCATTCTCAACGAAGGCCTGGAAGACCGCGCCTACATCGACGCCATGACGCACGGCTTCCAGCAGCTGGCCGCCCGCGCCCGCGAATTCACCCCAGAGCGTGTAGCAGCGTGGACCGGCATCTCCTCTTCAGAAGTTGCCCAGCTCGCCCGGGAATACGCCCGCACACGCCCCGCCGCTTTGCGCCTCAACTACGGCGTGCAACGCGCCGAGTGGGGCGGCGCAACCGTCCGTGCCATTGCCATGCTGCCCGCCCTCACCGGCGCATGGAAATATCGCGGCGGCGGCGCAGTCCTCTCCACCTCCGGCGCCTTCGCCTGGAATGAAGAGACCCTCCGCCGCCCCGATTTGCAGCTCGCCTCGCTCCTCGGCCGCGAAGCGCGCCTCGTCAACATGTCCTCTCTGGGCCAAGCGCTCACCGAACTGGGCCGTGGCAGAGATCAGGCGTCAGAGATCAGAGATCAGAACGGCGATGCTAGGGGTGATGATGGCCCGCCCGTCCACGCCCTCTTTGTCTACAACTCCAACCCCGGCGCCGTTGCGCCCAACCAGAACGCCGTGCGCCGCGGCCTCGCCCGCGCTGACCTGTTCACCGTCGTCCACGAGCTTTTCTTCACCGATACCACCGACTACGCCGACTACATCCTGCCCGCCACCACGTTCCTCGAGCACACTGACATTCAGGGCGCCTACGGCCACTACTTCGTCCAGCTTTCGCAGCAGGCCATCGAGCCCCCCGGCGAGGCGCGTTCCAACGTCTGGCTCTTCAGCCAGCTCGCCCAGCGCATGGGCTTCGTCGAGCCCTGCTTCCGCGACACGCCGGAAGAGATCATCCGCCAGGCCCTCGGTATTGACCCTGCCGGCGACCCCCACGGCCCGTCCACCAACCCCGGCATGGAACACATCACCTACGCGGCACTCGAAGAGCGCGGCCACATTCCGCTCGCCTTCCACGCCGCGCCTGAGGCCCATCCCTTCCTGCCCTACGCCGCAGGCCCGATCCCCACGCCCTCCGGCAAAGTCGAGTTCTACTCTGAGACGCTTGCTTCTGCGGGTCTCGACCCGCTCCCCGGCTTCACCGCGCCCACCGAATCCCGCTGGGGCGCCGACGCCAAGCGCTATCCCCTCGAGTTCCTTGCCCGCAAGGCCGACAACTACATGAACTCGACCTTTGCCAATCTCGATGGCCATCGCAAAATGGAGTCCCGCACCAACCAGCGCCTCGAGATCCACCCCGCCGACGCCAAGGCCCGCAACCTGAGCGACGGCGACCCGGTCCGCATCTTCAACGATCGCGGATCTCTGCAACTGACGGCCCTGCTCAACCCCAGCCTGCCGCCTGGCGTCGTGGCCGCCCGCCTCGACTGGGCAAAGCTCCACCCCGATGGCGCCAACGTCAACGCCCTCACCAGCGAGCGCCTTACCGACATCGGCGCCGGAGCCACCTTCTACTCCACCCTCGTCGAAGTAGCCAGGGTAGCCGAGGTTGTGAAAACTGCCGCCCAGCAAAAAAATTAAGCCCGCACTGCCAAGTGTGACCCCGGCGCGGTAAGCTGTCTGCCATGAATTGGACAGATGTTCTTATCGCCGCTGTTCTGATTACGGCATTTCTCATCTACCGGCGCTCCGGACTCATCTCGATCAAGGCCGCCAAGGCCTACCTGAAGAACGGCGCCGCGGTCATCGACGTGCGCACCGCGGGCGAGTTTGTGGCAGGCCATCTGCCCATCGCCGTCAATCTCCCTTTGAGCGAAATCGAGACCAACCTCGCGCGCCGCGTCAAAGACAAGAACCAGGTGCTTCTGCTGCACTGCCAGACCGGCGCCCGCAGCGGCGCAGCCAAAAAGAAGCTCATCGCCCTCGGCTGCCCCAATACCTACAACATGGGCTCCTACGCCCGCGCCGAACGCATCGTCTCCGGCAAATAACAGGCTGACGATCACCGTGCCAGCGCGCTGAGGCTACCTCCCCGAACGATCGAACAGAACGGCTTGGTCATGAAGGCACTTTGGAACAAAGCATTCGAATTATTAAGAGAGCACTTGGTTCTGTGGGTACCATGCCTGATTGCCGGAATCCTAATGCTCGTCCTCGGCAGGCTGAACCGGGCCGAAGTTCATTTGCTCCTTAAACACTTCGCGACACAGCATTCCGTATTGGGAGGAGACGTAGCTTCGGGAGACCCGGTCCGGGCGCAACATCAAGCGATGATGATCATTTATCCTCTCGGGTTCCTGGAACGGTTCCTGAAGGTTTTCGTTTTTGTCGTGGCGCTTGTATCAACCAAGAATCTGGTCCAGATGATCATTGAGAATCAGAGGCCAGATGTGAAGGTCGCGGTTCGGGGTTTTATACCGCGATGGCGGGAAGTCTTGCTGTTCTCGATCAAGTACATGGCTATCGTAGCCGTTTTCGGAGGATTTCTTATCGTCTTAACTACTTCTCCTCTGACGTCCGAACGATTTCACGAAATTGCCTTGTCGAAGGCTTCATTTTTCGTTCAAGCTCTCGTGATGGAGGGCAGCCTCGCATGGCTGCTTATGCCAGCTGCTATTCGATTGCTAAGATCGCCAAGCAATCCAACGATCTCGACTCAAGATAGAAAGCTGGGAGTAGTTTTTGCGGTCGCTACAGCGGCAGGCTCGTTAGTGCTGGGAAACCTACTTGGCAATGCTGAGACCGCTATTGTGTTCGACAGTCCATGGGAAGCCTGGGCCATTGCAGTGCTTAATTCGATCATCACCAATGCGTTGTATGTGCTGCTATTCATCGCGATCGCGCTGTTGGCAATCCGGAAGTTGGAAGAAGAGGCTTAGATCGCGCCGCACCATCTGCTGAGCTGGCGTAGCAGATTTTTCGACTAAGCACGTAGAGCCCATTGATGGCGCGGTGGCTCCTTGTGGTTGGCAGACGATCGCAAAATCAATTCCCCACTCCCACCTCCACATAATCCACCACCGTCGCATCCTTCCCATCCGGCACGCCTCCACCCGCAGCACATCCCCTGCTTCAACTCCGCCCAGCGCACCAACCGCCGAATCTTCGCATCCAAGCTTGTAAAGGATGAGAGGGAAGAAATCATGGCTAAAAAAGAAAGAAACAAACAAGGCTCGGGCGCCATCGCGGAGTTGATTGGCGCGCTGAATGAAGATTTGGCCCGCGAATACCAGGCCATCATCGCCTACACGGTCTACAGCAGCGTCCTTACCGGCGCACAATGGATGAACATCGCCGCCGAACTCAAACTCCACGCCGCCGAGGAGCTGCAGCACGCGCTCATCATCGCCGACCAGATCGACTATTTAGGCGGTGAGCCGACCGCCACGCCCAAACCCGTAAAGCTGTCGAAGAAACCGGAAGAAATGATCCGCTTCGACCTCGACAACGAAACCGAAACCATCAAGAACTACCGCCAGCGCGTCAAACAAGCCGAAGCGCTCGGCCACTACGCACTTGCGGAGAAACTCCGCACAATCATTGCTCAGGAGCAGGAACACCAGCACGACCTGGCCACAGCTCTCGGCATTGACGTCCCTAGAGTCCTCGAAGGCGGCGCTTAGAGCGGTTTCGAGTCAAGTGCTGCCAATTGAAGATCATGCGAGGTGGCATTTTCCTGGGAAAATGCCACCTGGCGCTGACGTTCCTGTAAAGATCAGGATCGAAATCGCTCTAGTCAGCGCTCGCCGACACCTCAACATAATCAAGCGCCGCCGCGTCTTTCTCATCCGGCACGCCTTCCACCCGCAGCACATCTCCCGGCTTCAATTCCACGCTCCGCACCGTGTACCTGACGGAGTTGTCCCCATGCGGCCGCCGCGAGGGAAACGTCCCATCCGCCGTCCACGCTCCAGCCTGTTTTCCATTCGCTGAAAGCGCAAACTTCGCCGCGCCCCCTTGCAGATCGAAGTACTGAACCGCAATATCGAACCGTCCCGCCGCGCCCTTCCACGTCCACTCCGCAGCGCAGCCCTTCGCGTCGACGCACGAAACGGCCTTGCCGCCCGAAGCATCCTCCCACGGCGTCACATCGATCACTTTGTAGCCAGTCAGCTTCGCATCCTCCGCCTCCAGCCGCCCCGGATAATGCCCCGCCCGCCCTTTGTCATCCGCAATCCCGCTCTGCTTCAGGAAATACTGCACAATCGCATCGCGCCACACAAGCGCATGCCCAGCCTGATATTCCAGGCGCGCTCGCACGTCACTGAACAGCGCCCCATCCACGCGCCCCTTCAGCGTCGCCCACTCCCTGCCCAGGTCCGCCGCCTCTTCCGCGCCTTTGTAGTGGCTGTCGTAGACGTACTGGATTACCGTCTCGCCCGACTTCAACTTGTACGTGTACGGCACGTGATGAAAGAAAAGCAGCAGATTGTCCGGCGTCGTCTCCAGCCGCTCGTACATCCGCGCCACCTCTGGCGGATACTGTCCCGCAAAGCCGGTGCCCGCTGCAACCGTCCGGTCCATGCCGATGCCTTTGTCATCGTCAAAGTGCCACTGGCCCCAGCCGTTGCGTTCGCTGGCTTCAATGTTCGGTCCGTAGTGGCTGCCGGTAATGTCGGTCAGCGTCTGCGTACCCAGAAATCCCGTGTAGTGCTCATACGCGGGCCACGACTGCATCAGCATCGTCTCCACCGTGCCCACGACCACTGGATCAGTGCCAATCGTCTGCCTGATCCACTCACGCGCAATCTCATCCGGCGCGAGATCGGGATCCCACGCCAGGCGGCCAAACGCATATAGATTCGCCGGGGCCATCGGCGAGCCAAGCCACGCGTCGCGCCCCACGCATGCCACGCCCACCATGCCTCCCAGCGGCCGTTTAAAGCTCTTGCCTGCCAGAATCTCCTTCACCGGCGTCGACCGATTGTCCGCCCGCATATCGAAATCCAGCACCTGCTTCCACATCGGCGCGATGTATACCAGGTGTCGCTGCTGCCCCAGGTACTCCTGCGTAATCTGCACCTCCATCGCCTGGTTCGTTTTGCGCAGCCCTGCAAACAAAGGGGATACAGGCTCGCGCGCCTGGAAATCGATCGGCCCCTCCTTGGTCTGCACAATCACGTTGTCAAGAAATTTGCCGTCGAGCGGATGAAAAACATCGTAGGCCGCGCGCGCCCTGTCTGCCTTGGGATCGCGCCAATCCAGGTGATTGTTGTACACAAAGCCCCGATAGAGCACCACGCCGCCATGCGGTGCAAGCGTCCCTGCAAGCAGATTGGCCGCGTCCGCCGGGCTGCGCCCATAGCTCGCCGGACCCACCTGGCCCTCTGAATCGGCCTTCACCGTAAAGCCCGCGAAGTCGGGGATGAGCCTGTAAATCTCCTCCACCTTCGCCGCCCACCACGCTTCCACCGCGGGATCGAGCGGGTCGTTGGTCTTCAATCCGCCAAGCTTTTGCGGACTCGCGAGCGCCACGCTCATCGCAATGCGCACACCCCACGGCCGCATGGCGTCGGCGATCCGCGCAATCTGTTTCAGGTGGTCGGCGTCCAGCAGCTCCGGCGCTGCATTCACGTTGTTAATGTCGCAGCCGTTGATGCCTACCGAGGCCAGCAGCCGCGCATATTCAACCACCGACGTCAGGTCCTCGCGCACATTTCCGCCTTCAAAGAAAATTGACCGCCCCGCATAGCCGCGTTCAATTGAGCCGTCTGGATTGTCCCACTGGTCGACCCAGCGTATCGGCATCGCCGGACCGCCGCGCAGTGGATGCTCGTCAAGATTCTCCGTCTTACCCAACTCAGTTGTCGCCGCAAGCCGAAGCAATGCAAATGCACCGTAAAGAACGCCACGCTCATCGCCGCCGGCAATCACCAACAGACGATGCTCGGGCCGCCCGGACTCATTCCCATAGATCCAGTAGCAATCGGGCCCCAGGTCGGCGGGAACCGGCACCTTGGGATAAGCCTTGCGCACCTCGTCCGCCGTTCCCACAAGGGTCTCGCCCGCTACTGCTGCCTTGGCGCGCGCTGTCAGATTGCCAGCGAAACCAGAGGCCTGGCTGCGCTTCAGCTCCGCAACTGCTGACTGCTCCAGCACACCCCCGCCCAGGGCTCGGATCTTGAGGGGCATGATCATATGTCCGGAACGATTCCCATGGCGAAGCCAAGCCTGATCCGCCGTTTGTGCGCTGCACATGGACGCACCGCCCAGCACCGCCGCCACGAGAATTCCTGCAAGGAAATCGACTCTCTTCTTTAGACAGACCATGCGCTTCTCCCTGTTTTCTCGCCCCTTAAGGTTCTACCACTTGCCACCCAGAGACGCGCCGGTTGATATGCTTGTTTGTCTGGTGTTTCGTGGGGAGGCTCCAAAGTATGCCAACCACCATGCAGGCCGTCGTCAAGGCCAAAGCCGCGCACGGCATCGAACTGCGCGAAGTGCCTGTCCCCACGCCCGGCCCCGGCGAAGTGCTGGTCCGCGTGCAGGCCGCCAGCGTTTGCGGAACCGACCTCCACATCTACAACTGGGATCACTGGGCCAAGAGCCGCATCCATCCGCCTTTGATACCAGGCCACGAATTCTCAGGCGCGGTGGCCGGCACAGGGCGCGGCGTCTCCACGGTGCGCGAGGGCGACCTGGTCAGCGCGGAGATGCATGTGGCCTGCGGCAAGTGTCTCCAGTGCCGCACCGGCCAGGCCCACATCTGCCAGCACGTGCGCATCCTCGGTGTCGATGCCGACGGCGCATTCGCCGGCTACGCCATCATTCCCGAGACCAACATCTGGAAGCTCTCGCCCTCCATCCCCCACGACTACGCCTCTCTGCTCGACCCGCTCGGAAACGCAGTCCACACCGTGCTGGCCGGTTCCATCGCCGCCACTACCGTCGCCGTCACCGGCTGCGGAGCCATCGGCCTGTTTTCCATCGCCGTCGCCAAGGCCTGCGGCGCGTCCAAAGTCTTCGCCATCGAAGTCAACAAGCATCGCCGCAAGGTCGCCACCGAAATGGGAGCCGACCAAACCTTCGACCCCGCCACTGAGAATGTGGAGAAGAAGATTCTTGAAGCTACCGGCGGCACCGGCGTCGATGTTCTGCTTGAGATGTCGGGCCACCCGGAGGCCATGCGCCTCGGCTTCGCCATCCTGCGCACCGGCGGTCGCGCCTCTCTGCTCGGCATTCCCTCGCGCCCCTTCGAGCTCGACTTCGCCAAAGACATCATCTTCAAAGGCGCAATCGTGCAGGGCATCAACGGCCGCAAGATGTTTGAGACCTGGTTTCAGATGGAAGCCCTTCTCTCGACCGGCAAGCTCAACCTCGAACCCGCCATCACCCACCGCCTCAAGCTCAGCGACTTCAACCAGGCCATGAAGCTCCTCCAATCCGGCGAAGCCATCAAAGTAGTCATGCGCCCCGACTAGTCCCGAGCCAGGGAATTCACGAATCCAGCCCGGTCCCGAGCCCGCATTGAACTGTCCGCAAATCGCTGGCAGGTTGGCCCAGGTCTGACCTTCAGTCAGCGGAAAGACTCCATCGGAGCCGGAATAAGTATCAGGGCACGACTTCAGTCGTGCCGCAAATGCAGCCAAATAGGCCTGGGCTTCAGCCCCTGAGGTATGCTTTTTTGTGCCGTCTTCTCAAACTCAGGCCACTTTCCGCAACCTGTTCAGCCCCCTGAACAGCCTGAAATTGTATTTCGACATTGCAGTCTGCGGAAAAACTCCTTCCGAGCTTAAAGTCTCAAAGCTCTGTAGCAGGGCATGACTTCTGAGCCCGCCCTGAGCTTGTCGAAGGGTGCCGAAACCCACCCCAAAAACTTCGAGAGATCGAACTCGCGGCGCAAGCCGCGTCCAAACCCGACTAGTCTCTTCGAACCTTCCGAAACGCCGACTGTAAGGGGCTTATCTTGAAGAGCATTTGTAAAAAGCAGAAAATCCAATGGCTACTCCCGGCGGAACAGTGCACGATGCCCGTCACAAAAGAGAGATGGCGGACACTGGCGCCGGTCGCACTGTCTTGTCCTCAACTGACAGGTGCGGAGGAGCAGCTTGCGGTGGGTACCCAGAATTCCGCTGTCGCGACTGACGAGGTTTCAGGGGCCACGGGAACCACGCTCTGGACCCGACAGAGTTTTGTGTATAGAATTGCACACAATCAGCGCCAATTCGGTCACCACGAGAATCCTCGCTCAGGAAAGTTGCAGGTGCCTATGAAGAGACACACAGCACTCCTGTCACTCGCCGTTTTCATCGCATTCGCCGCCGTCGAGACAAGTGCCTCTACGCCGGCTCCGACTTCACCGGGCATGAAGACTCCCGAGGCTGCACCCCGGACGCATTCTCTCAAGTTCGCTCCGGCCGCCGCCTCCGCCAACCCGAGCCACCTGTTCACCGTGAATGACGCGAAGGGTTTGCTGTTGACATGCATCGCGCCGGAGATTGACACCAATGCCGATACCGATGTGTTCAACAGTTGCGCCCTGGCTCCCGGCCGGACCCTGGACGATGTGATGCACACGTTTGTCCAGGGTATTCACTCCGAGCAGAGCCAGCATCAGAAGGAACGCGAAGAGTGGCAGAAGAACCTCGAAGAGGATCCTGACCAGAAGCCGGCAGAGAAAAAGTGAAGGCGTTCAGACCCTGACACCTCCGTTTCCATGATCGCGATCCTGGCCATTCCGGAGGGGTGCGCCGCACAGGGACGCGGTGCGAGCGAGGGGTGTGAGTACCCGGCGCAGAGAACAGATCGAACAGGGTGCGCCAGAGACAATATTCAGCCAGCCACGCAGGATCTGTAACGGCAAACGCCATTGTACGCAGGCACCATTTAGCCGGGGGCCTGCTCGGCGCAGGTCTGGTTCTTGAGATAGCCCTTGGCTTCAGCCACCCCCAGTCCGCAATAACCGCGAAAAAGCACCTGAAATGGCTCGAAAGACACGCTAAATGCGCTTAAATACACGCATTTAACCCCTTATTCCGCACTTTTCGGGTAATTCTCTGCAACCCATGGCCGCTTTTCCGCACTTTGTAGACCAACAAAACGCGTCTTTAGGAACTTTCTATGGTTAAGTAACCGAAAAATCGCAACCTTCCAAGCCAACATTTGCGCCAATTTCGTAACCCTTTAAGCGAACATTTGGGGCTATCTACGCACCTTTTAAGCCAACCTTTTGAATGCCGAAAACCGCGTTTTTGCCTCAGTCGCCGGGGTGGAATTTCGCGTCAACCCTCCCAGACAATCTCGACCTTCCGCAGGCCGCGTGCGGCGTTCGAAAGATAGACCGCAGCCGCCTGCCGCAGATCCTCCGCGTAAAGCACACGCTCTTCCATATGCTCCAACGTCTCCAGCAGATGCCGCCTATACACGCCCGCCAGCAGCCCGCACTCCACAGGCGGAGTCAGCCATCGCCCGTCCCTCTCGATGAAGACATTGCTGATTGCGCCTTCTGTCACCTCGCCGCGCTGGTTCATAAACAGCACATCGTCAAACCCCTGATTGACGGCCTCTTTGAAGGCCTCTGCATACAAGAGCCTGTGCGTAGTCTTGTGGTAGAGCATCGGATCTTTTGCATCGGTTCTGTCCCGCGAGACGCAGACGCGCACAGCCTTCGCATTCTCACCGCTGTTTTTCGCGAGCGCCTCATCGCCAATATCCATGCACCCTTCGCGATCGACCAGCAGCCTCACTCTGCGCGGTGCTCCATCTTCAAACGCGCGCGCATGGTCCATCAACGCGGCCTTCACTGTTTCGCGCTCGCACTCGAATTGAAAGTACTCCGCCGAATCCATCAGCCGGTCGAGATGCAGCTCCAGCAGCGGAAAGCCGCCATCCCACAGCATCGTCTCGATTAGTTGGAGGCGCTCAGGAAACCGCCGCGCCGAGCCCGTAAGAAACTCCGCCTTCAGCATGCATTCGCTGAATTCCTCTTGCGCATTCGAGTCGATGACGATGCCGCTCCCTACGCCCATGGTTCCAACATCGCCAGCGAGTTCCAGCGTGCGAATGGCTACGCTGAACACTGTGCACCGCGGCGAAAAGTAGCCGATCGCCCCTGTATACACGCCCCTCGGCTGCACTTCGAGGCCCGCCAGCAGTTGCATCGCACGAACCTTGGGCGCACCCGTAATCGACCCGCACGGAAACAGCGCCCGGAAGATCTCCTGAAAGCCAATCTCCTCGCGCAACTCCGCGGTCACTGTCGACGTCATCTGCCAGAGCGTCGGATGGCGCTCAACAGCGAACAGGTTCTCCACGCGCACACTGCCGAACTTCGCCACGCGCCCCAGATCGTTGCGCAGCAAATCGACGATCATCACGTTTTCGCTACGGTTTTTTAGGTCGCTTCGGAGCCACTCCGCGCGCTCGCGATCTTCGCGCGTAGTGCGCCCGCGTGCAGCGGTTCCCTTCATGGGCTTTGTCGTTATGCGCCGGCCGCCGTTCTCTTCATCGATACGGAAGAACAACTCCGGCGAGAAAGAGAGGATGCGCCGTCCCGCCGACCAGTGAATGAACGCCCCGTACTCCACCGGCTGCCGCTCGCGCAGCCGCGCATACAAGGCAGCCACGCTGCCGCGCACACGCACCCTATACGGCGCCGTGAAGTTGAGTTGGTATACATCGCCCGCGCGAATCAACTCGTGAATCGCCGCGATCCGCTCTGCATATTGCTCTTCCGTTAGCGCGAGCGTGGCCTGCACTTCCATTTCGTCCGGCTTCAGTGGGCCAACGCGAAAATCCGCAAGCCCCGGTGGTTCTCCGTCGGGAAATGTTCCCGTTGCGTGATCGAAGCGATAGGCGCGCTCATAAATGCCGAACCAGGCAAGTGGGTGTCCAGGCCGTGCCGCCTTCATCCCAGCCTTCGGCTCAAAAAAATTTCCGCATTCATAAGTGAAGAAACCCACAGCGGTGAGGCCAGCGACAACCGCATTTTCAATCTCTCGAAAGAGCCCGCCAATCTCCGCGGCCGATTTCGCAACGCACTCACGCGCAGGCGCAGTAAAAATGCGCGTGCAGGACTCTGAATCTGTCTCAGTGATTTTGGGCTTGCTGCACTCCAGCAGCACCGTGGCCGGTGTGTGGTCCACCAGCGCGTACACTTCCGCGGGAAGGGAATGCCGGCGGTTCATGCAGGCTTTGGGCTGCCTCTTGTCTACTGCACCGTCAGAACGAACGTTGTGTTCTGTGTAATTGCCGTAATGCCGTTACTCGACTGTCCAGTCACGGACACTGTGTACGTGCCCGACGGCGTGGGCAGAGTGGTGGGGGGGCCGTGGTGGAAGTAGTAGTAACGCGGGTTGCAGGCTGTGGTGCCCAGCATGGTGACCAAAGCAACCAGCGCGATAAGTGCAAGCCGGCTCAGCCATGCGCGCCGCCGTGCTCCCCAGGCGAGTCCGCCCAGCCCCAGCACTCCGGGCAGCAGAAAAGCCCAGGCGACCGGGCCGTTTCCCCTGGTGTAGGTCGTGGGCGGGGTTGCCTGGCCCGCCGTCCCACCGGCCTGTGTCTGTAACACCATTGAACTAACAGGAGGGCACGCCGACGCTGGTGAGCCCGCTGCGCAACTGGTTGGTGTGGTCGGAAGAATCTCCACGCTTTGCGGGCTGAAAGTGCACGACGCCTGATTGGGAAGACCGGAGCACGAAAGGGTTACAAACATCGGTGATGTCAGAGCGGTAGGGTTCACCGGGACAATTGTCACGTTGATGGTTCCTGGGTTGCCGGCGGTAAGCACCAGCGGCAGTGCGGAGGGTGCTACCGGCGCGAGCGTCAATTGAAAGCTGGGGGTGCTGCTTACTTGCGTCTGCACCAGCGTGGATACGGAAGCTGAAGCCAGATGGGTCGCGTCGCCGCTATAAAGTGCGCGAAGATTGTGTTCGCCGCCGGGCAGAGTTAACACCGCGGAGGCCTGCCCCGATGGGTTCAGCGTAACCTGTGCCAGTTGCCGGCCACCCTCAACGATAGAAACGGCGCCTGCGGCCGGAAGGCCGTCGGTCCCGGTCACGCTCATCAGAACCGAGGTTTTGGTTTGCCCGCCCTGGTCGCTGGTCATTACGCTCATTGAGGTTTCTGTGGCGACGCTCTGCGCGCTCGCCGCCGCCACCGGCAGCACAAGCATCGCCAGCGCCGCACCCAGTCCTGCAACCCACTCAAGCCGCAGACTGCGGCGGTTCATGCCTCTCACTTGCACCTGCTCCAAATCCTCAGAAGAATCGCGCATCGCAATATCGCGTATCGCCCGTTGCCCTAAGCGTAGAAGACTATTGTATCTGGCGGGGGTGCGGTGGGGCCAACCGGCACACCGCGATTTGCCCCGAAAATCAACACCGACGCCCGAGCGCGATGGCAAGGTCTCCGGTCAGGAATCCCTGTGATGGATTGGACGCGGCGTGCCCTGAATGGAGAGTCCGACTCGCTCCGCGGAGTTATGCTTCTCCTTTGAGGTAAATGGCCATGACTCAGGCTCCTCCTCGCCCCCAACTCGCACACCTAACCGCGGCGCTCGACGATCTCCGCGTCAAGGGAACCTACTTCAAGCTCCGCGTCCTCGACGACCAGCAGGCTCCTGTATGCCACTACGACGGGCGGCAGGTGATCAACCTGGCGAGCAACAACTACCTCGGCCTGGCCAACGACCCTCGGCTCATTGAGGCCGCTCTGGACGCCACGCGCGCCTTTGGGGTTGGGTCGGGAGCCGTGCGTACCATCGCTGGAACCATGCGCATCCACATGGATCTGGAAGAAAAAATCGCACGTTTTAAGAATGTTGAAGCCTGCGTCGTCTTTCAGAGCGGCTTTGCCGCCAACGCCGGCACCGTCAGCGCCATCCTGGGCAAAGAGGACTTTATCCTTTCCGACGAGTTGAACCACGCCAGCATTATCGACGGAGCGCGCCTCTCACGAGCGACCATTAAAGTCTTTCGCCACAAGGACATCGCCCACTGCGAGCAGCTTCTCCAGGAGCTTGCACCGCAGCCCGGCTGCAAACTCGTCATCACCGATGGCGTCTTCTCAATGGATGGGGATATTGGTCCGGTCGACAAATTGGCGGCCCTGGCCGAGAAATATGGGGCCATCATGATGGTGGACGACGCCCACGCCTCGGGCGTTCTGGGTCGCAACGGCCGCGGGTCGGTTGACCACTTTGGTGTGCATGGCCTTGTGGATGTGCAGGTTGGCACGCTTTCGAAGGCCATCGGCGCGCTCGGCGGCTACGTTTGCGGCAGCCGCGACCTGATCGATTACCTTTACCACCGTGCCCGCCCCTTCCTCTTCTCCACCTCGCACCCACCGTCGGTCGCGGCCACTTGTATCGCTGCCTTCGACATTCTGGAGCAGGAGCCGGAGAGGATTCAGAGGCTTTGGGATAACACACACTACTTTCAGGGTGAGCTGCACCGGCTAGGCTTCAACATCGGTGGAGTGACAACGCCGGCTACGCAGACGCCCATTACGCCTATCATTGTGGGCGAAGGCCGGGCAGCGATGGAGTTTAGCCGAGCGCTCTTCGACGAAGGGGTGATGGCCACAGGCATCGCCTTCCCCACCGTCCCCGAAGGCAAGGCAAGAATCCGCGCCATCCTGACCAGCGAACACACCAAAGCCCAGTTGGATGAGGCGCTCGAGACATTCGAACGTGTGGCGAAGAGGCTGGGGATTCTACAATAGGCCAACCATGATCGCTCATTTGCGCGGCAAGCTCATTTCGAAGCAGCCAGGCCAGGCCATCGTCGAGGCGGCCGGCGTCGGCTATGATGTCGCCATCTCCGTGCCTACATTTACGGCACTGCCCTCGTTGGGCGCGGAGGCTGCGCTCCATATTCATACCCAGGTCAGCGAAGATCAAATTGCTCTGTTCGGCTTTCTCGAGCTTGAAGAGAAGCGGCTTTTTGAGCGGCTGATCACGGTGAGCGGTGTCGGCCCCAAGCTGGCCATCAAGATGCTGAGCGGACTTTCGTCCGAGCGCACGGTGCAGGCCATCCGCGGCCAGGATCATGCGCAACTCACGCGCATTCC
>Ga0182013_10003797_pt1 | contig 18612 bp, 17 predicted proteins | sample 612S2MmetaG_FD_120487 | JGI IMG/M metagenome (GOLD analysis project Ga0182013, IMG submission 120487) | Permafrost microbial communities from Stordalen Mire, Sweden - 612S2M metaG | ecosystem: Environmental > Terrestrial > Soil > Wetlands > Permafrost | place: Sweden: Stordalen | collected... | reverse complement strand
TTCTCGCGGTTCACGCGGCCGGCCACCACCTGGGTGTGCGCTTCGGGAAGCCCCGTGCCGTTGCCGTTCGCCAGCGTGATCCAAGCGCCGAGATCCATCGAGCGTCCGTCCGTTGCGAGCGTCGCGGTGTAATCGGCCGCCCAGTCGAAGCCGCGCGCCAGATACGACAAGGTCAGCGTGGCGCTCAGCTCGCGGCGCGATCGAACCCTGACCGACAGAGTGGGATGCGACCGCAGGCCTGCGGTCCCCTCGAAGCTCAACGTTTCCGGCAGCCCCGAACATCGCAGCGCCTCGATGCCCTGCTCGCTCTTGAAAATCACCCCGCCTTGCGCATCCGACTCGACCGTGCCCGACACACGCTCGACCCGCCCGGTCCGCGGGTTGGTGCGCGCGAGCACCAGCGGCTTGCCGACGGCGGCGGCCACCAGCGCCGAGGGACTCAGCACGGCAGCGTCGCGGTTCTTCTCGAGGCTGCCGTCCTCGAGGCCGGTCAGGATCGCGCTTTCGGGCTCGATCCCATCGGCCACCCCCTCGAAGCGCAGACGCTGATCTCCCACCTTAAGGTGCACGGCACGCGTCTCGGTGATCAGGGCGAAGCCGTTCAGCCGATCGAGCATGATCGAGCCCGAGGCGCGGTAGGGATCGCGGTAGAGCGTCACGGAGACCGCGCTCGGCGCGTCCGTCTGCGCGTCGGGGATGGAGTTCTGAGATTCGGACGGTGCGGGGAGAACCAGCCCAGCGATCGACGCGGCCGACGAAACGAGCAGCCACCGGAGACGCCGCGCAGCCATGGCAGCGGTCGGCGCGCTAAAACCGGGTGTCGAAGCTGGCGGTCAGCACGGTCCTGCCGTTCGCCGGAACGCTGACGGTCCATTCGGCCGTGTCGGCGCTGAGCCGGGTGCTCTTCTCGCTTTCCGCGCTGATGCGCGAGTCGCCCCACAGACCGTCCTGCCGCAAGGTAACCGCCACCGGCCGGGGCAGCGCGTTCGACAGCTCGTATCGCATGTCGGTCTTCCAGTCGCGCTCGTCGATGCGTGTGCGCTTGTCGACCACCGCCTTCACCTTCACGTCGAAGGCATCGCCGGTGGCGAGCGAGAGCGTCGAGCCCATCGGGGTATGATCGATGCGGCTCTCGCCGATGAACTGCGGTTCGCCGCGTTTGTCACGCATGTAGAAACGCAGGATGCCCGCGGGCAGTTGATCCCCGAGGCCCGCGTGCGCGCTGGTCGAAAATCGGTACGTGCTCTTCGCGCTCTGCGGCTGATCGGAGGTTCCCAGCCAGTGGTTCTGGAACTCGTATCCGTGTTCCGCCGGTACGCCATGGACATCGAGAAATCCGACCTGCTTGGTCTGCAGGTTGGCGATGGTGGTGCGCTCGGCCAGCGGATACAGATAGAAATCGCCGAGCCGCTCGCGGCTGCCGCTCTCGGTGCCCGCCTGCTCCAGGGTCGGTCGCCGGCCCGGCGGATGCCATCCGTTGGGGGGTGAGCCGAACTGCTGGCCCGGTGAACCGGCCTGGCGGGGTGAGCCGGCCACCAGCAGAGTCTGGGCGCTCTCATAAGTGGTGCCGCTCGAGTTGGTGAGCGTGATCCAGCCCTGAACGTCGATCTTGCCGTCCGCCTCATCGTAGAGCGCCACATAGTCCGCGTTCCAGCCTAGGCCCGGGGTGAGATAGCTCAGGGAAGCCGGGCGCGTGCCGGCGTGGGCGGCGTCGATGGTCACCGACAGCGTGGGACGGGCGCGCAGATTGTCGGGCACCTTGTCGAAGATCACCCGCACGGGCAATCCGTCATCGCGCAACACCTCGATGCGCTGTCCAATCTTGAGCACCACGCCGCCGTTGGCGGCGAGCACCTCGGCCTGCTCGCGCGTCTCCGCGCCGGTGGCGGGATTGACGCGCACGATGGTGACCTCACGGCCGACCGCCTTCTCCATGAGCTTCGCGGGGGTCAACAGATCGAAATCGAAGTTCTGTTCGACGATGGAGATGTCACCGGCGGTCAACGACACGGTCTCGGGACGAATTTGGGCGGAAACACCCTCGAACTCGATGCGCTGGCGGCCGCCCTTCACGTCGATGTCGCGCCGCTCCTGGACGAGGGCGAGGTCATCGGTATAAATCGTGATCGACAGTGAGCTATCGGCGGGGTAGGCCGCCGGCGCGAGAAGCGCAAGCCACAGACAGCGGGCGGTGAAAAGCACCCCGCCGAGCGACTTACCGCATCGACACCACGCGCCCGGTGGTGAGCGACTCCATCCAACTCTTGACGCGCTTGGCATCGGCAACCCGCGTGTACTTGCCCAGGGAATCCAGCAATACGATCACGACATTGCGGCCTTCGATCACGGCCTCCATCACCAGGCATTTGCCGGCCTCGGAAATGTAGCCCGTCTTCTGCACGATGATGTTCCAGGTGGGATTGGCCACCAGGTTGTCGGTGTTGTGGAATTCCACCAGGTGCCGGTGCACGCGCACCGTATAACTCTTATCGGTGGAGTACTCGCGGATGGTCGCGTTGCGCGAGGCGGCGATCACCAGCTTCGACAAGTCCTCGGGGCTTGCGACATTCTCGCTCGACAACCCGGTCGGGTCGTCGAAATGCGCGTTGGTCATGCCGAGCGCGCGGGCCTTGGCGTTCATGGCACGGACCAGCGCGGGCACCCCGCCGGGATAATACGTACCGAGCGCATGGGCGGCGCGGTTCTCGGAGGACATCAATGCCAGATGCATCATGTCGCCGCGCGTCAGCACCGTGCCCACCGTCAGGCGGGAAAAATTGGTCTTGGGAAGCTCGGTCTCGGCCTGGGTGATCTCGAGCGGCTCGCCCATGGGCTGGCGGGCATCCAGAACCACGAGCGCGGTCATCAGCTTGGTGATGGAAGCGATGGGCGCCGCGACATCGGAATTGCGGGAATAGAGCACCGAGGAATCGCTCGGGTCGATGATCAGCACCGAACTTGACTTAAGCTTGGGGCTCAAAGCCGGGTTGGCGGCGGCGGTCGTGGCCAGGGCGGTGAGCAGGGTTCCGGCCAGCATCGCGACGGCGGCGCGCGGTCCTCGAGCGTTAAGTCCCATTACATTCCTAAGCGGTGTCGAATCTGCGGGTGTTACTTCAAGTTGTGAAGGTAACCATATGTTAATCACGCCTTGGCGTGATGCAGCGCTAACTTTGCCATTAATCCCCGGAAACTCCAAACGGTTTTAGGCGTGAGGCCCGGCATGGGCTTCGCTCAGCCCGAGGCTACGCGTTGGCTTGCGCACCGGGCCCCCGGCGCAGTTCCTTGTCGCGATACACGCGGTGATCGGCGGTGCTCATGAGCTCGCGCATGTCGCGGCCGTCCTTGGGGAAGGTGACCACGCCGATGCTGACGCTGCACCGGATCATGCGAGAACGCAGATCAAGGGTGGTCTTGTAGACATTGTGGCGGATCCGCTTGACCACGGAGTCGGCGACCTCCTGCGAGGCTCCCGGCAGCAAAACCACGAACTCATCGCCGCCGAAGCGCCCGGCGCTGTCGGTGCCGCGAATGCTCCGCTGCAGGCACTCGGCCACCAGCGTGATGGCGCTGTTGCCCGCCTCGTGCCCGAAGGTGTCGTTGATGTCCTTGAGCTTGTCGATGTCGACCAACAGGAGTGCGTACACGCTTCGATCACGCTCGGCCACCGCATGCTCGCGCTGCCAGATTTCGTTGAACATGCGCAGGTTGAAGAGGCCGGTCAACGAGTCGGTCTGGGCCAGATTCTCGATGCGCTCGCGCGCCTCCTCGATGTCGGCGGAGAGCGTGGTGGTCAGGTAGGCGACCAGCAGGAACGGCGCGAGCTGTCCGACGGCCCGGCTGGCATACGCGAGCGAAACCACATCCAGGCTCGGAGTGGCGGCCGCGAGCAGCACGTGACACAGGGCGATGACCGCCACCTGTACGAGCGTGACGAATCTTCCCAGGGTGAGCGCGCTCAGGATGATGGGCAGGAGGTAAAGGTTGAACAGCGGGCTCGCACTCTGGCCGGTGAACCACAGCACCGCCGTGATGAACGCCACCATGGACCAGGACTCGATCGAAAGCCGGGTCCGGCTCTGCCCCGGGAAGAAGCTGCGCGCGCGGAAAAGCACGATGGCGAGCGCAAACAACAACAGCAGTCCCGAGACGGGCCAGGGCTCCTTGATCAGCGCCCCCGACCACACCAGCACCAGCGCCGCCAGCGCCAGGCAAAGGATTTCGATGGAGCGGGTGCTGCGCATGGCCGGCTAGTCGCGTGCCGAAGCGGGCGCCGTGCAAGCGGGCGCCGCGCGAGCGGACACCGCGGTGTGTCCCGGCGCCGTCGGCGTCTTCAGCTCTTGCACGGCCCGCTTCACCTCGGGATCGCGCTCCAGCAGGGGGGCTCCGGCCGGTGGCGGCACCGCGGGCGGGGCCGGATCGCGCTCGGTCTCGATGTCCGGCGCGATGCCGCGATGATTGATGGAGACCCCGGACGGGGTGTAATAAAGAGAGGTCGTCAGCTTCAGCGCGCGGCCGTGATCCAAGGGCATCACGGTCTGCACCGATCCCTTGCCGAAGGTGGTGCGTCCCATCAGGGTCGCGCGGTGATGATCCTTGAGGGCGCCGGCGACGATTTCCGCCGCGGACGCCGAGCCGCCGTTCACCAGCACGACGATGGGGGCGCCGTTGAGCTCATCCCCGGGAGTCGCGTTCATCTCGAATTTCGATTCGGCCGTACGCCCCTTGGCGCTCACGATCACGCCGGAATTCAGAAACGCGTCCGCCACGGCGACGGCGGCCTCCAATACTCCGCCCGGATTGTTGCGCAGATCGAGCACCAGTCCTTTCAAGGGCGCACCGTTCTTGGTGCGCAACGCGTGAAGCTGCTTCGTCATTTCCTCGCCGGTGTTGTCGCTGAACTCGGCGATGCGGACGTAACCGTAACCCGGCGCTGCCATCTCGGAGCTGACGCTGTGCAATTCGACCCGGGTCCTTTTGAGCGTCACGATGATCGGCTCGGTCGACCCCTCGCGCAGGATTCCCACCTTGACGGAGGTGCCCTCCTTGCCGCGCATGCGCCCGATGGTGTCGGCCAAGGTGGTGGTGTTGACCGGCACACCGTCGATGGTCGCGATCACATCGCCCGAGCGAATCCCCGCGGCGGCGGCCGACGATCCATCGAGCGGTGCGACCACCACGACCTCACCGTCCTCCATCGACACCTCGATGCCGACACCGGAGTACTCGCCCGAACTCGAGATCTTGATGTCATCGTACTCGTCGCCGTCCAGATACGCGGAGTAGGGATCGAGTGAGGACACCATGCCGCGGATGGCGGCCTGCAGTAATTGATGATCGTCGACGGGCTCGACATATTCCCGCTCGACGCGCTCGAGCACCTCGGCCAGCAGACGGGCATCCTGCCAGGGCACATTCTGGTCGGGCGAGGAAGGCTGGTCCGACGCCTGGGCCTGCGCGGGCGCCTGGCCCTGCGCTGGCGCCGGATCCGCCGCCCGGGCCTCGTCCGCGCCGAGGCAGCCCACCCATCCGAGCGAGAGGCCGATCGACACGCCCAGCGCGAGGGTCGCGATTTTCCGCGTTTTCATGCTCATCGGCGGGAGAGCATACGTGCGGGGAGCCCCCGCCGCCAGCCAGTCGCGTCAATCAAGGAGCTCGCCGGAGCCAGTCTCTGGGATCGACGGGTTTGCGGCCTTCGCGGATCTCGAAATAGAGCTGCGGCGCCGCACCGGCGGCGTCGCTCATCGCAGCAACGGTGTCTCCCGCGGCCACCGAATCGCCCACCGACTTGTAGAGAACCTCGGCGTGTCCGTACAGCGTCAAATAATTTCCTGCGTGCGCGATGATGAGCAGCATTCCCATGCCCTGCAGCCAGTCGGCGTACACGACGCGGCCGGCGAGCGGCGCCCGCACCTTCGCGCCCCGCGCCGTCTCGATCAGCACGCCATTCAGGTGCACTGCAGTAGGCGCGCCGTTGGTGCGGGTCTCGAGGTTGCGCACCGTCATGCGGCCGGCGACCGGCCACGGCAGCGTGCCGCGCAGCTCACGATCGACATGCTGGTGCGAATCCACCGGGAAGTCCCTAAGCACGCGCGAGAGGTCGGCGACCAGGGCCTCGACCGCCTGCTCCTCTCTTTGCAAGCGGGCGAGTTCCTCGTGCCCGCTTTGCACCTGTTCGGCGAGGGCCGTCAACGCCGCGCCGCGCTCGTGCCGCGCCCGCTCGAGATCCGCGACCTGACGGCCGGCATCGTCGCGCAGCGATTTGAGCTCGAGCGTTTGCCGATCGATGCCGGCCACCAGATCCTGCAGGCGCGACTCCTGGGCGCCGATCTCCCCGATCTTCGCGGCGCGCACCCGGGCGAAATAGCCGTAGTACGTCAAAGTCCGGCCGACCTCGGCCGGATTGGTTTGATTCAGAAGAAGCCTCATCTCATCGCTGCGCCCGAGCATGTATTCCGTGCGCACCTCGGCCGCGAGCGCGGCGCGCTCGGAGTCGAGCGCCTCGCGCGTGCGGTTTTGCTCGGCGCGAAGCTCGCTGCGCTTGTGCTCAGCGGCCTCAACCGCCGCATCGAGACTCTCGAGCCGCCGGCGCTTCTCGGTGATGCCGAGATCCGCCTCTCGCAGGCGCGCGCTGAGCGCATCGCGCTGCTTGAGCTCGGCACCCAGCCGGCCGGTCAGGTCCGCAATACGCTCGCGGACCGCGGCGAGCTTGGCCTTCGCCTGGGCGGCATCGGCCTTGGGCGCGGCGCCCCCGCCCGCAGAGCGGGCGGCCGCGCACGGCGGCGCCGCGTGAAGGCACATCGCGAGCGCGGCTAGCAGGGGCAAGCGTCTGATAAATTTGGGGTTCACGGCGGATCCGGGCCTCGAGGGGCGCAAGCATACAAGCCTTGTGGCCGCTGCTATACTTGCCCGCCCCAAATTGCTGAAAACACCAGGCATGCAGCGACTGCTAGAGTTCATTGGACATCATGCGTTTCTCGCCGGCGGGGCGGTAGTGGCCGCCCTGGCGGTGATCGCCGTCGAGCTCAAGGAACGCATCCAGAAGTTCGCGGCGCTCTCCGCCCCGCAGGCGGTGCGCCTCATGAATCAGGGGGCATTGATCATCGACCTCAGGCCTTCGGCCGCGTTCGAGGCCGGCCATATTGGCGATGCACGCAACGTGCCGGTCGCCGACCTCGAGGCGCAGGCGGACTCGCTGAAGAAATGGCGGGATCGCACCGTGATCACCTACTGCGACTCGGGCGTGAGCGGCGCGGGCGCCGCGCGGACGCTCTCGAAGCTGGGTTTCACCAAGGTGTTCAACCTGGATGGCGGCTTGAACGCCTGGATCAAGGACAACTTGCCGGTGATCAAGGGCTCGAACGGCGGAAAGGCGAAATCCAAGTGAGCCAGCCGGCGATCGTGGTGTATGCCACCGGCTGGTGCCCGTACTGTGCACGGGCGCGCGCGCTCCTCGAGAAGAAGGGACTCGCAATCACGGAAATCGATGTGGAGGACGGCAAACTGCGCGAAGAGATGATCGCGCGTTCGGGCAGGCGCACCGTCCCGCAAATTTTCATTGGCGAGAAGCACGTCGGAGGCTGCGACGATCTTCTTGCGCTCGAAGGCTCGGGCGAGCTCGATCGACTAATCCAGGGGGCTTGATGAACGATGTGACTAACGAGGTGACCGGAACGCCGGTGGCGGGCGTGCAGGTGAGCCTGCAGACGGTCTATTTGAAGGACTGCTCCTACGAATCGCCGAACGGTCCGCGGGTGCCCAACAACCAGACCTGGGAGCCGAAGTTCCAGCTCAACATGAACACGTCGGGGGGCGAGCTCGCACCGGACGTGCGCGAGGTGCTGCTCACCATCACGCTCGAGGCCAAACAGGGCGATGCCACGCTGTACCTGGTCGAAGTGAAACAGGCCGGAGTGTTCACGATCGCGGGCGCCTCGGAAGAGGACATGAAGCGCCTGATCGGCAGCTTCTGCCCGAGCGTGCTCTTCCCTTATGCGCGCGAGGTGATTTCGGATTTGATCACCAAGGGCGGCTTCCCGAACTTCCTGCTCCCGCTGGTGAATTTCGACGCGCTGTTCGCGCAGGCGTCGGAACAGCCGCAGCCCGGATCGGCGCTCGTCAACTAGGGCCGCGAGCCGCGAGGGGCACATGACCCCACCCATGCACAGGCCACGCCAAGCTCCGATGACAGTGATCGGCGCCGGCTCCTGGGGAACGGCGCTCGCGATCCAATGTGCGAGAGCCGGCCATCCCACGCGGCTGTGGGGCCGTGATGCCGCGTTGATGGACGCGATGCAGCGTGTACGGCGCAACGAGCGCTACCTAGCGGATGCCCGGTTTCCGCAGACCCTCGAGATCGTCGCCGATTTATCGACGGCGCTCAAAGGCGCCCGCGACGTGCTCGTTGCGGTACCCTCGAGCGCTTTTCGTGCCGTGCTCCTCGAAATCCGGCCGCACTTGGGCGACGAAACCCGTCTGTGCTGGGCCACCAAAGGCTTCGAGCGGCGGACCGGGCTGCTGCCTCATCAGGTCGCCGCCGAGATCTTGGGCGACCGGCCGGGGGCGGTGCTGTCCGGCCCGACCTTCGCCACCGAAGTCGGTGCCGGCCTTCCCACCGCGATGACGGTGGCTTCACGAGACCCGGAATTCGCCAAGGAACTTGCGCTGCGTTTGTCGGGGCCGAAGTTTCGCGCGTACATGCAATCCGACCTCGTCGGGGTGGAAGTGGGCGGAGCCGTCAAGAACGTGATCGCCATCGGCGCCGGGATTGCCGACGGCATGGGATTCGGATCCAACACCCGCGTGGCCCTGATCACGCGCGGCCTCGCCGAGATGATGCGGCTCGGGCTCGCACTCGGCGCAGAGCGCACGACGTTCATGGGGCTCGCCGCACTCGGCGATCTGGTGCTCACCTGTACCGACGATCAGTCGCGCAACCGCCGCCTGGGCCTGGCGCTTGGGGCTGGCCGCTCGCTCGAGGACGCTCAGCGCGCCATCGGGCAGGTGGTCGAGGGCGCCACCGCGGCCGAGGCGGTGCGGCTCGTCGCCGAGCGCGAGGGCGTCGACATGCCGATCTGCCTCGAGGTGTATCGCATCATGCACGAGGCGCGACCGGTGCGCGACGCACTACAGGCGCTCATGGGCCGTGAGGTGCGGTCGGAGACGGAGTGAGCGCGGCGAGCTTCGGGATGGCCTTGCGCGCCATGTCGACATAACGCCGATCACGTTCGATGCCGACGCTTTCGCAGCCGACGGCATTCGCCGCCGCGAGCGTCGAGCCGGATCCGGCGAACGGATCGAGAACCAGCCCCCGCCCGAGGGGCAACACGGCCCGCACCACCTGGCGCAGAAACGCCTGGGGTTTCAGCGAGGGATGCGGCGCGATCGCGCGTTCGATTCGCGGCGTGGGCTGCGAGGCGATGACGTCGCCGAACGGGCGCTTTGCGCCGGGGCGCCGAAATCCGCCCGTGCCCCAGCGCCTCAAGTTGTCCTGCACCCGACCCTCGAGCGGATGCCGCAAGATCACCCAGGGCTCGAACATCGATCTCGGCATGACGCTCACGTCATGAAATTCTTCGTGCGCATTCTTCGGACGGTCTCCACCGCGCAGGGTCATCACGAGGCGCGCAAGATAGCCCCTGATCTCGAGGCCCGCCGCGCTCATCGCATTCGCCACGACGTGCACCAACAAGGGATTGCTCGCGACGAGCACATGAGCGCCCGGCACCGTGACTCGCAGCGCGGAGGTACCGAACGCGAGGAAAAAATCGTGCAGCGCGGTGCGGTCGCGGGGCGTCAACACCGTGAATCGAGGCAGCGGGGCCCGCCGGTGGCCGTCGAAGGAGGGGGGAATCCGCCAGACACCGCCGCGCCCCCGGCGCAGCTTCGCCTGTTCCTGGTCCGAATATTCGATGAGTCCGTAGGGCGGATCGGTGACGATGGCGTGCACGGAGCAGGGCTCGCGTGTGCGCATCCAATCCAGGGCATCCGCGTGGAGCAGCGTGGCGCGGCCGATTTTGAATGACTGCACGCTCACGCCGCGGCGCTCACGTCGCCGACCGCATCGCGAAGCCGAGCTGCCGCCACGCCTCGTAAACCACCAGCGCCACCGCGTTCGACAAGTTGAGACTGCGGCTCGCCGGGCGCATCGGAATGTGCAGCGAATGTTGCTCGCCGATCCGCTCGCGCACGTGCGCCGGGAGCCCGCGGGTCTCCGGACCGAACATCAGCGCATCGCCCGGGCGATAGGCGAAGTCCGCGTAGCAGAGGCGCGCGCCCGTTTCCACCGCGAGCAGGCGCGCACCGTCGAGCGCGTCGACGCACGCGTCGAGACCGCCGTGGACCCGGAGCTCCGCGAGGTCGTGGTAGTCGAGACCGGAGCGCCTGAGGCTCTTGTCGTCGAGTCGAAACCCCAACGGCTCGATCAGGTGCAACGTCGCACCCGTGTTGGCGCACAGCCTGATCACGTTGCCGGTATTCGGCGGGATCTCGGGCTCGAACAGGACGACGTGCATCATTCCCGATCGATGACCACACGCTGCGTCGGATAGGCGAACTCGACTCCCAGCCGGCGAAATTCGTCGATGATGCGGAAGTTCACGGCTTGCTGCAGATCCAGCAGAGGATTCAGCTTCGGCTGCTGCACGAAATAGGAAAGCTCGAATTGCAGGGCGGAGTCGCCCAGCGTGGTGAGGTGGCAGCGGTCGAAGCGCACGTTCTGCTGCTCCCGCACGATGCCCTCGAGGAGCTTCGGAATCGCCTGGAGCTTGTCCGTCGGCGTCGTGTAATCGATCCGGATGGTGGCGAGCGCGCGTTGCTCCGGGGCGCGGCCGAAGTTGCGCACGCGGCTCTTCAGAATATCCGCATTGGACAGGACGATCTGCTCGCCCGTGTCGCTGCGCATCCGGGTGCTCTTGATGCCGATGCGCTCCACGGTGCCCGCGAATGCGTCGATCACCAGCCGGTCGCCGACCATGAACGGCTTGTCGAGGGCGATGGACAGGGAGGCGAACAGATCTCCCAGCACGCTCTGCAATGCGAGCGCCACGGCGACGCCGCCCACCCCCAATCCGGCGAGCAACGCGGTGATGTTGATGCCGAGATTCTCGAGTGCGACCAGCGTCAGCAGCGACCAGATCAGGAGGTGCGCGACGAAGTTGATGATCTCCAGGGAGCCGGCGAAGCTTCTGTCGGAGCCCCGCTCCATCTCCTTTATTTCCAGGTAGAACTTCAGGGACCGGGCGGCCCAGAGCCCGATCTGCAGCAGGAGCAGCACCACCACGACGTTGTCGACGACGCGCTGAATCTTGGGCGGGAAGGTCAGGTCCTCCTGCCCGACATAGAGCGCGAGCGCCAGCACGAAGAACTGCTTGGTGTTCCCGAGCAGGTAGAAGATCAGGCGCACCGGCGTCGGATGCCCGGCAGTGGCGTATTTTTGGTAGCGGGAAAAAATCACGCGGCGCACGACCGACAATCCGACCCAGACGGCCGCCGCCAACAAGCCCGCGACGATCCAGTCGGCGAGCGAATTTCCGATGAAGATATGCTCGGAGAGTCCCAGGGTGCTTTTGAGAAAATCGGCCATGATGGGGCGCGATTATAGGCTGGGCTTAGCTCACATCCTCCATGCCGAGCTCTTTCATCTTACGCGACAGCGTATTGCGGCCCCAGCCGAGGAGCTTCGCCGCGTCCTGCTTGAGGCCGTCGGCCTTGCGCATGGCGGCGCGGATCAATATGCGCTCCACCTCGGGCACGGCCTGGTCCAGGAGCCGCCGGGTGCCCGAGTCGAGCTCGCGCTCGGCCCAATAGGAAAGCTTCGCGGTCCAGTCGTGGTTGGCCGAGCGGTCCGCCGGCAAGCCACCCAGGTCCGCGGGAATATCCTCGGTGCGTATCTCACGGCCGGGCGCCGTCACCGTGAGCCGGCGGCACGCATTGACGAGCTGGCGGACGTTCCCCGGCCAGTCGAACGTGACCAGCGCGGTTTCCGCCGGCGGGGTCAACAGTTTCGGCTCGACGCCGAGCTCCTGGCCGGCGACGCTCAAGTAGTGGTGCAGAAGCTCCGGTATGTCCTCGCGCCGCTCGCGCAGGGGCGGGATCTCGATGCGAATCACGTTGAGCCGGTGCAGGAGGTCCTCGCGGAAATGCTCCGACTTCACCCGCTGTTCGAGATCCTGGTGGGTGGCCGCGATCACGCGCACGTCGACCTTGACCGGAGTCTGACCACCGACGCGGTAGAACTCGCCCTCCGCCAGAACGCGCAGGAGCCGCGTCTGCAACGCGGGCGACATGTCGCCGATCTCGTCCAGAAAGAGTGTGCCTCCGTCAGCCTGCTCGAAGCGTCCCCGTCGCAATGCGTCGGCGCCGGTGAACGCACCTTTTTCGTGGCCGAACAGCTCCGATTCCAACAGGTCCGCGGTGAACGCAGCGGTGTTGAGCGCGACGAACGCCTTGTTCGAGCGCGGACTGTGTCGATGCAGGGCACGCGCCACGAGCTCCTTGCCCGTGCCCGATTCACCGGTGATGAGCACCGTCATGCTGGATCGGGACAGGCGGCCGACGGCGCGGAACACCTGTTGCATGGCGGCGGCCTGACCGAGCAGCTCCGGGATGCTGCGCCGGGCGGCATCCACGTCGATCGATACCGTCGCCTGCTGCGCCGCGCGGCGGACCAGATCGACCGCCTTGTCGATGTCGAACGGCTTCGGCAGATACTCGAACGCGCCGCCCTGATACGAGGCGACCGCGGCATCCAAGTCCGAGTGCGCCGTCATGACGATGACCGGCAGACCCGGCCGCGATGCCTGAATGTCCTTGAGCAGATCCAGGCCGCTCTTGCCCGGCATGCGAATGTCGGTCATCAGAACATCCGGCGCCTCGGTGCGCAGCGCGGCGAGCGCATTGTCGGCCTGATCGAAGCAGCGCGCGGACATGCCGCCGCCCTTCAATGCCTTTTCGAGCACCCATCGGATGGAGGCATCATCGTCAACCAACCAGACCTGAAGCGGCTTCGAGTTCATACACCGTCCATCGGAAGATAAATCACGAAAATCGTTCGGCCCGGGGCGCTGTCGAACTCGATCAGCCCGCCGTGACGGCTGACCAGGTCCTGTGCGATGCCCAAGCCAAGGCCGGTGCCGTCCGTGCGGCCGGACACCAGTGGATAGAAGATCGTGTCGCGGATCTCCGGCGCCACACCGGGACCGTTGTCCTCGAATTGAATGGTGGCCACCAGGCGATGGCGGCGCCCGCCGACGCCGACATTCCCGGCCACACGCGTGCGCAGGGTCAGTCGCGGACTTTCCACCCGCGCACCCGACAAGGCCTGGATCGCGTTGCGGCCCAGATTGAGCATCGCTTGAATGATGTGGTTCGGATCCACCGTCAAGGCGGGCAGGCTCGGATCATAGTCACGATCCACGATCACGCCCTCGGAGGCCTCGCTGCGCAACAGGTGATACACACGCTCCAACAGCTCATGCACGTTGATGAGCTGTTTCGCGGGAGGGCGTCCCGGACCGAGCATGGAGTCGAGCAAGTGGGTCAGCCGGTCCGCTTCCGAGATGATGACGCGCGTGTATTCACGCAGACCCGGGTCGAGCAACTCGCGCTCCAGCAGCTGCGCCGCCCCGCGCAGGCCGCCCAGCGGATTCTTGATCTCATGCGCCAGCTGCCGCACCATCAGGCGGCTGCCGCCCAGCTGCGCGAGCAAGGCGTTTTCGCGCGTGAGCCGCTTGTGCTGGGTGATGTCCTCGATTTCCAGAAGCAGACATCCGACTTGTGATCCGAGCGAAGTCTCGGTGACCGCGCAATCGAGAATCCGGTCGGTGCCCCCGGGTGCGGGCCACGAGAGCTCGCGTTGCACGACCCCTTCGCCGCCCTGTCTCGCCCGTTCGAACAGCGGCTGGAGCGTTTCGGCGCCGCGGCTCAAATCGGTGATGCGGCGACCCAACGCCTGATTGGGTGAAAGAGCCAGCAGCGTTTGGGCGGCGGCATTCAAGTAGGTGACGTGGTACCCGGGATCGAGAAGGATGATGCCGGTCACGAGGGAATCGAGGAGCTCGGTTCCCTCTATGTGCAGCGGCTGCATCTTGAGTTCAGCGGCCAAGCGGTGTTCGCGGCGGCCCAAACGGGGACGGAGTTATTTGTGCTGGGGCGACAACAAACTCGGTCGGAGCAGGTTGAAGGTCACGGGTGCGGCACTCTTCGATTGGCCCGAAACCGGGTCGGTCACCGTGGCGCCCAGGGTATAGCTCCCGCGACCGGCGGTCAGGGCCTCGGGCAGCGTGAACGACTGCGAATCGGCGCCCTCGCCCACGGGCGAGCCGTTTAGTGTCCAGGTGATCGAGAACTGATGGGCCGACTTGGGCGGCGGCTCGATCGACAGACTCGCCGTCACGACTTCGCCGCCGGAAAAGGTCTGGTCTTGCGCCGGCGAGACGATGGTGACCTGGGCATCCGCGAAAGTGGTTGTTTTCGGCTTGTCCTGCGGCGTAACGACGCCCGGTGCGGGGCCGGTCAGAATGCCGCGGGTCGAGCCCGAGGAGGTGGTGACCTTCTCCGCGCCGTCCGCCGGCTGATCCGAGAAATGCACCACGCCATCGGCATCGACCCATCGGTACACGGTCGCCGCCCTCAACAGGAGCGGCGTCGAGAGGATCGAGACCAAGCCGAAAGCAAGCCATGATCGGCAAAGGCGCATAACGCGAAAGCATAGTCCTATCGCCTCCCGGCCTCAAAACAAGGTGACGGCGTCGTGACCGCCGTCACCTTTGGGGTCAAATCCTCGTCACAGGCTGTAATACATCTCCAGCTCGATGGGATGCGTGGTCATCCTCAGCCGGGTGACCTCCTTCATCTTCAGCTCGATATAGGCGTCGATCAGGTCGTCCGTGAACACGCCGCCGGCTTTCAGGAACGCGCGATCACGATCCAGATAGTCGAGCGCCATGTCGAGCGAGTGACAGACGGTGGGGATCTTCTTGTCCTCCTCGGGCTCGAGATCGTACAGATCCTTGTCCGCCGGATCGCCGGGATGGATCTTGTTCTGGATTCCGTCGAGCCCCGCGAGCAGCATGGCCGCGAACGCGAAGTAGGGGTTCGCGGTCGCGTCGGGGAACCGCACCTCGATGCGGCGCGCTTTCGGATTGGACACCCAGGGAATACGGATGGAGGCCGACCGATTGCGCGCCGAATAGGCGAGCTTCACCGGCGCTTCGAATCCGGGCACGAGCCGCTTGTAACTGTTGGTGCTCGCGTTGGTGAACGCATTGATGGCGCGCGCGTGCTTGATGATGCCGCCGATGTAAAAAAGTGCGATCTCGGACAGCCCGCCGTATTTGTCGCCCGAAAACAGCGCTTTGCCGTCTTTTTGCAGGGATTGATGCACGTGCATGCCGCTGCCGTTGTCGCCGACGATGGGTTTCGGCATGAACGTCAGCGTCTTGCCGTACCCGTGAGCCACGTTTTGCAGCGCGTATTTGAGGATCTGCACCTCATCGGCTTTCTTGGTGAGGGTGTTCGCGGCGACATTGATCTCGCCCTGTCCCGCGGTGGCGACCTCGTGATGATGGACCTCGAACTTCAAGCCCATTTCCTCGCAGGCCAACGACATGGCGGTACGGATATCCTGCTGCGAGTCCGTCGGGGGCACCGGGAAATAGCCGCCTTTCACGCCGGGTCGGTGGCCTTTGTTGCCGTCGTCGTACTCCTTGCCGGAGTTCCAGGCGCCCTCGTAGGAATCCACCTCGTAGGAACAGCCGTTCATGCCGGAGTTGTAGCGCACGTTGTCGAAGATGAAGAATTCGTTCTCGGGGCCGAACAACGCGGAGTCCGCGATCCCGGAGGCCTTCAGGTGAGCCTCGGCACGCTTCGCGAGCGACCGGGGATCGCGCTCGTAGCCCTGCATGGTCATCGGCTCGATCACGTCGCAGCGCAGATTGACCGTGGTCTCCTCATAGAACGGGTCGATCACGGCGGTCGCTGGATCGGGCATCAGGATCATGTCCGACTCGTTGATTCCCTTCCAACCAGCGATCGACGATCCATCGAACATTTTGCCGTCGGTAAAAAACCCCTGGTCCACCAGCCGGGTAGGGATAGTGACGTGCTGTTCTTTGCCGAGAGTGTCGGTAAAGCGGAGATCGGCGAACTTGGCCTCTTTTTCGTTTATTAATTTCAGAACATCGGCGGGAGTCATGTGCGTCCTCGCGAATTGGTTGACTTCGGGCCGGCCAGTGCCGGGTTCCCGGACAGTGCAGGTTGTGTGCCAATAGGGTGCGTATACGGATCAAGCACTTGCATTGCAGGGGTGGTGCTGCGCGCGCCATGATAGAGCACTGCATCCGTTATCTGCGTTATTTTGGTGCAAAACGGAACCCATTGGGCGCTAGCCCTACCTGGAATCGTTCGACCAGCCCGCCCGCTGAGCTAAATCAGTGCAGGCGCGGCGCGGCTTTTGCGATGCAGGGCGGCGTGCGCGACGCCTCGTTATACTGCCGCGAATGGCCAAATCGCTTCACGCGCCCCCGCGCACGTTTCAGGATCTGATCTTCGCGCTGCAGCGCTACTGGGCGGAGCGAGGCTGCGTCATTTTGCAGCCCTACGACATGGAAATGGGTGCGGGCACCTTCCATACGGCCACGTTTCTGCGCGCGGTCGGCCCGGAGCCCTGGAGCGCCGCGTACGTGCAACCCTCGCGCAGGCCGACCGACGGGCGCTACGGCGACAATCCTTTTCGGCTGCAGCACTACTACCAGTTCCAGGTAGCCATCAAGCCCTCCCCCGACGATTTCCAGGAGCTCTATCTGGGATCCTTGCGCTCGCTCGGCTTCGACCCCTTGGTGCACGACATCCGCTTCGTCGAGGACAACTGGGAATCGCCAACCTTGGGCGCCTGGGGCCTGGGCTGGGAAGTGTGGCTCAACGGCATGGAGGTGTCGCAGTTCACCTACTTTCAGCAGGTGGGCGGCCTCGATTGCCGGCCGGTCATGGGCGAAATCACCTATGGTCTCGAGCGCCTGGCCATGTACATCCAGGGCAAGGAAAGCATCTTCGATATCCTGTGGACCGACGGACCGTTCGGCACGGTCACCTACGGCGATGTGTTCCACCAGAACGAGGTCGAGCAGTCGGCCTATAACTTCGAAAAGGCGGACGTCGCGGTGCTTCTGCGTCAATTCGAGACGCACGAAACCGCGTGCCGGAGCCTCCTGGCCGACAAGCTGGTGCTTCCCGCCTACGAGCAGATGGTGAAGGCCTCGCACTCGTTCAACCTCCTGGATGCAAGACGCGCCGTGTCGGTCACGGAGCGTCAGCGTTACATCTTGAGAGTGCGGACCCTGGCGCGCGGCGTCGCCGAAGCCTATTTGGGCAGCCGGGAGGCGCTCGGGTTTCCGCTCATCAAGCAATCGGGCCCGCGAGCGGCGTGATGGAAAAGCGCGACCTGCTGTTCGAATTGCGCACCGAGGAGCTGCCGCCGCGAACGCTGCAGCCGCTGTCCGCCGCGCTCACCGAGAGCATCGTCAAGGGGCTGGATGCGGCCGGCATCGCCCACGGCAAAGCGCGCGGGTTCGCCACGCCGCGCCGTCTCGCCGTGCTCGTGTCCTCCTGCGCCGATTCCGCGCCGGACCGGCAGGTCGAGAAGCGCGGGCCGCCCATCGCAAATGCCTTCGATGCCGCAGGGGCGCCCACCCAGGCGGCCAATGCCTTCGCGCGCAATTGCGGGGTGTCGCCAAGCGAGCTCGAGCGGCTGGTGACCGACAAGGGCGCATGGCTGGTTTTTCGCGGCACCGAACGCGGCGCCGCGATCCGCACGCTGCTCGCGGGAATCATTCATGCCGCCATCGCCGCGTTGCCCATTGCCCGGCGGATGCGCTGGGGAGCGCACACCACGGAGTTCGTGCGCCCCGTGCACGGCGCCGTTCTTCTATACGGCGAGGAGGTGGTCGAGATCGAGGTCCTCGGCCTCACGACCGGCCGGGTGACCCTCGGGCACCGATTCCACGCGCCTCGCCCGATATCGCTCAAATCAGCGAAGACCTACGAATCGCGCCTGAACGGCGCGAAAGTCGTGGCCGATTTCGCGCGACGGCGTGAGCGGATTCGCGCGGGGGTCGCTGAGGCGGCTCGGGCGGCCGGAGGCTCGGCGTTGATGGAAAGCGATCTGCTCGATGAAGTCACCGCCTTGGTGGAGTGGCCGGTCCCCATCACGGGCCGGTTCGAGGAGCGCTTCCTGGCGCTGCCTCGGGAAGTGGTCATCGCCACCATCCAGGACCACCAGCGCTACTTCGCGATCGAGGGTGCGGATGGCACGCTCACCGGCGGCTTCGTGACGGTGTGCAACATCCAAAGCCGCGATCCCGACAAGGTGCGGGAGGGCAATGAGCGCGTGGTGCGTCCGCGTTTGCGGGATGCCGCCTTTTTCTGGGATCAAGACCGCAAGGTGCCGCTCGAGCAGCGTGCCGCCGAACTCCAGGGAGTGACGTTCCAAGCAAAGCTCGGCAGTTATGCGGAAAAGACCGCACGCGTTAAATCCCTGGCAATGACCATCGGAGACAAGATCGGCGCGGGCGCGGACCTCGCGACCGCGGCCGACCTCGCGAAGGCCGATCTGCTGAC
>Ga0182013_10003796_pt1 | contig 18612 bp, 16 predicted proteins | sample 612S2MmetaG_FD_120487 | JGI IMG/M metagenome (GOLD analysis project Ga0182013, IMG submission 120487) | Permafrost microbial communities from Stordalen Mire, Sweden - 612S2M metaG | ecosystem: Environmental > Terrestrial > Soil > Wetlands > Permafrost | place: Sweden: Stordalen | collected... | reverse complement strand
GCGCTGGGCATCCTGCTTTACCGGGGTGTTTTTCCATTGGTTCCCACCGACCGCGCCGCCACGTCGTTTGAACAATTGATGCTGGCGCGCGACCGGTTGAATTTGCCGCCGGACGATCCGTTCAGCGACATCCTGGACAAACGGCTGGCGGAGCATGAAGCCGAGGAAGGGAAAGATGCCGTGGAACTGCGGAAATCGCGGCGTCTATTGGAAATCAAGGCGCAGGAGGTGCGGGAGCTGAAAGATTCGCTGGAGCGGCTGCAAAAGGAGATTGTGCGCCGCGAACAGCAACGCGCCCTGCCGCCCGTCGCGCCTGCGGTCAAGCCCCCGTCGGCGGACGAGCCGGCCTTGAAGGAATTGCGGCGCAAGGTGGACGGATTAAAATCGGCGCTCAAGGAACGTCATCACGAACGGAACGATCTGCGGCGCGACTTGCACCAGGTGCTCACCCGTCTGGAAACGCTTCAGCAAAACGCCGCCGCCGTCGTGCCCGACGAGGCGGAAGCCCCGGACCGCGAGGACGAATCATTGCTGCCGCAGGACGCGGTGGAAGTTCACCCGGTAAGACTGATCGAATTTCCCAAGGGATTTCAGGCGGCGCTGGCTGCTTTTCCGCGCCATGTCGCGCGCGCCGCCATGATCATGATCGGACGGCTGGCGGCGGGGGAACCGGCGGCGTTCGTCGGGGCGCTGCGGCTCAAGCAAGTGCCGAATGTGATGCGGCAACGGATCGGTTCGGATTACCGGCTGTTCTTCCGCCTGCATGCTGACCATTTGCAGGTCATTGACCTCATCAACCGGAAGGATTTTGACCGGCGGCTGAAGACGCTGGGCTGAAGCATTGCATTGCCCGTTGACGCTCTCGTCCAATTTTCTTTCCGGCCTGCCGGAGACGGAAGCCATCGTGCTGCATTGCGATGTGACCACCACCATCACAGCTTGAACACGGCGACATGCTCGTCTTCAAAAACCGGCGCTCCCAGCAACTTCTGATATTCGTGCCAGAGGCGGTCCATGTCCGGCGGCGGCGCGGCGACCTCCGGCAGTTGCGCCTCAAACCGTTTGTGCAGGACGATGTATTCCGCGTTGCGGGACCTCATTCCAGTCAGATCGTCCATGGAAATCATGTTGCGGAACTTCAGCCGTGATGGGTCGTCAATGAGACTGATCACCTGGTCAACATAGGTGTTGCCATAGACGTTGCCGGGTGCCAGGCCATTGGCCAGCTTCATGTCTCTCGTGTATCCGACCATCACCGGCCGGTGATGGAACCGCTGGTAGTAGTAGAGCGGATTGAAATGGTCGCCGATCAACATCGGATACTCGACTATCGGGCGCGTGTCCTGCTCCTTGGCGAGCTGGCTGTAGAACGGGGACACTTCATCGGCACGAATCGTCGTGATGAGCGTAAAGTCTGCCGGGGTAAAATCACTGTAGAAGGAACGGCTCCAGTTTATCGGCCCGTAGTGATGCTGATACGCCCCGTGGCTGGTGAAATTATTCGGGGCGACATAGGTTTGCGGCAACGGCCCCGTAAATGCCAGCGCGGTCACGCCTGCGGCGGTTATCAGAGTCTGCAACACCGGCCGCAGGGACACGCGCGCGGCAAGGGTCTCCAGCGCGGCTTGAATTCCGCACGCCACCAGCAGCAGGCTGACCGGCACCAGCGGCATGCAATATCGAACCAGCATGATGGCGCTCTGGGCCGAGTCGGGACGCGAGAGCAGGAGCGCCAGCGCGTGGAGCGGATAGAGGCTGAGCATCGTGCCGCCAAACCACGGGTTGCGCCGGCATTGTTCAACCGCCCCCGCCATGAACGCGCACCAGAACAGCACGGTCAGCACGGGCTGCCCCGTGCCGCTGATCAGTTGCGCCACCTGTGGCAAGGATTGCCATGTGAATGTTCCCTTCAAAGCGATGTTGAAGAATGTGCTCTGCACCGAATGAACCAACGCCGGCAAAACCAAGACGGCGGAGATTGCGGTAATAATTAGCGCGACGAGAATCCAATGTCGCAGCGTTGGCGTCTTTGTCCCGGCCTGCGGGATTTTCCGAAAATGTTTCCAAAGATGAAAAACAATTGCCGCCAGCACCGGTGCCGCCACCGTGACGACCGCAAACAGATGAAAATAAATCGCCAGCACGCCTGCGCCGGTGAAGAACACGGCCGGACGCAACCCTCCCGACTGCATCCAGCGCGCTGCCAGAAGAATGACCGCAAAGCCCAGCAACGCCACCGCGCTGTATGGCCGGCTGATGCGGCTGTAAAAGATCAGTACGGGGGAAATGGCCAGCAGAAATGCCAGCAAGACGGTGCGATGGTCGCCGATCAGCTTGCGGGCCAGCATCGGGCAGACCACAATGCATAGAAGGCCGCATAGCAGCGAAGGCAGCCGCAACATGAGTTCGGACCAGCCAAAGGTTGCGCCCAAAAGCCGGTTGTAAAAATTGAGCGGAATGCACGTCGCGCCGGGAATGGAGAAATGGGTCAGCAGCCACCACGGAGACTTGCCGATGACGTAATACAAACCATGCCATTCGTCGTCCATGAACACCTGATCCGACAGAAGATAAATCCGAAGGAAAAGTCCGACTGAAAATGCCAGCCCGAGCGCGAGCGCAAAACTGGAATCGCGGCTCCACCGCGTCGGAATCTTCATGCGATGAGATTAGGCCAAAACCGCATGAAGTGGCAACCTTGCCATCATTTGCGCGCTGAAAAATATTTGACCTCCCGGACAAACCGCGCTAGTTTCGCCTCTGTGAATCAAAACTTAAACCTGCTGCTTACGAACGCGCTGCTGACCAGCGCGGCAGCCGGGTTTTGATCCTTTCCAGGAATCTAAACAAACCCACTGCCGAACGGCGGTGGGTTTTTTGTTTTTCAACCACCAATGAACACGAATAAACACGAACAGGGAAAACAGGGACAACACTTGACGCGAATCGAAGCGAATTCAAATCCGGCCCGTCCCATCAGCGATGTTCCGCGCGATCCACGTCAAAAAAGCTTCGTGTCAATTTGTGTTCATTCGTGGTTTAATTTTGCAGCCATTTGAGTTTATGCACAAAGATCCGTCAAAGAAATATCAGCCGTTTCAACACGCGCCAAAATTGACCGACCGCCAATGGCCATCGCGGACACTCACGCACGCGCCGCGCTGGTGCAGCGTGGATTTGCGCGACGGCAACCAGGCGCTCGCCGTGCCGATGAACGTGTCGCAAAAACTGGAATTGTTCCAGACGCTCGTGAAGATCGGTTTCAAGGAAATCGAGGTCGGCTTTCCGTCGGCGTCCAACACGGAATTTACTTTCAACCGCCGGCTCATCGAGGAGAAACGCGCGCCGGACGATGTGTGGCTTCAGGTGCTCGTGCAGGCGCGCGAGGATTTGATCGAACGCACGGTCGAGTCTTTGATCGGCGCGAAGAAGGTCATCATACACATGTATAATTCGACGTCGCCCGCGCAGCGCCGCGTCGTGTTCGGAAAGTCGAAGGACGAGATCAAGGCCATCGCGGTGAATGGCGCGAAGATGATCAAGGACCGTTTGCACCGGCTCAAGGGCACGGAAATCATGCTCCAGTATTCGCCGGAAAGTTTCAGCATGACGGAAGTGGAATACGCCAAGGAAATTTCCGAAGCGGTCATGGACGTATGGCAGCCGACGCCGGAGCATAAAATGATTTTGAATCTGCCGGACACCGTCGAGGTCGCCATGCCAAATGTGTATGCGGATCAAATCGAATGGATTTGCAAGAACATCAAAAATCGCGACGCGCTCATCATCAGTTTGCACACACACAACGACCGTTGCACCGGCGTGGCCGCAACGGAACTCGGCTTGCTCGCGGGCGCGGACCGCGTCGAAGGCACTTTGTTCGGCAACGGCGAACGCACCGGCAATTTGGACATCGTGACCGTGGCCTTGAATCTTTACATGCACGGCATTGATCCGAAATTGGATTTTTCCAATCTCGCTTCGATCATTGATGTCTACGAACGCAGCACCGGCATGACCGTGCCGCCGCGCCAGCCTTACGCGGGCGAGTTGGTGTTTACCGCGTTCAGCGGCTCGCATCAGGATGCCATCAAGAAAGGTCTCGCGGAATGGGAACATCAGAAGCGCGAGCATTGGGACGTGCCGTATCTCACGATTGACCCGGCGGACATCGGTCGCGAATACCGCGAGGTCATCCGCGTCAACTCACAGTCCGGCAAGGGGGGCGTAGCCTACCTGCTCGAAAGCGAATTTGGCATTGAGCTGCCCAAGGACATGCAGCGCGAGTTTGGCCCGATTGCCAACGACGCCGTGGACAAGCTCGGTCGGGAGGTCAGCGGCGCGGAACTCAAGGCGATGTTCTGGAAGGAATATGTCGAACGCGTTTCGCCCTGGGCGCTCAAGAGTTTTGAGACCGAAAGCAAAAACGGCGTCGTCAAATGCCACGCTAAGTTTTTGCGCGATGGCAAGGCGGTTGACTTCAAAGGTGAAGGCAACGGTCCGCTCGCCGCGCTCGTCCATGGCTTGACGACTGCGGGCATTCCTCGTTTTGAAATCGCCAATTACAGCGAACACGCCTTGAGCTCCGGCGAGACGGCGGCGGCCATCGCCTATATTCAAATCAAGTCTGCCGACGGCAAGTCGCGCTGGGGCGCGGGGGTGGACACGAATATCGAGCTCGCCTCGGTCAAGGCCGTGTTGAGCGCGCTGAACCGGCTGTGACCAAGAACACATCTTCTTCACGCCAATTTCCGGCTCGCCAAAATTGACCCGGTGGTTTAGCGTCAAAATACATTTATGAAATTCAGCCGCGCTTTTCCTGTCGCCCTGGCAGGTGTGATTCTTTTGGCCGCAGGTCTTTTGACTGCCGGCGCGCAGCCGGCCAATGTCGCCTCCACCCCGCCCGTCTATGTGCCGGACATGACGCACGCGAACGAACAGATGCCCGACGACGTGCTTGTCTGGGACGACTTGTTGAAGGCGACGAACACCGAGGCCGACGAAACCGAGGCGCATTTTGTTTTCAACTTCACGAACGTGGCGCGAAACATCAACACCACGGTGGTCACCAACATCTCGACCGTAACGAACCTCACCGAACTCATCACGGTGACCAACATCACCACCATCACCAATTCCATCACTCCCGCCAGCGTCACCATATTGAGCGTCCGCCCGTCCTGCGGCTGCACCACCGCGCAACTGCCGGAGCAGCCCTGGACCATACCGCCCGGCACGAACGGCCAGATCGGCGTGACCGTGAATCTCGAGGGCAAAAACGGAACCCTCTTCAAGTATGTGGACGTGGCCACCGACAAGGGGATCAAAAGGCTCTACGTGCGCATCACCGTATTGCCGCCGGTTGTACCGGCAATGACCGACGCCGACCGCGAGCGCGGCGTGGCAGCCGCGAAAGTGGACCGTCAGGCCGTTTTCAAGGGCGATTGCGCGTCGTGCCATATTGCCAAGGGCACCGGCAAATACGGCAAGGCGCTTTACGATTCCGTCTGCGCCGTCTGCCACGAAGCCGAACAGCGCGCCACAATGGTGCCCGACCTGCACAATCTAAAAGTGTCCACGGGTGGCGATTTTTGGCGCACCTGGATCTCCCAGGGCAAGGCCGGTTCGCTCATGCCCGCGTTCTCCAGCGCCCAGGGCGGCCCGCTCTCCGATTTGCAAATCGCCTCGCTCACCAGCTACCTCAGCCAGACGTTCCCGTCCAGGGTTCCATCGCCGCAGTGAAGTGCGCTTGCGGAATTTTTCCCGCGCGGTATGCTGTCAACCATGACAGCGACAAAGGTTGACGCGACAAATCACGAGAAACTCTCCACCCTCGGCCAAAGGATTTTGGACGGCGGACACATCAACCGCGACGAAGCCTCGTGGCTCTTCAATCTTGAATCCTCCGCCGACATCCTCGATCTGCTTTCGTGGGCCAACCGCATCCGCGAACAGTTCAAAGGGAACAAAATTCACCTTTGTTCCATCGTCAACGCCAAGGCTGGCGCGTGCTCGGAGAATTGCAGCTTCTGCTCGCAGTCATCGCATTACCAGACCGGCTCGCCGAAATATGGTTTCATCGAACCCGAACCGGTGAACGAAGCGGCTGACGAAGCGAACAAGAACCAAGTCACCGCCGTCGGCCTCGTCGCCGCGTGGAAAGGGCTGAACGAAGGCCCGATGCTGGATGAAGTCTGCGACCGCATCCGCGAATTGAAAGCCGGCGGCAAGACGCGCCCCGACGCCTCGCTCGGCATCATCAAGAAACAGGAAGTCGCGAACCGACTCAAGGAAGCCGGCCTTGAATGTTACGGCCACAACCTCGAAAGCTCGCGCCGCTTTTTTCCGCAGACCTGCACCACGCACACGTTCGACGACCGGCTGGAAACCATCGGCTATCTGAAAAAGGCCGGCATCAAGATTTGTTCCGGCGGCATCATCGGCATGGGCGAGACGCGTGCCGACCGCTGCGACCTCGCGTTTGAATTGAAGGCCATTGGCGCGAACGTCGTGCCCGTGAACATTCTCAATCCGATTCCCGGCACGCCGTTTGCGAAGAACGAGCCGCTGCCCGTCATGGAAATCCTGAAGACCATCGCGTGCTTCCGGTTCATTTTGCCGCGCCAGGAAATCATGATCGCCGGCGGCCGCACCGTGAACCTGCGCGACGCGCAAAGCATGATCTTCATGGCCGGCGCGAGCGCGCTGATGGTCGGCAATTATCTCACCACGCTGAACCAGCCCGTCGAAAAAGATCTCCAGATGCTCAAAGACCTCGGCCTCGACCCGAACTGGGACAGCCACGATTTCAGCGATCAGGAGGAAGGCGGTTGCGGGTGTGGAAAAGAAAGTTGTGAGACGGAAATGGTTGCAAACTAATTTTAATTCTCGCACGATAATTCTATGGAACTACCAAAAGAATTTCAGCCGACTTCCAAAGAGAAAATAAAATTACCCATCCGCTGGTTCGTCGAAATTCAAAAAGTAAATCCCGTCTTCAAGCCGTGGACAGGAGAAACAGTTGGAGATACCTATGGCAACAAGAAGGTTTTGAATTTTTATGGCAAACCTGAATTTGCAGAACTTGGCATTTTAAGGTTGATGGAATATTCGGGCTGGCAAGGAGTTTGGGTGGACACCTACGGAAATGCTTTCAGAACACAGTATTGGCCGAAGAACAAAGTTAAACTGCCGACAAAGCAGTCAAATATTTTGAAACGCATCCAAGACAAGGTTGGCGAATCCGGCGGTTGTTTTGACGTTTTTTGTTGGAAGGGAGATAAAGTCATCTTCATCGAATCCAAACAAAAAGGTAAAGACAGCATCCGCGATACGCAGAAAAGATGGCTTCAAGTGGCCAACCTAAAATGTGGCATTCCATTTGAGTCGTTTTTGATTGTGGAGTGGTCTTTGCCGAAACAATGATTTTCCCAGCGCCGTAGGCGCGCCATCTTTGTAGAAACCCAAACCAAAAATTCCCCAGCCCCGTCGGGGCGGCATCATCGGTTGTAGCGGCGCTGTGTCAGCGCCGTCGTCGGTCACAGACCGCCGCTACACTTCCCTTGCCAGCCCCCGCCGATTTTTGCTAAAATGGTTGCATGAACCCGGATGCCTTTATTCTTTGGGCGCTGGACGAAGCGCGCACGGTTGAAGAACGCTTTACGCTGGAACTGCTCGTGGAACAGGGCGTCAACTACTGGAGCGCTCAACACAAGACTTACACCCCTTTCAATTGGGAGGCCATCCGGGAAAAGGAACGTCAGCGCTCGCTCAACCCCGCCTACCAGCCGAAGTTCAGCGAACGGGATGTCCGCCGCACAGCCGAGTGCCTGCATCTGATCAAGACTTGGTGGCATAGCCGCGGTGCAGGCGAACGCCAGATCCGCGACCTGAAGGCCTTCGCCTTCCTCACGGAGCTGGAAGATTTCAAATTCTCCTGCGAGGCGTCGGATGTGAGCGTCTTTGCCCAAATGCCCAAGCTGCGCGTGCTGCATTTCGGCAGCGCGGACTGCGAGGATTTCAGCCCGCTGGCCGGCTGCCGGCAGTTGCGCGAACTGGGGCTGACGCTGGGCAAAGCCGGCTTCCGCGTGGGCACGCAATGGCCGAACGTGCGGAGGCTGGAAGAATTGCAGCAACTGGAGACCTTGAGCCTGAGCGGCAACCTGTTCGCGTTCGCGCCCGGCGTGACGTGGCCGAAGGTCCGCACCGCCACGCTGCATTGCGATCCGCTCCCGGCGCGGTCGGTGCGCGAACTGCCGCAACTGCCGGCCTGCGAATTTCTCACCCTCTCCGGCGTGGAGCGGCTTGACGGCATCGAGGCGTTTCCCCGACTGCGCAATCTCAGCATCACCGGCGACACGCGCAGTTTCGAGCCGCTGACGGCGTTGAAGGATCTGACCGCGCTGACGTGCAGCGGATTCTCGCCGCTGGATGTGCGCCCGCTCACGCGGCTGCCCAAATTGCAGTGCCTCATTTTCAACGCCAATTACCAATACAACCTCGCCGCGCCCAAGCCGCGCGATTTCTCGCCGCTGGCCGACGCGCCGGCGTTGCGCGAGCTGATTGTCGGGGGCTGCCCGCCGGTCGAGGAGGAGGTCAAGACATTGCGCGCGCTCCTCACGCCGTGGGATGATGTGCTGCTCGCGGTGGAGCCGCGCCCGGTGCCGCCGCTGCGCCTGGTTGTCGCGCCGCACAACAAAGGCTGTCCCCGGCACGAAAAGCCGGTGCTTGAACCCGACGACAACGGCCTGCCGGACCTGGCGCTCCGCAAGTTACAGGGCGACTGGGTGGGACGTTATCTCTTCAAATACATCAGCAAAAAAATGGGCTGCGAGGATTGGGGCACCGCCACCGGCGAAGGCGTTTACCGGAACTTCACCGTTGAGGTTCACGCCTTCGCACTCGTGGAAAAATCCCGCGAAATACTGGAGGCAACCCGCGAGGCGCTGGCCGGACTGAGGCATGAATATTACGGCACTTTTTGGATCCGCCTCCTGTCGCCCGTGCCGGAAGCCACGCCCGCGCAAAAGGAACTGGAAGCAAAATTCCGCGCAGAGCAGGATGAGGCCCAATGGGAGCGCGACGACAAGGACCGGCAGGACCTTCTCGAACGCCAGCACCGGATTGATTTGAAAAAACAGCTCGGTGAAGAAGTTAAGCCGGAAGACTTTGTCGTGCCGCCACAATCTCCGCTCCCGCCCGCGCCGTGGGAACGCGACGAGGACGAGGACGACGATGATGACGGGAACGGCTTCGGCGGCATTGCCGTGAAGGAAAAAATTGATCCGCCACCCAACCCCTGGGACAACGAACATCCGCTGGCAGATGAATACGCCTTGCTGGCCACGCTCACGCTTGAGCAGCTCTGGGTCTCGCCGCATCACCACGACATCGCCGTGTATCTCATGCGGCAACAGCCGGACTTGGAGATGCCCGAAGACCCGAAGCCGCAGTAAGCGCCCGCAGCCGGGATGATTTTATTGATGATGCGCCAGCAGGGAAGCTTCCTAAACAGACCAAAAATCCACCTTTTGGCGATGTTTTGCTCTAAATGGCTGTAAATAAATGCCTTGAACGTCGTTCCCTCCTATTTTCGGGAGCCGGAAACTGGCATGCACGTCGTTCCCTGTCAGTTCCGGAAGCCGGAAACTGCCGTGCACAACGTTCCCTGCCATTTTCGGGAGCCGCAAACTGTCGTGCACGTCGTTCATTGCCATTTCCGGGAGCCGGAAACTGCCGTGCACAACGTTCCCTGGCATTTTCGGGAGCCGGAAACTGCCCTGCACGACGTTCACGGCTATTTTTGGGAGCCGGAAATTGGTGTCGACGACGTCGGGACGGTCATTGATTCGTGCAAAATGCACGTTTTTGATCAGGGGGCGGTCAGTATCCAGTGCTGGTTGTCGTCGCCATTGAATGGCTGAAGTTTGACAAAGCGGTTGCCGGGTCTGGCCTTGGAGAGTGAGGTGAGCGCGAGATGGCCGGTTATTGACGCGATGCGATAGGTGGCGTCGCTGAGCTGATCTATTTTCCAGAGCTGGTCGTCCGCACCAGTGAACGGCGCGAAGTCCACCATCCCCTTCGTTGCAGTCAGTGCTTTCCCGCCGGCCACATTGGTAATCTTGTAGGTGCCGCCGCCGGCGGACGAGATGTTCCACTTCTGATTGTCGTGAACCAGATACAGATCGGTCAACGCGAGGTTGGTGGTCAATTGAAGAACTGTGCCAGTGCGCTGGGAGCGGACTTGATAGGTGCCGTCCTGGATGTCCTGCCCGGGCATGGGCCAGCCGTCGGCGGTCCAGAGCAGCGGCCGGATGTCGAGGACGGATCGGCCACCGGCCTGCAAGTCGGCTTCATAGTGGCAGCTGAATTTTTCAACGCCGTCATCCAGCAGCAGGCCGAAATGGCCGGGGCCGATGTCGTTGCCCTGCGCGGCGAGAAAAAGTGTGCCGCCACCTGCCGCCATGTAATCGCCGTCCCGGTCAAAATACGGCCCGGTGATGGTCGGCGAACGTCCGACGCGGATGTTGTAGGTGCTGTTGCTGCCCTGGCAACAGCTTCCGTGGTTCACAAACAGGTAATAGTTGCCGCCATGATAAATGATGTCCGACGCCTCGCTCTCGTTGGCGATGACGGTGGCGGGCGAGTTGGTGGAGATGCGCAGGCCGGTCTTGGGGTCAAGCTGGACAATGTCAATGTTGCCGTGATAGGAGCCGTAGCAAATCCAGAGTGTTCCGTCGGGCGCGTGGATGACGCCGGGATCAATATCGTTCATGTTGTCGCTGGTGGTGGAGTGGACCACCATGCCGCGGTCAGTCCATTTATAACCGGGGCTGTCAGGGTCGAGCGTCGGGCTGGTCACCAAACCAATGGCAGAGGCATAGACATCCCATGCGGAAACGGCGTAATAGAGGTAGTATTGGCCGTTTAGCTTGAGGATGTCCGGCGCCCAGACGCTCTGGCCGTCGTTCGCTGGCACGAATGATTTGACGGAATCCGGGATGCGGTCGAAGACATTTTGTCCGCGCCGCCAGTTGAAGCCGTTTGTGGAGGTGAGAACTGAAATGCCCCGACCGGTGCCGTAGACGTAGTAGCTGCCATCGCATTTGATGACGGTGGAGGGGTCGTGAATGCGGAGCATGCCTTCGAGCGCCAGGGCGGGGGCGGCACCGAGGGCGGACAGGATGATGGCGTAAAAAAACTGGAACGGCTTCATGATCGGTCAAAAGATTGACTTTGAAGACGGGCCAGAGCAACCCGAAAAGGAAAAAACGGGCAGAACCGGAACGGGTTCGCGTTCACCGTGGAAGTTCGTGTCGGAAATTTCTTTGCGTTCCGGCGGGTTTGCATGAAATTCTCCTGAGTGCAAAGACTTGGCAAAAACATCGGCGGCTATCACGGCGAGATAATTGACATCCGCGCCGTGTTGCGCGAGGTCAAGGCCGCCGCGCAATTGCACGGCTGGTCGACGGAATTGTTTTACAAGACGGGCGATTTGGAATTGTTGGCGCTTCATCGAAAGCCGCTTTCGCCCCGCGTCACAGGCCCCGCGCCGCGCATTTATATTTCCACCGGAATTCATGGGGACGAGCCGGCGGGCCCGACGGCGGCGTTGCGGTTGTTGCGGGATAACAAGTGGCCGGCGGCGGCGGAGCTTTGGCTGCTGCCCTGCCTGAACCCGGATGGATTTGTTTTGAACTCGCGCGGGAACGGGGACCGGATTGATTTAAACCGGGATTACCGGCATCTGGAATCCAACGAGGTGGCGGCACATGTCCTCTGGCTGGAACGGCAGCCGAAGTTTGACCTGACATTGTGCCTGCACGAGGACTGGGAGTCGCACGGCTTCTATGTCTATGAATTGAACCCGGACGGGCACGCGCCGTTGGGGGCGAAAATGGTGGAAGCGGTGGCAAAGGTCTGCCCGATCGACCTGTCGCCGGTGATCGAGGGCCGCGAGGCGACGAGCGGAGTCATCCGGCCCAGCCTCGACCCAACGTCGCGCCCGCAATGGCCGGAGGCGTTCTGGCTGCTGCAAAACAAGACGCGGAGAAGCTGCACGCTGGAGGCGCCCTCGGACTTTCCCCTGCCCGTGCGGGTGGATGCGCTGGTGGCCGGAGTGAATTCGGCGCTGGGCGGCTGACCGCGTCAGCGCGACTTGCGCCGTTTCATCCACTTGTCGCCCAGGTCGGTGAGCGTCTTCGCCTTGAGGATGTTTTCCGCCATGGGGAAAACAATGCGCTCCTCTTTTTCAAAGTGTTTGCGGGAGGCGGCAATCACGGCGAGCAGAAGTTTTTTGGCGTCCTTCAAAGTCCTTGCCCTGCCCACCTTGACGAGGGTTTCTTCAATCTGCTCGTGTTCGTAATGGAAGGTTTCCTTCTGGCCGATCTGGTCGAAGCAATGTTCCAGCGGATCAATGAAAAGTTCGTCCTCGGTGTGCGAATGCGGGGCCATGACCTTGTCGATGAGCACCGCGACGGCCTTGACGTCGGCCAGCGACTTGAGCATCGGGACGGTCGCCTCGATGTGGTCGAACAGGTTGTGAAACACCGAGTGTTCAGCGCGCAAAATGTCGGTGATTTTCATCTTGGTTCAGATTGCGCCTGCATTGATGCCAACTCAAGAGGAAACGGGGCTGCGATAAATGGGCTTCGGAACGACGACGGCGGCGAAGCGCCTGCCGCGAATCTCGACTTCAATCCGCGTGTCCGGCTTGGCGAACTGCGGGGGGACATAACCCATTCCGATGCCAAGATTCAGCGAGGGGCTTTGGGTGCCGCTGACGACTTCGCCGACGTTCGCGCCATCGGCCCAGATCGGATAATGCGGACGCGGCGGAGCGGACTTGTCGGTCATCTTGAAAGCGACGAGCTTCTTTTTGACGCCGCCGGCCTTTTGAGCGGCGAGAACAGAGCGGCCGTTGAATTCGCCCTTGTCGAGCGAGACGAAAAACCCGACGCCCGCCTCGATGGGCGTGGTGTTCTCGTCGAGTTCGTGCCCGTAAAGCGGATAGCAGACTTCGGTGCGCAAGGTGTCGCGCGCGCCAAGGCCGCACGGCTTGATGCCAAATGGCTTTCCAGATTCGAGAATTTTATTCCAGACATGCAGGATCGCATCGTCGCCGCCGACAATTTCAAAGCCGTCCTCGCCGGTGTAGCCGGTGCGCGAAACGAGGATGCTTTGATTCTCAAACTTGAAACCGGCGATCTGGTTTTTCTTCAAATCGGTGACGGCGTTCACGCGCATCGCGGAGACGGATGCGCCGGGGATGACGAGGTTGATAAAATCTTTCACGCGCGGACCCTGCACGGCGACGGCGGAATAATTGTGCGAGGCGTCGGTGAGGCTCAATTCGCCAGAAAACTTGGCGGCCTGCGATTTCAACCACGCGACGTCGGATTCGACGCGCGAGGCGTTGATGATGAGAAAATAGACGCCGTCGGAAAGCTTGTAGGCGTAGAGGTCGTCAATCACCCCGCCGCGCTCGTTGCACATCAGGGTGTACTGGCCTTCTCCGGACGCGAGCCTGCGGGCGTCGTTCGTGAGGACGGAATTCAGGAAGGCTTCCGCCCCCGCACCGCTGACTGTGACTTCGCCCATGTGCGAGATGTCGAAAATGCCGGCGGCATTGCGAACAGCGAGATGCTCGTCGGTAATGCTGGTGTATTGCACCGGCATTTCCCATCCGCCGAAATCAATGAGCTTCGCGCCGAGCTTCTGATGCGCGAAAAAAAGAGCGGTGCGTTTCAACATGAATGAAGAATTAAAAGAAATAAAAGACGTTTAGTATCGCCGACAGCCATTGAACCTTAAACCGCATTCTTCTTTAAACTGGCAAAGGAGGATCATCCCCACTTCTCAGTTTTCATCTGTTCCTTGGGCACGCCCATTCCCTGCAACACGACGTGCTCGGCAAATTCGACCAGTTCGTTTGGCCCACACGCATAAAAAACAGTGTTGTTGAGATCGAGAACGTGCTCCTTCACCCATTCCGGAGTCATGCGTCCGCGCCGTCCGCCCCAGGGGTCGTTCTCGTCCAGCCGCGTGCAGGTCACGTAGAAGTTGAAGTTCGGATTCTCCAGTTCCAACTGGTGAAATTCCGGCTGGAAAATAATGCTGCGCGTCGTGCGTACGCTGTAAAGCACCGTGATTTTCGTGTCCAGTTTCCGGCGCGTTGCCTCACGCACGAAACCGCGAAACGGCGTCACGCCCGACCCGCCGGCAATGCAGATGAGATGCTTGTTCGGCTCGAAAACCGGAAGGAACTTGCCGACCGGCGGAATGACAAACAATTTGTCACCCGCCTTGGCCCAATCCACGATGCGCGTCCCCATCTTGCCATCGCGCTTGATGGTAACCTCGAAAAAACCGCGATCCAACGCGCAGGAGGAAAGCGAGTAGGCGCGTTTGTAATTGGTGGTATCCGGCCAATAAAGCGTGATAAACTGGCCGGTCTTGAAGTCGGGATTGTAGCCGTCCGGCCATTTAAGCTTGAGGGTCTTCGTGTCGGGCAGCTCCATCGTGACTGACTCAACGAGCATTTCGAGGATTTCTTTGGCCATAATTTTTTTTGAAGTTAGTGAATTTTTAAAAGGACGGCAAGCGCGTCGTAACAATCATTTGATAGCGTCATATCTTCATTACATCATGCCAGACAACTTGCACGAAAGACCCTCCATAATTTGCGAAATAGAGAACAGTTATTGTCATTAAGCGTATAACATTTGCTACTACTCAAAAGTAATAAACCTTATTTTATGCCTGAATCATGCCGCATTGGATCGCTCCAATACTTCCTGGGCAAGGAGTTCATACGCCGCCGAGCCGGAACTGTATTTGTCGTAATGGATGATCGGTTTGCCGAAACTTGGCGCCTCGGCGAGCTTGGTGCCACGAGGAATTACGGTCTCAAAAACTTTTGTTCCAAGGAGGTTGCGGACTTCGCCGACGACTTCATTGCACAGCTTCGTGCGGCCGTCGAACATCGTCATGACGACGCCGAAAATTTCCAGACGCGGGTTGACGCCTGCATCGCGCAACTGGCCCAATACACGATTCATCATCGAAATACCCTCAAGCGCGTAATATTCGCATTGCAGGGGCACGAGCAGTCCGTCGCTGGCGGCAAATGCGTTCAGCGTGAGAATGCCCAGCGACGGCGGGCAGTCGATGATAATCAAATCAAAACGCTGTGAATCGAGAACAGGCTGAAGCGCTTGGGACAGACGTTGTAAATGATTTTCCATCCGAGCCATTTCCAGGTCTGCAGCACACAAATCCACTTCGCTCGGAATCATTTCCAGCCGCTCAAAAGCCGTAGGCCTAATTTTTTCGAGCAAGCTCCCCTCACCCAGCAAAACCCGATAAGCGCTGGCTCCTTCGATTTTTTCCAAGCCGACGCCGCTGGTCGCATTGGCCTGAGGATCAAGGTCAAACAACAGCACTCGCTGGCCGAGCGAGGCGAGGCAGGCGGAAAGATTGACGGCGGTGGTTGTTTTCCCGACTCCGCCTTTTTGGTTGGCGACAGCGATGACTTTGGTTGGCACTGGCCTGATTAAATGAAAAATGCGGCGGCGATTCAAGCGCGCACCGCGAATTTAGAAATAAATTTATTTCTAAATCAATTGCTTGGAATCGTAAAACTGGCCTGCTGTGCAAGCGAATCCTGTTGGCCGAACAATGAGGCGACGGGCTGGAGGCTGGAGGCTGGATTGGTGTTATCCGGCGCGAGCATAATTTGTCCGACAGCCGGGGAAATTGGTGAAGCCGGTGAAACCGAGACAAGCGGAGTGGAATTATCCGCCACCTGTGTTGTCACCAGCGGCTGTGACGCGGAATAATCTGGCCGCTCAGCGAAGACAATCCCGAAAACGAGCACCAAACAAAGCGCGAGAGCAAATGAGCCTGTATATGCCGGCTTGGCTTCAAAAACCTGAAGAAACTTCAACAACCACGGAGCCTCAGAAAAAAGTCTTTCCGCTGCGGTCACCGGCTCCCGGGCTTCACCCGCACGGATGCGCGAAAGAACCTGGCTCGAAAAATTATTGAAATATCCGGGCGGCGGGATCTCGCGTTTTTTAAACGCGAGCAGACGCTTGAGCGACTCAAAGTTATTTTCGTTTTCGTTCATTTTATTTCAGATAATCGGCCAATTCCGCCTGCATCTGCTGCCGTGCATAAAACAACCGCGACCGCACCGTTCCTATGTTGCAATTCATGACTTCCGCAATCTCTTCATGCGACTGACCCTGGACATCGTGCAAAACGACGACCAATCTATGTGGTTCAGACAGCTTCAGCAACGCCTCGTTCAATTTTTTTTGCAATTCCGTAAGTCCGGCGGCGCGGCGCGGCGTATTGTCGGAAATCAACGCAATCAGGTCGGTATCGTGCTCGGCATTGAAATCAATGTCATTCAGGCTCATGTGCGTCCGGTTCTTGCGCTGTTTGAGGAAATTGATCGTCTTGTTGACCGCAATCCGGTAGATCCAGGTGTAAAAAGTCGAGCCTCCCTTGAAGGATTTCAACGCCTGAAACGCCTTGATGAACGATTCTTGCGCGAGGTCGTTGGCGTCCTCGTGGTTGCTCGTCATGTGATAGATCGTCGCGTAGATGCGCTCCTGATAGCGTTTTACGAGATCGTCGTAAGCCTGCAGGTCGCCCTTGCGCGCGCGCCGCACCAACTCGGATTCCTCCTCCGGCGCGGGCGACTCCGTTTCCGTGCGTTCAACTGATTCGGCCATAATCATGGTCTTTACATACAAACAGCCAAGGCGCCGGTTTGTTGCGCAAGAAAATCGGCCAGCTTGAACAACCCTGCGCGGCCATCCGTTTCCGGCAACACGCGCAACGCCCCGCGCGCCTGTTCCAGATATTTTGCGATGACATCCAGCGACGGCTTGAACGTCTCGTATTTGACCAGCAATTCATTTACGCCGCCAAGATTTTTAGGCTGCCATTCCTGAATCAAACCTTCCAGATGCAAGCGATCGCCTGCATTCGCGCGCTCCCAGGCCAGCAGCACCGGCCATGTCAATTTCCCCTTCGCCAGGTCTGTGCCGAGCGACTTGCCTGCCGCAGATTCCGAGCCGAACAAATCCACGCAATCGTCATAAACCTGATACGCCGTGCCGAACGCCGCGCCAAACTCGCGCAACGCCGCGCGCTGCTCCGGTTTTGCATTTCCGATAAATGCCGCCATGTCGCACGAAAGCGTGAACAGCTCGGCGGTCTTCATCTCGATGACGCGAAAGTATTCTTTCCGGGAAAGTTCAAAATTGCGGCGGTTTTGCGTCTGCAAAATTTCCCCGGTGCAGACCGTGTTCGTCGCCATCGCCACCGCGCGGCAGACTTCCGGCGTCGGAAAACTCGCCGCCAGCTTCAACGCCTGCGCAAACAGGCAGTCACCGAACAGCACAGCGATTTCATTGCCCCAGTTCGCCGCGAGCGTGAGTTTGCCGCGCCGGATTTCCGCCTCATCCATCACGTCGTCGTGGACGAGCGTGGCCAGATGCACCATTTCGATGATGACAGCCGCCGTGACATGGGCGTCCATGATTTTTCCGGCGGAACTCGCCGCGAGCGCAACGAGCGTGGGGCGCATGTGCTTGCCGCTGCCGTTGAGCGCGTGCTCTGCGTAAGGGACGACCTGCGGGTCAAATTCGCGGGCCTGCTGTATCAAACACTGGTTGACCGACTGCAAAAACGGCTCCAGATGTTCCACGATTTGTTTCCAGGAACTAATTGAGTTTTCACCTCGCGGGCCGCTTGAGTCGGGCCTCGCCACTTTTGATTCAGCAGCCAGCATTCGCCTGAATCTACTTTCGCAGCGTGAACGAGTCAAACTCCATGTCACAGTTCTGTAAAAAAGAAAAGGCGCGGACAGCCTTTGCAGTCCGCGCTCGTTGAATTCAATGGCGGCTTATTCCTTCTTCGCCATTTCCTGGTCGCGCTCCTGCATGGCGGCCTTGCGCGACAAACGCACGCGGCCTTTTTCGTCCACACCGAGGCATTTGACGGTGATGTCGTCGCCGACCTTGACGATTTCCTCGGTCTTTGCGACGCGGAAGTTCGCCAGCTCGCTGATGTGGACCAAGCCGTCCTTGCCGGGAAGGAATTCGACGAACGCGCCGAATTCCTTCACGGTGACAACTTTGCCACGATATATCTTGCCAATCTCGGCTTCCGCCGTCATGCCGGTGATTGCTTCGCGGGCGATCTTCATGCCTTCCGCCGAGACGGAGAAGATGTTGACCGTGCCGTCGTCCTCGATGTTAATCTCGCAGCCGGATTCCTCGACGAGGCGCTTGATGTTCTTGCCTCCCGGCCCGATGAGCGCGCCGATCTTTTCCGGGTTGATGCGGATGACCTCGATGCGCGGGGCATACTTGCTCAATTCCGTGCGGGGTGCGGAGAGCGTCTTGGCCATTTCTGCCAGAATGTGCAGCCGGGCGACTCGGGCTTTTTCAACCGTCTCGGCCATGAGCGCGAATGGAATACCCTTGAGCTTCAAATCGAGCTGGAAGCCGGTGATGCCTTTTTCCGTACCGGCGATCTTGCAATCCATGTCGCAGTAATGGTCTTCCCAGCCGATGATGTCGGTGAGGAGCTGGT
>Ga0182013_10003790_pt1 | contig 18620 bp, 22 predicted proteins | sample 612S2MmetaG_FD_120487 | JGI IMG/M metagenome (GOLD analysis project Ga0182013, IMG submission 120487) | Permafrost microbial communities from Stordalen Mire, Sweden - 612S2M metaG | ecosystem: Environmental > Terrestrial > Soil > Wetlands > Permafrost | place: Sweden: Stordalen | collected... | reverse complement strand
GGCGGCGGCGAGTCCAAGCAGAAGGCGCGCGTCGACGGCGCCCTGCCGCGCGCGCAGCACCTTCACGCCGCGCGGCGCGCTGGCGATCAGCGTTTCGAACACGCTCGCCTCTTCCGCCTCGCTGAGCAAATCCGTCTTGTTGAAGATGATGAGGTCGGCGCAGGCGAGCTGATCCTCGAAAACTTCCTCAAGCGGATTGTCATGGTCGATGGTCTGCGTCTGCGCGCGCTCCTGCGCGATCGCTTCGAGATCGTCGGCGAAGCGCCCTTCCGACACTGCGCGCCCGTCGACGACGGCGATGACGCCGTCCACGGTCAGCTTGGAGCGGATCGCGGGCCAGTCGAAGGCCTTGACCAAGGGCTTGGGCAGCGCGAGCCCCGAGGTCTCGATGATGATGTGGTCCGGACGCTTCTCATGCGCCAGCAGCGCCTCGATGGCGGGGGCGAAGTCGTCGGCGACGGTGCAGCACAGGCAGCCGTTCGCAAGCTCGACGATATTTTCGTCGGGACAGTTCTCGACACCGCAGGCGCGCAAGATGTCGCCGTCGACTCCGACGTCGCCGAATTCATTGATCACCAGCGCGAGGCGGCGGTCCTTCGCGGTCTCCAGCAGATGGCGGATCAGCGTGGTCTTGCCGGCGCCGAGAAAGCCGGTGATGATCGTGGTCGGAATCTTCGCGGTCATGTTGTTCCTCAATGTCCCGGCCTTGACGCGTCTCGCGCGGCGAATTCCCGCCACAAAACAGCGGCGAGCGCGCCCGCGAGAATCCATGTCGCCGCCTGCACGGAGAGCGACGAGGCGGCGAAGCGCGCCGCAAGTTCCGCAGGAACCGTGCTTTGCGGCGTCGCCGGATTGGGCGCGCCGATGAGATGCGGGGCCGCGATCAAGGCCGCGCCAATGACCTTCGCGACCCACTCGTCACGCCGCAGCAGCGCGAACAGGCCAAGGCCCGTGGCGGCGGCGGTCGCCACCCACCAGAGCTGGCGCATGGCGAGATCGGTTTCGGCGGCGCCGGGCAATTGCGGGGCGAGACCCAGACCCGTTGCGAGACCCGTCGCCGCAAATGCGCAGGCCGCCCAGGCGACCGCGCGACGAGGTTCGATGGCGTCGCCCGCGACAAGCATCAGCGCGAGCAGGATCAGCGCATAGCCGGAGGCCGTGGCGATGTCCGCTACGCTGGTCGCGGCGGTGCGCTCGAAGCCCTCCGCCGGCTTCCAGCCCTCGGAAGCAGGCTCCTCATGGCCGTGCTGCGCGGTCTCATAGACTTCCGCCGCCAATATGAGCGGCGTCGTCGTGACATGCTGAAGGGCCGCGATCGCAAGCCCCGCGACAAGCCCGGCGATGAGACCAATCGCCAGGACGCGCTGGATCACCTTGCTTCAGTGGCAGGGGAAGGAGAGCGAATGCCGCGTGTCATGCGCGGCGTCATGCGCCGTGTCGGAGGTGGAGAACCCCGTCAGATAGACGAGGCCAGCGCCCAGAAACAGCGCGACGAATGCCGCCTTCAGCGCTTCGGCGCGAGCGGCGGAGATGTTGAGACGGACGGCGCCGGAAAGGCTCGAAAGAATCATGTTTGTCTCCCTGCCGCCCCACCGGCGGCTTAGCGTTGCAACGAGCGACGGCAGGTCTCCTGGCTTCCGGGTCTCGGGATCGCGCCGCCTTCCCGAAGCCCTAAGGCTCAGTGGCTGATGGCGCGGCCTCGCCGGTCACAGTTGCGGGGGCAGCCGCGGGTTCGGAAATCTCCTCACCGCGTTCCCTTTTCACTTCTTGCGAAGAACCGTCACAAAAAGTCATATGCGGGAACAAAGGCGCCGTCAAACGCCGCGAGGATGCAAGCGCGCATGGAGATCAGAACCGCACAGGCCTTTGACGAAGCGCATTGGCGCCAGCTCTGGCGCGGCTATGCTGATTTCTACGAGGCGGATTTGCCCGAGGCGGTGACGGCCGCGACATGGGGGCGGATCGTCGCGCCGTCGCCCGCGATCTTGTGCCGGGTCGCGGCGGAGGACGGCCGGCTGCTGGGATTTTCCCATTCCCTGCTGCACGAGGGAACCTGGGTTCTTGCGACAATCTGCTATCTGGAGGATCTCTACGTCGATCCTTCCGCGCGCGGCCGGGGCGTCGGCCGCGCGCTGATCGCCGATCTTGTCGACATGGCGCGCACGCAGGGCTGGTCGCGGCTTTACTGGCACACGCGCAGAGGCAATGAGGCCGCGCGCAGGGTCTATGACGGCTTCGCCAAGGCCGATGATTTCGTGCGCTATCTGCTCAAGTTCTATTGAGGCGGCGCGACAAGGAGTCCCGATGAACCAAGAGGACGAAGCCGCGCGGCGCCACCGCGCGAAAATGGAAAAGCGCAAGGCGGTGCAGGACGCCGAGGTCGCGGGCAAGCCGATCGCCGCCAAGGGCCTGCTGATGGTCCACACCGGCCCCGGCAAGGGCAAGTCCACCGCCGCCTTCGGCCTTGCGCTGCGCGCGCTGGGGCGCGGCTGGAGGGTCGGCGTCGTGCAGTTCGGCAAGGGAGCCTGGCAAAGCGGGGAAAGGCTCATGCTCGAAAAGCTCGGCGAGTACCAAATCTCCTGGCACACGCTGGGCGAGGGCTTCACCTGGGAGACGCAGGATCGCGCCCGCGACGAGGCGGCGGCGCGCCGGGCATGGGACAAGGCGCGCGAACTGATGGCGGACCCGGAAGTCCGCCTGCTGGTGCTCGACGAGCTGAACATCTCCCTGCGCTACGAGCATCTGCCGCTGGATGAAGTGCTCGCCGCCCTGCAGGCGCGGCGCGCGGACCTTCACGTCGTCGTCACCGGCCGCAACGCCAAGCCGGAACTGATCGCCGCCGCCGATCTCGTCACCGAGATGACGCTGGTCAAGCACCACTTCGCGGCGGGCGTGAAGGCGCAGGAGGGGATTGAGTTTTAGGGCGACATACGAGACTGGCGGTGGAAAGCAAACGCTTGGTTCCAACGACATTGAACGGCCCAAGCGGCCATGTTCAGACCGCGTTTGAACCGAAGCGGACTTCGCCGCTGTCGCCGCGAAATTTGCAAGGAGATGCAAGGCCTATTGAGCAATGTCGCCGAAGGCAGTGGCGAGCTGGTCGATGAAACGTCTGAGCTTCAGTGGCACATGCCGATGGCTTGGGTGGATCGCGTAAATGCCGGTGACCCTGTCGGTGTATGCAGCCAAGACCTGTTCGAGGGCGCCCGATTGCAGATGGCGGGCCACGATGAAATCCGGCTGCGCGACGACGCCGAGCCCTGCGATCGCCATGGCGCAGATGGCGTCGCCATTGTTGCAGGCGACACGGCCGCCGACGCGCACGCTCTCCTCTCCGCTCACGCCCGAAAAAGTCCAGACGGCGCCAGCGGTGGCGTAGGAATAGAGCAGGCATTCGTGTTGCGCGAGATCGGCCGGCGTCTTGGGCCGGCCATGCGCCGCGAGATAGGCGGGCGAGGCGCACACAATGAGCCGGGTTACGCCAATGCGTTTCGCGACGAGCGAACTATCGGCAAGCCGGCCTATGCGAATAGCGAGATCGTAGCCTTCGTCCACGAGATCCACGAGCCGGTCATTCAGGACGAGATCGACGCTGACGCGGGGATGGCGTGCTGTATAGACGGCGATCTGCGGGGCCACATGCGAGGCCCCGAAGGACATCGGCGCCGTCACGCGCAGTCGTCCCACCGGCTCCGACGCTTGCGCCGTGATCTCCCGCTCGGCCTCTTCGAGAGCGGCCAGAATGTCGCGGCACCTTTCCAGATAGGCGGCGCCCAGTTCCGTCAGGCTGACCTTGCGCGTCGTGCGGTGAAGTAGCCGTTGTCCGAGATGCGCTTCAAGGTCCATCACCAGCTTGCTGGCCATGGTCCGCGACGTGCCGAGACGTTCCGACGCCTGCGCGAAATGACCCGAATCGGCGACGGCGACGAAGACGCGCATGGCGTGCAGCTGGTCCATATTGTCTGATAAAACAGGATAATGAATCTGTAAATACCCGGATTATCTCTTTCTGGCGCCGGAGTAGGGTTCCCCCAGATCGGCGGTCGCCCCGGCCGCCGGCTTCGATACAGGAAGGGTCCAATCACATGTCCGCCACCAGCTCCTCCCCCTACGCGGCCTTGCTGCTGCGCGTCAGCCTCGGCGCGATGTTTCTCGCCCACGGTCTGCTCAAGGTTTTCGTGTTCACACTGCCCGGAACCGTAAAATTCTTCGCTTCGCTCGGCTATCCGGCGCCGCTCGCCTATCTCGTCGTCGGCCTCGAAATCGTCGGCGGACTGCTGATGCTGTCCGGCCTGTTCACACGCGCGGTTTCCGTCGCGATGATCCCGATATTGCTTGGCGCCTTGCTCGTGCATCTGCCGAACGGCTGGCTCTTCTCCAGCCCCAATGGCGGCTGGGAGTTCCCGGCGCTTTGGATCGTCCTGCTCGCCGTGCAGGCTCTGCTCGGCCCCGGCGCCTTCGCGCTGAAGCTACCGCACGCGTCGGAAGACTCGTTCAAGCCGCTCTCGGCCTAACCCGGCGCCAAGGAGGACGCGCAATGCGCCTGATCGCCATCGTCTATCACAGCGGCTATGGCCACACGGCCAAGCAGGCGGAGGCCGTCGCTCGCGGCGCGCTTTCCGTCGCCGGCGCCACAGTCGCGCTGATCAAGGTTGAGGACATCGACCGGCACTGGGCTGAACTGGAGCAAGCCGACGCCATCGTCTTTGGATCGCCGACCTATATGGGCAGCGCCTCGGCGCCCTTCAAAGCCTTCATGGACGCAAGTTCGAAGGTTTGGGCGGCGCAGGGTTGGAAGGATAAGCTCGCCGCCGGCTTCACCAACTCGGCCAGTCAAAGCGGCGACAAGCTCGCCACGCTGCAACAATTGGCGATCTTCGCCGCACAGCACGGCATGATCTGGATTGGTCTCGGTCTCCTGCCGGGCAACAACTCCAGTTCGGGCAGCGTCGAGGACTTGAATCGACTGGGCGGCTATCTCGGCGCCATGGCGCAGTCCAACGCCGACGAAAGCCCGGAATATGGTCCGACGCCCGCCGATCTGAGGACGGCGGAACATCTGGGACGGCGCGTCGCCGAGGCGACGCAGCGGTGGCGCGCGGCGGTTGCCGCCTGATTGGCAGAGAAATGAAATGAACGCCGGGACCAAAGCGAATGCGGCTGCAGCCGCCCGGCCCTCTGGTCCCGGCGTCCGTATCGGAGACGCGCGCCTAAGGGTCGCCGCGCTAGAGTCCTTTGGATAAGACACCTCGTTCAGGCCGGTTGGCGGCGCATTGACGACGCCGGCGCCTTTCCCGCTCCGAAACTCAAACAGGGTTCGAAGCGTCGGATATTGATCACTAGAACCGCCCCTCGAAGGAAAACGGCTGTCGGCGGGCGCCGTCGTCGAGATGGATGTGCTTCGCGAAATCGGCGCGGCGGCGATTGAAGTCCTGCAGCCACCAGCCGTCGCCATGAGGGTCGAACAGCGGCGCATCCGTGCGGCGGAAAATCGCGGTGGCGCCGATGCATTCGACCAGTTCGAACATGCGGTCCTCGGCGATGAAATCCGCGAGGCGCCCGATCGTCGGGATATGTATGTCGTCGAGCGCAAGCAGGCCGCCCGTCTTCAGATGCGGATAAAAATAGTAATATTCGAGGTCGGGAAACGGAAAGCCGTGCGGCCCGTCGATCAGCACGAGGTCATAGCGCGCATGATCCTTGTACGCGGGCAAGGTGACCTGCGTTGGCCCATATATGGTTTCGATGATTTCAGGCCTCGTCGCCGCGCAGTTCATGAAATAGGCGACGCTGGAGGATTCTAGATTGTCGCGGTCGTCGAGCGAGAAGACCTTATGCTTGCTGGAGATGCGCGAGAAGAATATCGTTGATTTTCCGCATCCAGTCTCGGCGGAGACAATATCGGTCGCGGGCAGCAGATTCTCGATGCGCAGCAGCGTGCGCAGCGGCAGCGAGCCGGCGCCATGCGCGAAGCCCGCCGCTATTTCATATTCCTCGATTTCGGCCCCGATGGTCGCGTCGCGCGCCGCCTGCGGCTGAAACGCGGTCGGAATCGCATTGAGCGGCAGACGCCACAGGCCGCGCTTCAGGCGGTTGCGCATCTTCTGGAAGTAGAGCGGCAACATTCGAGGCGATGACTCCAAACGCTTTTCAGTCCGCGCCGCTTGATGCGGCGGCGACGGATCCAGAGGCCGCCCTCTCCGAATGGTCGCTCGGTCCACACGGCTTATGGTCGCGGATCAATAAACGCAAGCCCGGGCTTCGGCCATGATCCCGAGCGCGAAAGCGCAACCCGGTTCAGCAAGCTGTATTCTCAAGGCCGCGCATCGCCTTAAGCCGCCGGCGCCTGCGAGGCCGCCGGGCACGGCGCGAATGGCTCACCCAAAAATCATGTCCACAAGGAGCTTCGCGTTCAACGCCATGATCATGGCGGCGATGACCCAGGCCGTGATGGTCAGAAATCGGGGCGCGACCTGTTCGCCCATGATGCGGCGCGAGGCGGTGAACCAGATCAGCGGCGCGACCGCGAAAGGCAGCGCCATGCTGAGCACCACCTGGCTTGCGACGAGCAGATGTCCGGTCGCCGACTCGCCAGCGTAAAGGGTCAACCCAACGGCGGGCGCGATGGCCATGAGGCGCGTCACAAAGCGTCGCAGCGCGGGTTTCATGCGCAGCCGCACGAAGCCTTCCATGACAACCTGCCCCGCCAGCGTCGCCGTCACCGTGGAGTTTAGGCCGCAGGCGATCAGCGCCAGCGCGAACAGCGTCGACGCCGTCGGCGCGCCAAGCAAAGGCGCGATCAGCCGATACGCCTCGCCAAGCTCCGCGACGTCCCTGTGTCCGCTCGCGAAAAACACCGAAGCCGCAAGCACGAGAATGGCGCCATTGACGATCAATGCGAAGAACAGCGCCACCGAGCTGTCGATCACCGCGAAACTTATCGCCTCGCGCTTTTCGTCGCTGGAGGCGCCGACCGCGCGCGTCTGCACAATGTAGGAGTGCAGGAAGAGATTATGAGGCATCACTGTCGCGCCGATTATGCCAAGGCCGATGTAGAGCATTTGCGGATCGGCAAAAAACTGCTTTGTCGGCAGCAGGCCGCGCGCGACGTCGCCGAAATTGACATGCGCCATCGCCAGCTGCGCCGTGAAGGAGAGCGCGATCAGTCCCAGCAGAGCGACGACGAAGAGTTCGATCTTGCGAAAACCCGCGCGCTCGAAGGCCAGCACCAGAAATGTGTCGAGCAGCGTGATCACGATGCCCGCCGCGATCGGCAGGCCGAACAGCAATTGCAGGCCAATGGCCGTGCCGATGATTTCCGCAAGATCGGTGGCCAGTATGGCGGCCTCGGCGATAAGCCAGAGCGCGACCGCCGTGGGCCTCGAGAATTGAGCGCGGCAGGCCTGCGCCAGATCGAGGCCCGCGCCCAGCCCCAGCCGCGCCGCCAAAGCCTGCAGGACGATAGCCATCAGGCTGGAGAGCACCGCCACGAAAAGCAGCGCGGTCCCGTATTTGGAGCCGCCCGCGAGCGCTGTCGCCCAATTGCCGGGGTCCATGTAGCCGGTGGCGACCAGATAGCCGGGGCCCACGAACACAAGCAGCCGCTGCAACAGCGTGGCGCCTGCGGGCGTTTTGATAGAACCGCGCAATTCTCCCGGCTCGCGCGCGAGCGAAGGCGCGGACAAAGGTGCGGAAGGCGTCAAGAAAGAGCTCCGGGCGGGAGAGGCGCCCAATTTAGCATTCGGCGGAAGCCACGCGCAATGCGGCGGTCTGGCGCCCTTGGCGATCCTTACCCCCCGCCGACCGGCGGGCCGATGACCACCAGCCGCGCGCCTGCCTCCACAGCCCCGCAAGGGCCTGCGTCCTCCAGCGTCCAACGGCGTCCGACCTGCTGAAAAAGATGGAGACGCGTCGGCGTCTCGGCAAAACGCACGAAGCCTTTGGCCCGATAGGCGCGCTTCCCGATTCGGTCCGCCAGCCGCTCAAACACGGCCCGCGCAATCGGCCTCTCGCGCTTCAGCGTCCATGCGTCAAGTTTGAGGTCGTGATCCGCGTCGGCGGCGAAAAAGCGGCGGGAAAGACGCGCGGCGAGTTTCTCGGAGATGCAGCCGCCAATAAGTATTTCCAGCGGGACATTCGAGAAAGACGTCTCGTAAATTGGAGCGTGGGGCGCCCGTTCCGTGAGCCAGTTCCGCAGATCCTCAATTGCTTCGCCGCTCACAAGATCCCTCTTGTTGAGCAGCAGCACATCAGCTTGAGCCAGCTGGCGTAGCACGGTGTCGCCGACATATTTGTTGTCGGCCTGCGTTTTGATCTGCTCTGCGTCGACGACGACGAGCACGCCGTCGAGCGGCAGACCGTACATCTGCCCATATTGCGCGATCTTGCCCGGCTCGGCGACGCCGCTCGCCTCAACGATGACATGATCGAGCTTTTCAGCGCGCTTCAGGACTTCGCCGATGGCGACCGCGAAACCGTTGGACAGGCTGCAGCAGATACAACCATTGGCGAGGCTGATCGCATCGCCGTCGTGGCCCGTGATCAGTTCCGCATCGATGTTGATTTCGCCGAAGTCATTGACGAGAACCGCCGCGCGCAGACCGCCGGCCTGCGAGAGCAGATTGTTCAGGAGCGTCGTCTTGCCGGCGCCGAGATAACCGCCGATAACTGTGAACGGGAGCGCGCGGGTCACGTCACTTTGCGCTTGTAGACGCTCTCGCCTTCCTTGAAAGTCTCGATTACCGCGATGTCGAGAATTTTGTCCGTCGGGACCGTCATCGGATTGCCGTCGAGAATGACAAGATCGGCGAGCTTGCCTTCGGCGATCGCGCCCTTGTGATCCTCTTCACGTATCTGCCAGGCGGGCTCCGTTGTGAGCGCCTTGAGCGCCTGCCACACGCTGACGCGCTCGGCCGGGCCGATGATCTTGCCCGCGCGCGACTGGCGCGTGACCGCCGTCCAGATCACGCGCATCGGCTCCATCGGCGTCACCGAAAAATCGGTGTGGTTGGAGCAGCGCAGCCCCTTCGCCGTGGCGGAAGCCATCGGGCTGAGGAAGAACGCCCGCTCCTGCCCGAGGTTCTCGACATGGACGTCGCCCCAGAAGAAGGCGTGCATGGTGAAAAAGCTCGGCGAAAAACCCAGCTCCTTGTAAGCGTCGAGCTGGTCCGGCCGCATGAACTGGGAATGTATGATCACTGTGCGGCGATCCTGATCCGCCTTCACGGCGGCCGCGCGCGCGGCGTCGATCATCATGTCTATGGCCGCGTCGCCGTTGCAATGCGCGAATACCTGCACCCCGCCCTTGTAAAGCGCCGCTACGGCCTTGTTCACCTGCTCCGGCGGGAACAGCGGCGCGCCGCGCCAGTTCGCTTCGCCCGCCGGTCCGGGCGTCAGCAGCGGCTTGCTCCAGAAAGCGGTCTTGCCCTGAGGCGAACCGTCCAGCACGAGTTTCACCCCCGCGAGCTTCAGCCGCTTGTGATATTTGCCGAAAGCCGCCGCCGACTCTTTCGGCAGCTCCATCGGCCCGCCCTGAAAGTCGGGAAAATATTCCTTCACCAGCGCCGGCACGTCGAGAACGAGCGGCAGGGACACGATGTCGAGATAGAGTCTGCCCTGATCCGCCGCCTTGCGCAGGAGCTTGATCTCGGGCGCGTGGGTCGCGCCTTCCTGACAGGTGGTCACGCCCGCGCGTGCGTAAATCTGCTGCGCCTCATGGAAAGTGTCGAGCAGTTCCTCTTCACCGGGTTTGGGCATATTGGCGAAGATCGGCAGGAAGGCCGTCTCCATGACGAGGCCTTCCGGCTCCTCCGATCCCTTCTTGCGCAGGATCAGCCCGCCCGGCGGGGTCTTGGTCGTGGCGCTGATGCCGACCTTCTTGAAGGCGGCCGAGTTCAGCACCGCGCCATGATTGGAGGTGTGGATCAGCATCACCGGATTGTCGGGAAAATGCGGATCCAGATCATCGCGCGTGATCTGGCGCTTGTCCGAAAGATTGGTGACGTCATAGCCATAGGCGATGATCCATTCGCCGGGCTTGGTCTTGAATTTTTCCGCGTGCGCCTTGAGCGCCTTGACGATGTCGGCGATGGACGTCACCGGCCCCGCCGGCACGCCGGAGACATTGGCCCATTTCACGATCTGCGGCGCATTCATGAAATGGCCGTGCGCATCGATGAAGGAGGGCAGAAGCGTCGCGCCCTTGAGATCGACGATCTGCGTCTTCTCGCCCTTAGTCGCCATCACCGCCGCCTCGTCGCCGACGGCGATGATGCGGCCGCCGGCGATCGCCACGGCTTCAACCTTCGGGTGTTCGTCGATCATGGTCAGGATCACGCCGCCGCGAAAGATTTTGTCCGCGAAGCGCTTCCCTGTCTGGTTGGAGGCCTGTTTTCGCTTGCGCCCCTTGGCGAGAGCCGCGCTCGCTCCCAGCGCCGTTCGCCCCGCAGCGATAATCAGCCGCCGTCTGTTCACGCCGCCCGCCATGAAGAGCTCCCCTTTGGGCTAACTCGCACTATTGCCGGTGAAATCCGCGCGAGGCGCGGCCGGTTTTGACCAGCGCAGACTGCCAAACCCCTTCGCCCGAGTCCAGTTGTGACATAAGGAGCTATTTGATCGCGACAAGCAGATCGGTGATCAGTTCAGCCTCGGGCGTGTCCGACGGATTGTTGCGATAGATTTCGAGCGCGGGGCGGTCGTCGCGCTGGTAGCCGCTCGCAGGCAGCCATTCGCCGAAAAGGCGCGGAAAGGCTGCGGCGATGCCGCCATAGGGGCCGACAAGGCGATAGCTGGCGTAGCGCCCGCCCTCAAGGTTCAAAATCTCCACCCCGTCCGAGGCGGGCGCCTCGCCGCGCAGCAGGAGACCGGCGTGATAGACCACCCTGCCCTGCGCGTCCGGCGCGGCGGAGCAGGCGCCGACCGCCAGTTCGATGTCGCCCATAAGCCCGCGTTCGGCCGCCCAGGCGGAAAGCCTGCCCCAGACCTCGCCGATGTTCGTCACCGGCCCCTCATAGCGCATGGCGTGAAGCCGCAGCGGGGGCTGTTCGATGATGTCGACCTGCATGAAAGGCTCCGTCGTGACGCCTCTACTTCACGCCCGCGCTGGCCAGCATATAGGCCAGCGCCTCGGGATAGATAAGCTCTTTCGAGACGGCGATTTCTTCCGTCCACCACCATTTCCAGCCCTGCACATAGGTTTTTTCGTCGGCGGTGAGCGCGCCGAGGCGCGGCTCGAAAGCCTCGCAGCGCAGAAGGTAATAATGCTCGACGGCGTGGACCCAGCCGGAAACGAGCTGGAGAGGAAATTCGCGCGAGGCGACGGGCGCGCCAAGCTCGCCGATCTTGAGGCCGGTCTCCTCCAGCACCTCGCGCCGCGCGCAGTCCTCAAGACTTTCGCCGGCCTCCAGCGCGCCGCCCGGCTGCCCCCAGAAATGCGCATAGCCCTGCGCCGCTACGCCGGGAAGAATGCTGCTGGCGAAACGCAGCAGCAGCGTCTGGCCCTGCGGATTTACCAGCATCACGCGCGTCGCCTCTCGGCGCGGGAGGTCGAGCCCCTCGTAGGGCGCGACGATGGGTTTGCGGTCATCCTCGCGCGCCCAGTCGACCAGCGACCATTTGCCGTCCTCATAGGCGATCCAGTTGGGCGCGGCGTTGAGCACGGGATATTCGCGCGTCTCGTCGAGGCGTTTGCCGGTCGCCATGCGCCAGGCGATGTCGAGCGCGCCGGCGTGGGCCACGACGAGAAGCGTCTCGCCGGGATGCGCCTCGGCGATTTTCGTCAGCGCGGCGCGCACCCGCGCGGCGAAGCGCATCAGGCTCTCGCCCCCCGGCGCGGCATAATCGGCCCGGCGCGCGAGATAATGCTGGTATTCCTCGGGAAAGCGCGCCTCGACCTCCGGGTGGCTCAGCCCGTGCCAGACGCCGTCGTGCTTCTCTCGCAGTTCCGGGCGGCGGATGATCTCCATGCCGCGCCGCGCGGCGTGGGGCGCGGCGGTGACGAGCGCGCGCTGCAGATCGCTGCTGTAGATGTGGTCGAAATGCGCGCCCGCGAGCTCATGACCCAGCGCCTCGGCCTGCATCCGCCCTTTCGCGTTCAAGGCTATGTCGAGCTGACCCTGAAAACGCCGTTCGAGATTCCAGTTCGTCTCGCCGTGTCGGGCGAGACAGATGAGCGTGCGGGTCATGTCGGTTTCCGAAGCAGCCGAAGCGCGGGTGTCTCTTTTTTCGATGAGGGCTATCCGCCTATTTGGCGGGCGCCGCAAGTCGAAAATCCGGACGTTGATCGTCGTGCGACAAATCGTCCGCCAGACACGCGAGGCCGGTCAAGGGCTAAACGGGCCCTACCGCAAATAAAGAGAAAAACGCCGCGAATTTTGCGCGATTTGCATTCGCGGCGACGAGCCATGAAGGCTGCGGAAGAATCGCCTCCTGCCGCAAAAAACAAGTTATTTCTAATGCTTCGCGCCAGTCGAGAATTCGCCCGCGCGGATGCGGCCTGGCAGGCGCTCGGCGAAGGAGGCGACGGTGTCCTCGCCATGGGTCGCGACCAGTTCGCGCAATGCCGCAACGAGCGCGGCATGGGCGAAACTGTCGCTCTCAATGCCCGCGAGGATCGCCTCGGCGAAGGCTTCCGTTACATAAACCAGCGCGGCGCGATGCTGTTCCGCGCCAGCGTCATCAATGGAAGTGGAATTGAATTGCGTCATGAAGATTACTTTAGACAAGCCGGCGCGCTGGCGCGACACGCGTCTTTCCAAACGGTTAACGCGCGCTCTTAAAATTGTTCACGGATTGCCATATCTGACCGCCACATCGCGCGACAGCCGCTCCGCTTCGTCGAGATAGCGCTCGATGATCGCCTGCGCATTGGGCGTGCAGACGCGATAGGTGATTTCGTAACCATGAAAACCATGATTGAAGGCGTTGGTCAGCTTCTGCCGACGGGAGCCCGTCGGGGCCGTCGCGTCGCGAAGCTGCGCCATCTTGCCGCGCCACTCCTCGCCATCCCCGTCGCCGCAAAGATCCCGCAGATATGAAAGGCCGCCAAGCACCTCCGCCAGGCGGAGCAATTGCGGGTCGTAGGGCGCGGGCGGCGGTTCGGGCTCCGGCGCGGCTTCCTGCGGCTTTTTTGGCGCGGGCTTTTGCGATTCCTTGCGGCTTTCGCGTTTTGCGCGCGGTGCGGGCTTATGTTCGGCCAGCGCCAGACGCAGGGCCGGCTCCGCCTGCCCCCGGGCGGCGCGGTCCCCGCCTCCGAAATCGGCCGGCAAATCCTTCGTCGAGGCCTGCGCGCCAAACGCCGACGCCGCCAGACAAAGGACACAGCAAGCCTCGCGCAGGAACCTCGTGGTTGGCTTCATGGATAGAGCCGTTGCTTCGACCACGACGCCCCGGCCGCCTCACGGGCAAAGCGCACGCGATCATGCAATCGGAAGGGTCTGTCCGCCCAGAACTCGATCGCCAAAGGAACGATTTGGTAACCACGCCAGTAAGAGGGCCGCGGAATTTCGCCCACGCCGAATTTGAGCGCGTAATGGGCCACGGCCTTCTCCAGCGCGAAGCGGCTCTCCAGGGGCCGCGACTGCTGGCTGGCCCAGGCGCCGATGCGGCTGTCGCGCGGGCGGCTGGCGTAATAGGCGTCCGACTCGGCGTCGCTGACCGCAACGACAGGTCCACGCAAGCGCACCTGCCGCCTCAGGGATTTCCAGTGGAACAAGGCGGCCGCCTGCATGTTGACGCCCAGTTGCGAACCCTTGGCGCTTTCCGCATTGGTGTAGAATGTGAAACCCGATTCGTTCCATCCCTTGAGCAAAACCATGCGCGCGTCCGGCAGTCCTTGCGCGTCGGCGGTCGCCACAACCATGGCCTCCGGATCGTTGATCTCCTTGGTTTTGGCCTCCTCAAACCATTCGCGAAACAACGCGAATGGCTCCGCAGCGTCCACGAAGTCACCGGGTGTTAACGCGTTCAAGACAAAATCCTCCGGTATCGCCTGCGCAGCGGCAGGTAGAGTTGGTAAAGGGTGAGCTTTGCGTCGATCCATCGCCAGACATAGCGCCCCCGGCGGATTTCCTCAAACTGCATCGAAGGTCGCGGTTTTTTTTGGAATGTCGCTGGCCGCCTGCGCGCTAGGCGCCTGCTCGGTCGCCATGCCCGCGAGCGAAAGCTGGCGCGCGAATTCCGACGACATCACCGGCTCCATTCACAAGGCGCCGCCGGAGCTCGCGCGCGGCCTTGAAGCCGAGGACCAGCGCCGCGCCACCGCCGCGCTCGGAACCGCACTCGACCCGCAGGGCGCGGGCGGCAGCGTGAACTGGGACAACGCGCAGACCGGCGCGAAGGGCAGCTTTACCCCGGTCGGCCCGGCCTATCCGATTGACGGCAAAATCTGCCGGGCCTTTGTCGCGGATGTGACGACGAAGGAGGCGCTGGAGCGGCTGCAAGGCGCCGCTTGCCGCGAAAAATCCGCCGAATGGTCGTTCACAGAGGTGAAGCCCTGGCGGAAGGGGTAAGCAAGGCGAAGCCCCTCGGATACGGAAGCGCCGAGCGAAAATGGCCGCGGCGGGCGCGGCCATTCCTGCAAAACGCCAGCGCCGTGCTAAGCGGCGCGCATCTTCGGCCCTAAAAGCTTGCGGTTCAACAGTACTTCCGCGATCTGCACGGCGTTGAGCGCCGCGCCCTTTCGAAGATTGTCGGCCACGCACCAGAAGGCGAGCCCATTGTCCACGGTCGGGTCGGCGCGAATGCGCGACACATAGGTGGCGTCTTCGCCCGCCGCTTCATGCGGGGTGATGTAGCCGCCGGGTTCATGCTTGTCGATCACCAGCACGCCGGGCGCTTCGCGCAGAATGGCGCGGGCTTCCTCGGGCGAGATGGGCCGCTCGAATTCGACATTCACCGACTCGGAATGGCTGATAAAAACCGGCACACGCACGCAGGTGGCGACCAGCTTGATCTTCGGATCGAGAATCTTCTTGGTCTCGGCCACCATCTTCCATTCCTCCTTGGTGAAGCCGTCCTCCATGAAGACGTCGATCTGGGGAATGAGGTTGAAGGCGATTCGCTTGGGGAATTTCTTGGTCTGCACGGCGTCGGAGACGAAAACCGCGCGCGTCTGGGCGAAAAGTTCGTCCATCGCGTCCTTGCCGGCGCCAGAGACGGACTGGTAGGTCGAGACCACGACCCGCAAAATCGTCGCGGCGTCATGCAGGGGCTTTAGCGCCACGACCAGCTGCGCCGTCGAGCAGTTCGGATTGGCGATGATGTATTTCTGCGTGAAGCCGGCGACGGCGGCGGCATTCACCTCCGGCACGATCAGCGGAACCTCGGGGTCCATGCGAAAGGCGCTGGAATTGTCGATCACGACGCAGCCCTTGGCCCCGATCTTCGGCGACCATTCGCGCGAAACGTCGCCGCCCGCCGACATCAGGCAGATGTCGGTGTCGGTGAAGTCATAGGTGTCGAGATGTCGGCACTTCAGCGTCTTGTCGCCGAAGGACACTTCCTGACCGATGGAGCGGGATGACGCGAGCGCCACGACTTCCGACACGGGAAAGCGCCGCTCGGCCAAAATATCCAGCATTTCGCGGCCCACATTACCCGTGGCGCCGACGACAGCTACCTTATAAGCCATGATTTTCTCCGTCCAGCCGCGCGCAGCCGGCCTGGATTGCAATTAAAGCGAGATTAGAACGGCAGGCCGACCGACATGCCGCCGGAGGGGCTGATGCCGACGGGCCCCTTCGCGGGAGCCGCGCTGCCGGACTCATGCTCTGCCGGCTTCGGCGGCGCCTTGCCCGGCGACCAGCCTTCGAGTTCGCCGAACTGGCGGTCGCCGCCGGGCTTCGTGGGTTTCGCGGCGGGAGCGGCAGCCTGCGGCTGCTGTTGCTTTTTCGCCTTTTTCCCCTTCGTCTTGGCGGCCGCGCCGGACGCGTCAAGGGTCTGAGAATCGAGCTGAAGCTCCTCCCCCAGCGCCACGGGCGCAGCGACGGCTCCCATCAGCAAGGCTGCGATCAGAAGGCTCCCACGAAAACGCATGGCGGAATTCTCCAGTTTGTGACGGAACCGTCCTAATTTGCCTCTTGGACGGAATGAAGGCAACCGCCCCGCTCTTTTCGGGCGCGGGCGGCCTATCCGAGCCGGGCGAGCGCCATGTTCTTCAGCTCCGCTATGGCCTTTGCCGGCTCCAGGCCCTTGGGGCAAGCCTTGGTGCAGTTCATGATCGTATGGCAGCGGTAGAGCCGGAAGGCGTCGTCGACATAGCCGAGGCGCTCCTCCGTCGCCTCGTCGCGCGAATCGGAAATCCAGCGATGCGCCTGCAACAGCGCGGCGGGGCCGAGATAGCGATCCGAGTTCCACCAATAGCTCGGGCAGGACGTCGAGCAACAGGCGCAGAGGATGCACTCATAGAGCCCGTCGAGCTTGGCGCGCTGCTGCGGCGATTGCAGACGCTCCTTCTCGGGGTCTTGCCCGGCATGCAACCAGGGCTCGATCGCCGCATGCTGTTCGTAAAAGCCGGTGAGATCGGGCACAAGGTCCTTCACCACCGACATGTGCGGCAGTGGATAGATCTTCACCGCGCCGTCGATCTCGCTCGCGCCCTTGGTGCAGGCGAGCGTGTTGGTCCCGTCGATATTCATCGCGCAGGAACCGCAAATCCCCTCGCGGCAGGAGCGGCGGAAGGTCAGCGTCGGGTCGATCTTGTTCTTGATCCAGATGATCGCGTCGAGCACCATCGGCCCGCAATCGTCGGCGTCGACGAAATAGGTGTCGATGCGCGGATTCTCTCCGTCGTCCGAATTCCAGCGATAGATCCGGTATTCACGGACATTGGCGCTGTCCGACCGAGGCCAGGTCTTGCCCTCGGCGACAGTGGAGTTTCTGGGAAGCGTGAATTCGACCATGTTGGCGCCTTTTTCTTATGCCGTATGTCTTTCGCGGTATGCTTCAACCGTCGTCTTTCGCTAAAAACGACAGACGTTCGAGTCCAACATCCAGATAATGTAATTTCGATATGATGTAGATTAGATGTTCTTCCGGGGCATTGGCTATATTCGTTCGCGCGTTAGCCAAATGCCGCTCCCAATTCGATTTAAGTTGGGGTTTGTCGTTCTCCCAAAAATCGATTGCTCCGAGCCAACAAGCGGCAATAAGGTGCGCCACGCCTTCTCTGTCGAGCGCGGAGATTTTTTCCTCCAATTTTTTTTCGGCTAAAATGGCTACCTTAGGATTGAACCATTCACGGGCCAGTTGATCTCTGGTTTGCTGATAAAGCGCGGACAGCTGAGACAGTTCCGTCCTCGCGTTCTTATCCAGAGCCGAAACATAGGACACCAGAGGCTGAGAAGTCGGCCAGTCCCGGAGCGCCACGACTAACCCTTCAAATCCGCCGGCAAGACACTTCTTCATGAACTTCTCGTCATCCGACACCAAAATCCCACCGACGTGTCTCGCCAGGGCCAAATATTCGCAGTCCATCAGCGGGTGCTCGAGACGTAGGCTCAAATCGAACGCGTCAAAAATCAGATCGCCAACCGGAAACAAGCGACCAAAATATCCCGCGAACTCGCGAATGGCAGATTCGGCCTGAGCGCTGGTCATCTCTCGATTGCGAGTCTTTTTCCAGATCGCGTTTCCGGCTTCCGTCACGACAAGCTCGGGCGCGACGCGCGTGATGTCCTCGGTTAGCAATTCAGCAGCCAGTTCGTGACGATCCTCGCGCACGAACCATTTTACGACGACGCTCGCGTCGACAACCACAATCACCGATCACGATCCTCTCTTATCAGTAACGTGCTGTCCGTTTGCGGAACTCCTTTCGGAGTCATGGCCGCGATCAGTTCGGCTCGATCCCTCAACCCACTTGCGCGTTGTTCGAGTCCGGTTCTGAGAAACGCGATGATTTGATCTTCGATCGAAGTGTTCCTGATCCTCGCCATCTCGCTAAGTTTCCGGAACAATTCATCATCGAGTTGCTTCAAAAGGACCGTTGCCATCGATGACCTCCCTTTTTGGCGTTAACGACGAAGACTCCCGGGGCGTCGTCGAGGAAGGAGCTTAAGACAGGTCTTTCCATGTCGCTCGCCTCAATACACCCGCGCCTTCGGCTCGATATACTTCACCTCGTTCGTCATCGTGTAGGAATGCACCGGGCGGTAGTCGATCGACACCGACTTATTACCAAGGTCGATGGTCGCCAGCGTGTGCTTCATCCAGTTGGCGTCGTCGCGGTTGGCGAAATCCTCGCGGGCGTGGGCGCCGCGCGACTCCTTGCGGATTTCCGCCGAGACGATGGTCACCGCCGCCTGCGCGATCAGATTGTCGAACTCCAGCGTCTCGACGAGATCGGAGTTCCAGATCAGCGAGCGGTCCGTGACCTTCACATCCGCGATTTCGTTCCAGACGGCGCTGACCTGCGCGACGCCCTCGGCCAGCACCTCGCCGGTGCGATAGACGGCGCAATGCGTCTGCATCGCGCGCTGCATCTTGTCGCGCAGCACCGCCGTCGGCGTGCCGCCGTTGGCGTTGCGGAAGCAATCCAGCCGCGAGAGCGACAGCTCGGCGCTGTTGGCGGGGAGTTCCGGCAAGTTCTCACCGGGCTTGACCAGCTCAGCCGCGCGCAGGCC
>Ga0182013_10003788_pt1 | contig 18628 bp, 10 predicted proteins | sample 612S2MmetaG_FD_120487 | JGI IMG/M metagenome (GOLD analysis project Ga0182013, IMG submission 120487) | Permafrost microbial communities from Stordalen Mire, Sweden - 612S2M metaG | ecosystem: Environmental > Terrestrial > Soil > Wetlands > Permafrost | place: Sweden: Stordalen | collected... | reverse complement strand
TTTATCTGAGGGTGCATTATTTTATCCTGGCGTATCCCGCATTGGCTGTAGTAACTGGTTATGCCTACCAACAGGCAACGCGGAAAACTGGAGTTAATATTGCGGGGCTTGTAATTGCCGCTCTGTTGTTGCTGTTTTTTGTGATGGATAGGGAAGAGCAGTTTCCCTCTGACCCGGTTGCTGTTTTTAACAGGCATTATCCGTGGGGGATGTTTGCAGAAATGCCGAAAATAGCGCAGCGGGTAAACCAGCTTATTGCCACTGGCGATAAGCTTAGTTTTTTTGGTAACGAGCCGGAGGTTTATTTTTACTCGCACCGGATAGCAGCTTCGGGTTATATTTATAATTATTCATTTTTCGAGCAGCAACCATACGCTTACAAAATGATGGACGAATTTATTGGAGAAGCAGAAGCGAACCCATCTCCTCTTTTTGTTTATTATACCGGTTCTTTAGAACAGAGCGGGCCGGAGTATGAGCATTTTGGAAAGTGGTGGAAGCTATACTCTCAAAAGTATTATCTAAAAGATGTTTACATTGCCAACACCGTTGACAGCGGACTATTTTTAGGGGAAGAAAAGATTAAATCAGACAACAGTTGGAAAGGCAATTCGATAAGGGCGGAGTTCTGGATGCGGAAAAATTAACTGCGATTAAAAGTGCTTTCAGTAGACCACGAACCGGTTAGTATACAATGACTGCCCGTTACCGGTAATGCGCAGCAAATATAAACCTGCATTTTGATTGAAGGGAATTTGCTGAACGGATTGGTTGAAGGAGGTATTTAAAATAAGCCTTCCGGTGAGATCATAAATTTGAATGCTTTCGTTTTGGGGTATTTCGGTGGATTTTACTTCAATATTTTGTGCAAAGGCAATAATAGAGTAGCCGTTTTCGTTCAATGTAACAATACCTGTGGTGCAAAGTGTGGTAAAGCTGAGTAAAGGATTAATTACCAGGCCCTGGGCATCATCGTTAGCCATATTTATAAGCACCTGGTAAGTTGTGCAGGAGGTGAGAGAATCTATATTCCAGAGAATGTAACCCGAATCGCTGGCCGGCGCCCTAAAGGAATATGTGCTGTCGTAAACAGTATTGCCAATACCTTGTTGTAGTTGTATCTGGGCGCTGATGATGCCGGTGTCGTTTGCGGTATAGTAAATATAAACCAGCGCAGAACCGGAACCTACAGTATCGGCATAGCCGTTAACTGATGGAGCGGAGGCCTGCGTAAAACCTTTAAGGCAAAAAAACGTAAAAAGCAGAATGATTAAGTAAAAACGATTTTTCATTCGTAAGATTTAAACCGAATGTAAGGGATTTTGAAAAATTAACGGTATAAAATTGCTTACAAGCAAAGAATTGGGGAAATTCACGGGATATACAATTTTGAATGAAAAAGCGGGTACAAACATCTAATGAGGAAATAGCTAACTACCTGACCCACGGGCTGGGAATAGTTTTTAGCCTGGTGGCAGTGCCTATGCTGATATTGTATGCCTGGCATGCGGCCAGCGTAGCTATGGTATGGGGTGTTTCAATTTTCGGGTTTGGTATGCTGATGGTGTATTGTTCCTCAACATTTTACCACCGGGCCCGTAATGCGGAGGCCAAGAGACTTTTGCAGATATGGGACCACATCAGCATTTTTTTAATGATTGCAGGCAGCTATACTCCGTTGGTTATAAAATATACCGATTTTAAAACCTCGGTGATATTTTTGAGTATTATGTGGGCGGTGGTGGCAATTGGAAGTTTGATGAAAATATTTTTTACAGGTAGGTACAACATCTTATCGGTAATCATATACCTGATTATGGGCTGGATGGCCCTGTTTATTATCAGGCCCATTGTAGCTAATATGCCGCCTAATGTGCTTTATTTAATGATAACTGCAGGGTTGGCATATACGCTTGGCGTGGTGTTCTATCTGTGGCATAAGCTGCAATATCATCATGCCATATGGCATGTTTTTGTGCTTACCGGTACGGTGGCGCACTTTTTTGCTGTCTACAATAGTATCCCTATTAACATTAATTTATAGAATGGGGGCTTGCATTTTTTCAGGCGAAACATATCTTCGCACTTTCAGTAAAACCACGGCATCGACTTTGAAGAGGAAAGAACATATAAATAAGGCATCAGGCAAACGCATTTTGGGTTTGCTTTCGGTTATGCTTTTGGCGGGACTTTTCCTTTCGGCTGCGCCAAATGACGGCAACGCCGGAAGTAGCCCCTTAACAGATGAAGATGATGTTGCCTGCGCCAATGCTGATTTTGTGACCCAAATGACGGCGCAGCAAATTGAAGCTTATTACGCCAGAAGACACAGAACCGATGGTTTTAACGGTGCAGTTTTGGTTGCCAAAGATGGCAAACCTCTCTACTCAGGCGCTTTTGGTTATGCCAATGTTTATAATAATGATACGCTTTCAACCCAAACTTCTTTCCAACTGGCTTCGGTAACCAAAACGTTTACGTCGGTTGGTATTTTGCAACTGGTAGAAAGAGGCCAGTTATCGCTGGATGATTCTATTCAGAAATTCTTTCCGGAGTTTCCATATCACGGAATAACGGTTAAGCTTTTACTAAGCCACCGGTCAGGATTGCCTGATTATATTTACTGGGACCAGCGTTTTATTGGCGAGGGCGTTCAATACCTGAGCAACCAGGACGTACTTGATTTATTTGTTGCCAAACACCCGGCGGTACGTGCAAGGCCTGATAAGCTTTTTATTTACTGTAACAGCAATTACGCATTGCTGGCGCTGATTATTGAGAAGGTAAGTGGCGTTAGTTATAAGCAATACATGCAGGATAATATTTTCAATCCCATTGGGATGAACAATACATACGTTTGCAGTTTGAAAGACAGTGCTTACGACCATTGCGGAGCTACCTGTTATGAAGGCAGAAGATGGAGAGAATGGAAAACCAGTTTTTCGGATGGCGTTGTAGGAGATAAGGGCATTTACAGCTCGGTTGAGGATATGCTGAAATGGGATAATGCTTTGAAAGAAGGCAAGATAATTTCGCCGGCTATGCTGGAGGAAGCTTATAAGCCACATAACATAGACCGCTACTCATTTGCCAAGGACAGAAGAAGGAATTATGGTTATGGCTGGAGGATGATTAAGCAAACCGATGGCAGCTATGTGATTTACCATAATGGCAACTGGCATGGTTGTAACAACGTTTTCTGCCGTAATTTAAAGGAAGGTTATACTGTTATAGTATTGGGTAATAAAGAAAACGGCGCTAACTATCTAACCCAACCTGTTTGGGATATTATTGCCCGTGTTAAGAACGACCAGCAGAATATTGCAGCTTCTTCGGCCTTGCCTGTTGGGCAGCAGGTGCCGGATGGGGAGCAATAGAGAAATCCAAATATATTTTTATCGCAAAGGAAGCAAAGATGAATGCAAAAGAAATTCATTTGCAGAGAATATTTTATCTCCGTTTTAGAACAACTTCTTGAATGCTATGAGTGTTTCACCATTTTAAGCACCTCCTCTATAATTATATGAAAGTCTTCCGGATGGTTGCCTTTTTTAGGAAGTGCATGTTTACCAAGCCTAACTACTACTAAATTATATTCGGGAATAGTAATGATGTATTGGCCAAGGATACCCCGTTGGGCAAACACTTTGGTGCCATGCGTATCATCAAGCCAAAATGAGTAGCCGTAAATGGGAACCAAAGCGCCTGTAGTTGCCATTTGCACAAATGACGAATCAATAATTTGAGTGCCGTTCCAGTTGCCCTGGTGAAGCATCATTTTTCCGAAACGGGCAAAATCGCGGGCATCGGTATTGAAGCAGCAGTAGCAGATTTCGGTGCCTTGGGCATCGGTATGCCATTGGGCGTTGTGTTCGGCCTGTAATGGTTTCCAGAGCCATTCTGATGCTAAGCCCGCCAGTGATTTTCCGCTGGCTTTTGTAATGCACATACCCAGTAATTCCGTGTTGCCGCTTTGGTAGTTATATACTTTGCCTGGTTCGTTAACAATGGGTAGCGTAAGCATCAGTTCACTTACATGGTCGCCGTAGTAGGCTTTGGCGGTAATGGCAAAGGGGTTTTTATAGGATTCGTCCCACTCCAAACCTGAACTCATAGTACTGAGGTGCCATAACTCCAAATCATCGGCATAGGCTCCTTTTAAGTCAGGAAGAAGCGTTTTTACTTTCTGGTGCCAGTCTTTTAAAATACCTTTTTGAATAGCGATTTGGGCCAGCATGGTGGTTATGCTTTTGGCCATGGAAAATGAATTGGAAAGGGAGCTGTCGGTATAGTTATCCCAGTAATGTTCGCTTAGAATACTGTCGTTTTGAATTACCAGGAAGGCCACGCTTTGTGTTTTGGCAAGTACATTCTGCAACTGGACAGGCAATTCGGTTTTGTTATAACCGGCGGATATTGGCCAGGGCCATGAAGTTTTAGAGGCTTCAACCTTATGCGAATCGAAGTAGCGGAGGTCATCAATAGTGGCGGAGTTATTGCCGTGCAGGTAACAGGCCCAGAGGCCTTTGGCGAGATAGCCGTTGCCGCTTAGTTCAGCAATTGCAACAATCAGGGCTAGGGTGATGGCTATGGCGGCAATTATTTTTAGAAGCTTTTTCATGAAGTAGTTTTTGAGCGTGGCCAAATGTAATTAAAAAGGGATACTCATCGTTTTATTGAAGTATAGAATATGAAACGTTATGGAGTATATGTATTGCGACAAACTTGTTTTTGATGGGTATAACTTTGCACAACTAAACTTAACGGACAGCCTTCTCCAAGGGATTTTGGGTTATTTTTCAGCCGTGAAAAAATTATGGCTTTTATTGGCAACGATACTTGCGGTAACTACCGTGGCCCTTCTGATTGGTAAGGAGAAAACGCATGCCGTAATTGTTACCAAAGCAGCGCCTGTTGTAGTGGATTCTGCTGCTTCAAAAAAAATGAAGCAGTTGTATTACATGCTTGACACACTGTTTACTGAGCGGAGCTTAAAAAATGGTTTTAGCGGTAGTGTGTTGATTTCGGTAAAGGGCCAGCCTGTTTATGAAAAGTGTTTTGGCTACTGCGACTACAGGAATAAGGATTTGATGCATGATACGGCTGCCTTTCAACTTGCTTCAGTTTCGAAAAATTTTACGGCTACCGCCATTTTGTGGTGTGTGGAGCGGAACATGCTTTCGCTGGATGATACTTTGCAGAAGTTTTTTCCGAAGCTGCCTTATAAAGGCATAACCGTTCAACAACTACTTTGTCACCGTTCGGGCCTGCCGAATTATTTGTATTTCTGTAACAGCAAGGTGGTTGACCAAACCAAGTACCTTACCAATCAGAATGTGATTGATGTGATGATAAGAACACATCCACCTGTAGCAGCAAAACCCAATAAGAAATTTGAATACTGCAACACCAATTATGTGTTGCTGGCTTCGATAGTTGAACAGGTAAGCGGCAAAAAGTTTAAGGATTTTATGCATGATACCTTTTTTGCGCCGCTGGGCATGGCCCACACTTTTATTTATGATTTTAAGGACAGTGCAGACCGCAAAATTGCTATCAGCTATAACTCGAAATGGCAGATACAGGCAGATGATTGTTTTGATGGCTCGGTAGGAGATAAGGGGGTTTACTCTACCGTAACGGATATGTTTAAGTGGGACCAGGCTTTTTACCAGGGCAAGCTGTTATCGCAGGATATGCTTAAAGAGGCTTACGCTCCACGCAGTTTTGAAAAACCGGGCGATAGAAACTATGGTTACGGATGGCGTTTGATTAAGCAGCCAGATGGCCATTACCTGGTTTATCATAACGGTTGGTGGCATGGTAATAACACGGTATTTTACCGGAATACAGTGGATACAACTACGGTTATTATTCTTTCTAACCGGTTTAATAATGCTGTTTATAAGATACAGCCTGTTTGGAATATCCTTTATGGGTTTAAGGAGGATTCGTTGGGGGAGGGGGAGGAATAAAATTAAGACGTTTTGATTGAAGGCGTTAAATCATTATCTTAGTGAAAATAAGTCGTATGAACGAGATAATTTTTTTAGTGGAGGAGGCTGATGAGGGCGGTTTTATTGCAAAGGCTTTAGGCGAAAGTATTGTTACCCAGGCTGAAACCTTAGATGAATTGAAAATTCAGGTAAGAGATGCTGTTAGATGTCATTTTGATGCGGATAAACTTCCGAAAATGATACGCTTTCATTTTGTAAGGGATGAAGTTTTTGCAATATGAAAGTCCCCAGGGATATTTCCGGAAATGATTTATTGAAACTCCTGAAAGTGTATGGTTATGAACCTACAAGGCAAGCTGGTAGCCATATTCGTTTAACTACCCAACAAATGGGTGAACATCATATCACGATTCCTAATCATTCACCATTAAAAGTCGGTACTTTGTCTGCTATTGTTTCTGATGTGGCCTCTCACCTTGGTCAATCAAAGGAACAAGTCATGCAAAAACTATTCGGGTAATTGAAACGGCCTAATAAAAACAAAACGCCACCGAGTATTCGGTGGCGTTTTGTTTTTATCTATCAATGGGATTACGCATCAATCCTCGCAAACTTGGCGTGGTTTTCAATAAACTCTCTGCGTGGGGGAACTTCATCGCCCATGAGCATGCTGAAAATTGAATCGGCTGTTGCGGCGCTTTCGATGGTTACCTGGCGAAGTGTGCGGGTGTTGGGGTTCATGGTTGTTTCCCAAAGTTGTTCCGCGTTCATTTCACCTAAACCTTTATAGCGTTGAATGTTTACTGAGGCTTCGTTACCACCTTTGGCAAGGTCTTTAACTGCTGCTTCGCGCTGAATTTCGTTCCAGCAGTAAATGCCTTCTTTTCCTTTTTTTACTAAGTATAGCGGTGGTGAGGCAATATAAATATGGCCGCGCTCAACCAACTCTTTCATGTAACGGAAGAAGAATGTAAGTATAAGGGTAGTGATGTGCGATCCATCAACGTCGGCATCGCACATAATAACTATTTTGTGGTAACGAAGATGGGTTATATCGAGGGCTTTACTGTCTTCCAGTGTTCCAATCTTAACACCCAGGGCGGTGAACATGTTACGGATTTCCTCGTTCTCGTAAATCTTATGTTCCATGGCTTTTTCCACGTTCAGGATTTTACCTCTCAAGGGCAAAATGGCCTGAAAATGGCGGTCGCGGCCTTGTTTGGCTGTACCACCTGCCGAGTCACCTTCCACCAGGAATATCTCGCTTTCGTCGCGGTTTTTGCTGGCGCAGTCTGCCAGTTTACCGGGCAGTCCACCACCGCTTAAGGCGCCTTTACGTTGCACCATTTCGCGGGCCTTGCGTGCTGCGTGGCGTGCTGTTGCAGCTAAGGTTACTTTATCGAAAATTATTTTGGCCTGGCGTGGGTTTTCCTCTAAATAATGCTCCAATGCCTCACCGAAAATTTGTTCAACGGCACCGGCAACTTCGTTGTTACCCAGCTTGGTTTTTGTTTGTCCTTCAAATTGTGGTTCAGGAACTTTAACGGAAACAATACCCGTTAAGCCTTCGCGGAAGTCATCGCCGCTGATTTCAATCTTCAGCTTCTCGAACATCTTGTTCTTTTCGCCGAATGATTTGAAGGTTCTTGTTAATGCCCGACGGAAGCCGGCTATGTGTGTTCCCCCTTCAATGGTGTTGATGTTGTTTACATAACTGTGTACGTTTTCGGTATAGCTGGTGTTGTATTGCAGGGCAACCTCAACAACAATATTATCGCGCGAGTTTTCTACCCAAATAGGTTCAGGAATCAATGGTTCGCGGGTAGAGTCCAGATATTTTACAAACTCAATAAGTCCACCTTCAGAATGGAATTGCTCCGAATGAAAATTCCCTTCGGCATCTTTATCCCTTTCATCAACAATGTTGAGGTTTATGCCTTTGTTCAGGAAAGCAAGCTCGCGTAAGCGGGAGGCCAGCGTATCGAAATTATAAACTGTAGTGGTGAAGATAGAGGCGTCCGGTTTGAAAGTAATGATAGTTCCACGGTAATCAGACGTTCCCATTTCTTTAACCGGCGCTAAAGGTTTGCCTTCCGAGTAGTCCTGCTCATAATACTTACCTCCACGGAAAACCTGTGCTTTTAAAGCTATAGATAAGGCATTAACGCAGGAAACACCCACGCCGTGCAAACCGCCGGATACCTTGTAACTATCTTTATCGAATTTACCACCGGCATGCAGCACGGTCATTACAACCTGGAGGGCACTAACGCCTTCTTTTTCGTGCATATCTACCGGAATACCCCGGCCATCGTCTTTTACCGAGATTGAATCATCGGGATGAATGGTAACGAAAATATTTTTGCAATAGCCGGCAAGCGCCTCATCAATTGAGTTATCTACCACCTCATAAACCAGGTGATGGAGCCCTTTCATGCCTGTGTCGCCGATGTACATGGCGGGCCTTTTACGAACCGCCTCTAAACCTTCCAATACCTGTATACTACTGGCTGAATAGTCAGCTTTTTGCGTGGTTTCTTCCATAATTATTTCCTCAGTTGCTTCACTCATAGGGTTAATTTAAAAATAAGATGGACGAAGGTAATCAAATTATGCCTTTCAGGCGCGTTTTAGGGCTTTATTTTTCCCCTATTTGGCATTAATTGTTGAAAAGTTATGGCAGAGGTTGTTTTGGCGCCCAAAAACGGCATTTCCGTAAAAAGTAACAGCCCTGAAAATTTGCTTTTTTCAGGGCTGTTATAAAAACATATTATAATGCCAGTCTATCGCATCAGAGTTACGGTACCTGCAATGGTCTTTACAGTATCATCAAAGTAGGTAACTTTTATCTGGTAGGCGTAGGTATCTTCGGGTGCAGGTTTGCCGCTTATAGTTCCGTCCCATCCATCGGTGCCTGTTACACTGTTGGTTTGATTTGCATTGTAATAAAGCTTCTGGCCCCAGCGGTTATAAATGCTAACCTCAACCGTATTTGCTCCCAAAATAGCGAACTGGAACCGGTCGTTCAATCCGTCATTGTTAGGCGTAAATGCTGTTGGGATGAAAGAAACAGGCTGGTTGGTAACGTTAACCGTAACAGTATCGGAGGCAATACATGAATCGGCGTTCATCATCTGAACGGTAAAGGTTGTAGTGAACGGTGGTTTAACGTATGGGGTAGAGCAATTAACAGTATCAGTGCAATTTCCATAGCTGAAAATATCGGCGCCGTTTTCAACTATCGGGCTCCAGATATATCCAATAACCGCGCTGTTAGAGGTAGGCGTAGCTATTAACTGCGTTTGCATATTGGTTAAAATGGATTGTTCCGTTACGCTCAGTTTAACCGAGAACGCAGATGGAGAGGCTACTACAAAAGATGAAGTGGCCCGGCAACCATTAGCGTCTAAAACAAGAACAGAGTAATTGCCTGCATTGAGGTTACTAAACGTATCGGAAGCTTGCTGCACTCCATTTACAAGATAAGTGAATGGCTGCACACCTCCGCTGGTGTTGGCTACTACGCTGCCACTGGAGGTATTAAAACATTTGGCACCGTTTACACTGGCGTTAACAGCAAGAGAGTCGGTTTGTGATAATGTATCGGTAACAACTACCGAACAGCTGAGGGCATCAGTTACGGTAAGGGTGTAAGTACCGGCGGTCAGGTTGTTGATAGCTGCTGTGGTATGGGCAGGGGTGGTGCTCCAGGTATAAGTAAATGGTTCAATGCCACCTGTTACTACTGCAATAATAGTACCTGTGCTGGTACCATGGCAGGTAGGGTTTACTGAGGCAAGGTTAGCCACAATAGGAGAAGCAGCACCGGTTATGGTAATGCTGTCAAAAACAGAGCAGCCGTGGGCATCGTGGGCATTTACCAGGTAGGTACCGCCCCCAATGTTTGCCAGGTTTTGCGAAGATGAGCCGTTATTCCACTCATATGCATAAGGCGGGGTACCGCCGGTAAGGGTAAAGCTAATAGCCCCCTTTGAAGTACTGCCACAGGTAACGTTGATGCCCGATATGGTTGGAACCAATTGAGTAGGTTGAGAAAGCGACTGGCTAAGCGTATCAACACAGCCATTGGCATCCAGTACGGTTAGGGCGTATGTGCCTTGTTGTAAAGCATAAATGTTTTGATAGGTGGAAGAGTTGCTCCACGAAAAAGCGTATGGAGGTGTTCCGCCACTGGCAGCCGTTTCGATACTACCGGTAGAGTCGTTAAAACAAAGGAGGTTATGATATGAAGCAACATTTATAAACAAAGCGAGCGGCTGGGCAACTGTTGTACCTGAGTAGCTATTGCAGCCTTTGGCATCTGTTACTGTTACATTATATGTTCCGGCAACAAGGTTGGTAAGGTCCTGTGTAGAGTCGCCATTGCTCCATCTAAAGCCATAAGGAGATGTTCCACCGATAACCCCAAGATAAACAGAGCCTGTGGCCGAATCGTGACATGATACATTTACCAGGGTATCAATTTGTACCTGCAGCAGGTTAGGCTGGGTTATCTGAACCAAAACAAAATCGGTACATCCGCGGGTATCTTTAATAGTACCAACATAATTACCGGCAGTTAAACCTGTAAAGGTGGGACTAGCCTGGAATGTTACCCCGTTAATAGAGTATGAATAAGGAGGAATGCCCCCTGTAAGCAGCAGGGTTGCACTGCCATCGCCTCCTTCAAAACACGATACGTTGGTTTTGCTTACCAGGCTTGCGGTAACAGAGTAAGCAGTATCAACCGTAACTGTTGCGCTTGAAGAGCAGCCATTGGCATCGGAAACCTGGACGGTGTAGGTGCCGGCTGATTGACCATAAAATCCGTTACCCAACTGGTTTGCCCCGCCGTTAAGCGAATACTGGTAAGGGGCTGTTCCACCATTTGCCGTAACAATAATTGAACCATCGTTAACATTGTTGCAACTGGCGTTTGTTGCGGAGTCGGTTTGTGTAAGCACAGTGGGTTGCTGAATGGTAATTGGGTTTGCACCATAAACTACCGGGCAACCATTTGCATCTTTAACATACAAGTTATAGCTGCCTGCGCTAAGGCCGCTGAATACGTTGCTGAGCTGATAAGTTGAGCCGCCGTTATCGGAGTAATAATAAGGTTGGGCGCCACCTGCTAAGGAAACGCTGATTGAGCCATTGGTTCCGCCGTTGCATAATACATTAACAACATTGGCGGAGTTGATGATGGGCGTAGGTGTAATAGTAATGGTAACAACATTGGTCCACACATAGCATGGGCCCGATTGAACCAGTAATTGATAATAAGTAGTTACCCCGATAGCACCGATTGTTGAGCCGGGCAAAGTAGCACCGGTTGCGCCGGTTATGGATGTCCAGCCATTAGCCGCCGTAGGGGTGGAGCCTGTTTGACCTAATGGATTAGTAGTAGAAGAATACCATTGGTAATTGAAAACCCCAATTCCGCCGCCCACACCTGCCGAAGTAAGCGTATTGGGTATATTACCTGAACATAAAGTCTGGCTTGCGCTAACTGAAGGTGTAGAGAAAGGAGTATATCCGGGGAAATAAATATTGGCAGATTGATTGTAAACCACACCCGATGCAGCGGTATTTGTGCTGATGTTGCCATCAGTACCCGAGCCCGGGGTACCCGCGCTTGCTGTTATAGTAGTTGGGCTGAATGTGTTATTGGCACAAGGGTCGTAAACAATTTTAATTACGCCGCCAGCACCAGCACCACCGCCGCTGGCATAGTGATTACATGAGCCGTCAGTTAATTTTGGGCTGCCGGCGTTTCCACCGCTTCCACCATTTGCTGTTAAGGCACCCGTTATGCTCATAACCCCAATGGCCTGTATTTTAATACCGCCACCAGAGCCACCACCCGCACCACCACCTGCGCCTCCGGGCCAGCTCCAGGTATAATAAGTACATGCCCCGCATAACGACGCATCGCGACAGGTGTTTGCTCCTCCGAAATCATTATTACTGCAGACATCGCAGTTATAATCTCCTCCTCCCGAACGAACTCCCCCGTTACCGCCAACGCCACCATCGGTTCCATTAGCTGAAATAACGCCGCTTACTGTAAGGTTACCTGTGGCATTTAAATTAACTGCACCGCCGCCTTTGCCGCCACTACCGCCTCCGGTACCATTACTATAGCCGCCGCCGCCGCCGCCTGCACCGCCACCGCCTGAACCTACAGGCAGGTTTGATGCATCGGCAAGGGTATTATAAGTAGCCATGGCAGTATTTGCTACTGAAGCCCCGCCTGGAACCGGTGTTGAGCCGCAATCTGAATTACCGGGTTCGCTTTCCATTCTACCTGCTGCACCGGTTCCGCCGGTTCCGCCGGCGCCACCAAATGAGCCGCCAGAGCCGCCAGAGCCGCCGCCACCGCCGCCACGGTCGGCATCGTTACCGCCGCTGCAGAAAAAATTACCGCACGAAATACTACATCCGCCACTGGCATTTCCGCCGCCAAAACCCACATTTCCGCCACCTGTTCCCGTGCCACCACCACCACCGCCGCCGCCATTAGCCTGTGAATATCCACCGGCGCCGCCAACGCCACTTCCGGCGCCGCCGCCGCCGCCACCCGGGCCACCTATGCCGTTGGCATCTATTGTTCCGGCTATGGTAATGTTGTTTGCATTTACGGTAAAGGCACAACCGTTACTGTAATTAATGGTTAGCGTTACGCCCGCCGTAACAATAAAATCGCCGGATATATTATAAGTTCCGGCGTTAAGGGTAGTGTTTGAGTTTATTGTATAATTACCTGAAATGGCATTCGTACTGCACTGGGATTTTACCTGTAAAAAACCGAGCGCAATAATGGAGCACAGAAGTGTAAATCTTGTAACCATAAAAATTGAATATTGGATGTTGGGTATAATTATTTATTTGGCTTATATGATATAACCATTGGGTAAATATATTCAGAACAACCGAATAAAGAAATGATATTGATTAAAGACAGGGATTGGCCCCTGAAGCAATAGTTAAACCGGAAGGCAATAAGCCTGGCTACCTCATCTCATTTGTTGCAACAGATATTCCATACATCTGACTTTAAGGCATTAAAACAAGGCGGGATAACTGTTGTGTTAAAGCCTTTTTTTGCCCTTAAATATCCTATCCTGCAAAAAAATTTGTTAAAAGATAAATTTTCAAAAATTGCGAAACTGGCATATAATGCATCAGTTTGGCAGAAAACCGGCGGGTTCGGATGAAGGTCTCTACTGAAGTTTGGCTTAAATAACACTTAAAAATCAAGCTGTTAGCTCTTTAAGCCTGAAAATTTATGAACAAAACTTTTGAAATTGATTTATACGCATTATTTTGCCAACAAGTTTCATCGTTTAGAATTTTTAGCTTACTGATTTTAATCATAAAGGGCTGCTTAATATTGAGCAGAGCCTGAAAAAATATTTGATATACCAAAACGTGTTTAGCATGAGAAAATCTCTACCCTCCTATGACTTTGTTCTGCAATGCTTATTAGGTTTTTTGTGTTGTGTTTTTCTGACACCCAATGTTTTGGATGCTCAGTGTGGCTTGAGTTCCTTTCCCGGCCCGGGTTCGCCCTATACACCTACCACTACTTTTCAAAATACGCAGGGAACGGGTAGTGGTACCTATGATGATTTTAATGTTACAAGTGGTAACATTTATTCATTTTACTGTACACCTACACGGGATCCCAGTACACTCAACTATTTTGACCTGACGGTTTCAAGTACTTCATCAGTTATTGTTTATAATAACTCTGTTACGCCGATAGAGAATTCGTGGACAGGTGGCACTTGCCAGTCTGCTCCTCCGGTTTCATCAACTGATTGGTATGCGAATTATACCGGAACTGTGAGAATAAATGTAAACTCGTGGAATGGCACCTGCCATGCATGGGTAGCTGGCCAGGGTTCGGCAGTACTTTCATATAAAGAATGTGTGCCCAGCGCAGATCCGGGACCAGGCAATAATGCATGGAACGTTGAAGCTTTTGCAACAACCGATATTACGATACCTGCACCTATTGTAAATGCCCGTTATGGCACATATATAGATAACGTTTCGGGTACCAGCTTTGTTAGCACAAACTATTGGGCCCAGGCATCGAATCCTTCTACCGCAGCAGGATGGACAGGTTGCGAGATGCCTAACAATAATTTTGTTGTAAAAGCGAGAAGGGAAGGTTTTCCGTGCAGCGCTTATTCAATTGTTGTAAATAAAGGTGTAAGCGCCATTGTTGTGTATTTGAACGGTACCCAGATTTATACAGGTAATAATATTACTTCGGCGGTTACTGTGGGCAATTATGCACTATCAACCACTGATTTGATTGAAATACGATTTGTTGATAATTGTTCTGCCAACGGCGGCGTTGCCAATGTGAGTATTGCCCCGATAACGGCGCCTGTAGTAAGCGGAGGAACGATTGGCGGTGTGCTTAACAATGCTAACATATGTCCGGGAGAGACATTGGGTAACTTTACAAGTGTTGTTGATGGTAGTGGCGGGGTTTCTGCTTATACCAACGGTGGCACAGTTAGTTATACCTGGGAGTTATCAATCAATGGCGGCAGTTTCTCGCCTATAGCCGGGGTTACAACCAGCACCTGGAATTCAACAACTACGGTACCTGCGGGTTCTACCTATGTAATTAAAAGAGTTACTACTGATGAGTGTGGCAACAGGGCTTCGTCTAATACCATTACTGTTACCGGAAGGCCGGCACCTAATGGTTCAATTACGCCGGCAAGCCAGCAAATTTGCCCGGGAACAAGTGCTACGTTAACGTTTAATTTTAACTCCGGAACAGCGCCTTTTAATATTTCGTATACCAATTCGCTAACTACAGTTTCGGTAGCTAACGTATCAACGGGAAGCACTATTAGTGTTAGCCCTCCAAGTACTGAAACTTACAGCTTTACATCTATTACCGATGCTTATGGTTGTACTACTACCAGCGGCTTTACCGGCGGTGCTTTGGTAATTGTAACCCCTCCTATTAATATAAGCGGTATAACCTTATCGCCTGTTTTATGTAATGGAAGCAGCACGGGGGCAATTACGGTTAACGCCGGCGGCGGTGCACCACCATTAAACTACTCTCTTAACGGCGGCGCTTATCAAACTTCAAATACCTTCAGTAACCTGCCTGCCGGGTCGTATAATATTACAGTACAGGACAGTTTGAATTGCACTCAGAACTACGCAGCTAATCCGGTTGTATTAACCCAGCCAACTGCAGTTACAGCTACGCTGGCAAAAACCGATGCAAGTTGTACGAGTGTCTTTAACGGAACCATTACTGTTACAGCATCCGGCGGTACTCCTGCTTATTCGTACGCTGTAAACGGCGGCCCTACGCAAACCAATAATGTTATAACAGGATTACAGGCGGGCTACTATACTATTACCACTTTTGACAGAAATGGCTGTTTTGATACCGCCAGTATAACCATAGGTACACAATATGCAGTTGCGCTTGACACCATTTCGACCAGTGATATTACCTGTTATGGGGCGGGTAATGGAACGCTTGATGTAGCGTTAACCGGTGGTATTGCTCCTTATCAATACTCTATTAATGGTATTTCGTATCAGAGTTCAGGAAGCTTTACGGGCCTTGCGGCTGCCAACTATATAGTAGTAGGCCGCGATTCTAAAGGTTGTACGCAGTCTGTAACAGTGGATATAACACAACCTGTCCAGTTGTTAATGATAATTGATTCAATTACGAATGTGCTGTGTAACTCTGCAGCTAATGGTAATATTTATGCCCACGCCACCGGTGGAACGCCTGGTTATACTTATCTGTGGAGCAATGGCCAAACTACTGCAAGTGACCTTAACATAGGCGGTGGAACTTATAACATTATTGCCACCGACTCGCGTGGTTGCACGGCTGTAAATGGGGGTACAGTAGCCTCACCGGCTTTATTATCCCTGAACATAGCTTTGTTCAATAACCCATTCTGTAATGGCACTTCGAGCGGTGCGATTTTGGTTACCGCCAATGGTGGTGTTGCACCATATACTTATGCATGGAGCAGCGGCCAAACTACCGAAGATATTGACAGCGTTCCTGCCGGGGTATATACTGTTTCAGTTTCAGATGCCAACGGATGCCAGCAAACAATCAGCCAAACTTTAACTGACCCTGCGGCTATAACCTCGTCAGTAACGTCAACTAATGTTAGCTGCGCGGGAGCAAATGATGGAACAGCCAGTATTACAGCAGGAGGCGGAACCCCACCGTTTACTTATTTGTGGTCTGATTTTTTAACCACCCCGGTGGTTACAGGATTGGCCGGTGGTACTTACTATGTAATTGCTACCGATCATAACGGATGCCAGCAAAGAGATTCGGTTACTATAACTGAACCGTTACTTTTAGTAGTTACAGATAGCGTTACCAATATTTCGTGCTTTAATGCTAACGATGGTTCCGTAGCCCTTACCGTATCAGGCGGAACCCTTCCTTATGGTTATTTATGGAGCAACGGAGCTACTACTCAAAACTTATCGAACCTGGCCGGTGGGCAATATTGCGGAACGGTAACTGATGCCAACCACTGTTCGGTTGTAGTTTGTGTTAATGTTATTAATCCGTTGCAGTTACAACCTGTGTTTGTGGTTAAGAACCTGAGTTGCTTTGGCGATACGAATGGTGCAATTAACCTTACCGTTTCTGGTGGAACTCCGGGTTACTCTTATGTATGGAGTACCTCAGCAACTACAGCTAATATCAGTGGTCTTACTCCGGCAACCTATTATGTTACCATTACTGACTCAAGAAATTGTGTAACGGCGGACTCTGCTACAGTTAACTCACCGGGGGCATTGTATACTTCAGGTATTTTGAGTAATGTAACCTGCCATGGGCTGTGTAACGGGTATATTTTAACTACGCCTTATGGTGGTACCTTGCCATACACTTTTGCATGGTCAAACGGCCCGTCCACTGAGAACGTTATTCAGTTATGCGGTGGAAGCTATTATTTAACGCTGACTGATGCCAACAACTGCTCGGTGGCTTCTTTATATATTATTCATGAACCTGCATTATTTACAGATTCTATTGCAACAACTCCGGTTTCATGTTTTGGAAATTGTAATGGTGCCGTGGCTTCAATACCAAATGGCGGAACCCAGCCTTACCAGTATTTGTGGAACACTTTCGGTAACGATTCATTACAATCAGGATTGTGTGCCGGGCATTATACTTTAATGTTAACCGACTCAAACGGATGTCATTTAACTGATACGGTTGATTTGGCACAGCCTTCGCAGATATTAGTAAGCGGTACTATTACCAATGCGGTATGTAACGGAAGTAATACCGGTGCTGTTAATCTTACTGTTTCAGGCGGGTCTTCTCCGTATACCTTTAACTGGTCAGGTGGCCAAACCAGCGAAAACATAAATAATGCGCCTGGTGGTGCTGCTACGGTTACGGTTACAGATGCGCATAGCTGTTTGGTATCAACCGTCTTTAATATTGGCGAACCGGAAAAAATACATCCAACGGTTTCAATCAATGAACCGCGATGCAGCGCCGGAAACGATGGCTTTATATCGGTTGCTGTAACCGGTGGGGTTGCCCCTTACGGATATGGATGGAATACAAGCCCGGCCCAATCAGGTGCCACTGCTACTAATTTATCGGCTGGAACCTATACCTTAACTATTACCGATTCGGTAGGTTGTTCGGCTACAGTAACAGATACTATTGTGGATCCTACTCCTGTAACGGTTACTACGCAAGGGGCAAGTTCGAGGTGTTACAATAATCCGAATGGCGGAGTTATTGCTACTGCAACAGGTGGATATGGCCCTTATACCTACATCCTTGATGGGGTTTATCAGACCAGTGATACTTTTAAAGGATTATCACCTGCTACCTATGTGTTGCTGGTTATGGATGCCAATGGATGCCAGGCAACAAGCAACTTTGTTGTAGGGGCGGTTAGTACCGTGTCAGTTACCTTATCGGTTACTGACCCAAGGATTTTAACCGGTATGCAAACTCAACTATCGGCATCAGCTACTTCCGATACTACTATTACGCATTATTTCTGGTCGCCGGTAACAATTGACTCGGTTGACGTGTTTGACTTTAGTGGCTGCGGAGATACTTCGGATTGTACATCACCTTATGTAATGCCGCCGTTTACCACCACATTTACGGTGATGGTAGAAAATGCCGATTCGTGCTTTGCAACAGATACCATAACAGTGTATGTTGATAATGAGGCGGGTAAATTTGAACCTACCGCGTTTACACCTAATGGAGATGGACTTAACGACCGGTTTGCGTTAACCTACCTTGGCGCCAGCAAAATTGAAGTAACTATTTATAACCGTTGGGGCGAGAAGGTATATTACAACCCTAACCAGACAAACAATTTGAACGCCCAGGATGGATGGGATGGTACCGACCACGGAAAAGAAGCACCGCAAGACACCTATGTTTGGGTATCAAACGTTACCTACTTTAACGGGGTAGTAAAGAATGAAACAGGAACAGTAACATTAATGCGATAAAAGCTTAAAAACCCCCGGCATAAACCGGGGTTTTTTGGCTAAAGGACTTAGCACAACGACACACACAGGCATAGTTTAATTTTAGGTAATGAAAAAGCCGCTTCACCCTGACGACCGCTCTTTCATCGCGCTGA
>Ga0182013_10003785_pt1 | contig 18632 bp, 15 predicted proteins | sample 612S2MmetaG_FD_120487 | JGI IMG/M metagenome (GOLD analysis project Ga0182013, IMG submission 120487) | Permafrost microbial communities from Stordalen Mire, Sweden - 612S2M metaG | ecosystem: Environmental > Terrestrial > Soil > Wetlands > Permafrost | place: Sweden: Stordalen | collected... | reverse complement strand
TGGGGATCGACCTATGCGATATGGCCGCTGCTGATGGTGCTGGTGGCCGAGTTGACCATTTTTGTGGCGTCATGCAGGCCGCCCGGCGGCGAGCGGGACGTCGTGGCGACCGCGCTGGGCGCGGCAATCTCAATCACGCTGCTGGTGTGCGGCGGATTTTATACGGCCAGCGAAGAGCGGCTTTCCTACATCCAGCTTCCCGATGGGCCTGCGATTCACTCCGCGTTTCCGCAGCTTGCGGGGATGGCGACGCCGGGGCCTTATCTGCCGGAGTTTGACGAACTACTGCGCTTTGCCGCGGCGAATATTCCCGCCAATGACGGATTGATACTGATTCCCGGCGAAGACCCGTTTTATTTCGTCACCGGGCGCGTTCCGCGCTTTCCGGTGCTGCTGTTCGATCCAACGACCGACCCATACAGCCCTGAGCAGGTTGCGCAGCTTACGCTCTCCAGGAATATCCGCTGGCTGGTGGTCAAGCGCGATTTGCAGATCAAGGCAAACACAATGCCACAGCGCGAGGCGACGATGAAGCTGTTGATGGGCGAGTTCACGCCCGTGGCCCGGCTGCGGGGCTACGACATCTACCGGCGGTAGCTGGTCCGGGGCCGGAGCAGGGACCGGAGACCCCGCGCATTCCTGATGTGGCGATGATGGGGTCCTATTGTTTCTTGCCCGTTTTCCGCGATTTGCGAAGATCTTCCCAATCCTTCTCAGTCTGGTCGGCGTAGAGCGAGCCAAATTTGCCCAATGCCTCGGCAAAGCCATCCCCCGCGCCGAGATAACCGCCGATGACCAGCGGGTCGCCGGAACGTGCGTGGCCTCGGGCCAGCAGTTCCCCGCAGACCTCGGCATACGCCTCCAGTCCGCTGTGCGCCATGTCGGCGAGTTCGATGGAGCCCTTGTGGTCGTTGAGCTGGCGCACCAGGAAGGAGCGCGTTCCAATATGCGTCCAGCCCAGGAACGGGTCGGTCTGCAACTGCATGGCCCGCTGCCCCTCGGCCACGCGCTGGCCGTTGTGCTGGGGAGGTGTGGCGTCGGGCAGATAGGGCGCATAGGCTGAAGCCGGTTCTTCTTTGATCTGCAGAAAGAGCGGGTCGGTGACGCCGTTTCCTTCAAGATAGACGCAATAATCGCGCAAACCCACCGAGCCGGTGCCGACCACTTTGAAAGCCACGTCGACGGGGCGATAGAACGACAACAGATGTTGCCGCTGCGGCTCAAGCATGTCGCGGTAGGGGCCGAGCGAAGCCAGCACGGCGGCGGACACCGCGCTGCTGACGCGACTCAGTATAGGTTTCAATTCCCTGAAATGGCGCGGCTTTGAGGTGTCCGTCGATACCGGCTCGGTCAGTTGTTCGAGCGTGTGAAGCGGGGTAGCGCGCTCGGCTTTAATCAGCGCCGCGTGAACCGGCCTGGCCGCTCCCAGGCGGTGCACCTGGTACCGGCTGATGTTGATCAACGGCATCTCCGCGAACTCGTGCATCAGGGCGCAATAGTGCTGAATGCAGCACTCGACCGCATTGCGCGCCGCACCCTCCTTGTGCCCGGAGGCGCGGCCGGCCAGAACCAGCGAGGCAGCCATGCGCTTGAGATCCCATTCGAACGGCCCGCGGATGGTTTCGTCGAAGTCGTTGATGTCGAAGACCAGCCGGCCGTCGGGCGCTGCGTACGCGCCCAGGTTGCGGACATGGGCATCGCCGCAGAGCTGGCTCAAAATGCCGGTGGTGGGAGTGGCAGCCAGGTCCGCGGCCATCACCGGCACGGCGCCGCGAAAATAAGCAAACGGCGCTTCGGCCATCAACTCGTATTTCAGCTTGACGAGCGAAGGAACGCGGCCATGCATCGAACGGGCCAGCAGATCAAGCGACGAGGCCTGTCGCGATTTGGGGTGTAATTCGTCGTGCTGCTGGCGGCCGATTTGCTTACGGCGCATCTGGCCGAACTTTCGGCGCTCCTGCGGTGATGTCCATTGCATAAAGCGCAACATATACTGTTTGTTCACGCGACGCAATACCATCAAACTGTTTGAGTTACACTTTTTGATGGAAGCCCCGCCACTTCCACGACGGCCTGCGAGGCCGGCCCCGCTCCGCTTCGGGAGGGATTCTTTGGTACCGGCAGCCAGGTTTCTGTGTTCCGCCCTTGTCGCGCTGCCTCTGGCGGCCACCATCGGGTCCGCGCAAAAGCCGCTCACGGTCGAGGCCATTTACGGGCATGGATCGCTGATCGGAAAGCCGCCCGCGGAGATAACCTGGTCGCCCGATGGAAAGCGCCTGACCTATCTCGATGGCGGACAAATGGTGGAGCTGAATCCGGCCAACGGAAAGTCGAGCGTGCTGGTAAGCCGCGAAAAAATGGCGACGCTGATTACCGAGAACGGCTCCGAACAGGACCGCGATCATCGCAGCCGCTATGGGATGGCGAGCTACATCTGGGCAACGGACTCGACCCACCTGCTCTTCGACTCGGATGGACACCTGTGGCTGTACGACTTGCGCAATGGCGTGGGCTTGCAGATGGGGTCTTCAGAGGCGGCGTCAGGCGACGACCCGAAGTTTTCGCCGGATGGGAGCGTTATATCGTTCATTCGCGATCGCGGACTGGCGGTAATCCGGCTCCACGATCCCGGAACTCCAACCGTGATGCTTGCGCCGGCGCCCAATGCCAGCACCTTGTGCGGCGGGGTGGACTGGGTTTACCAGGAAGAACTCGATGTCAGAAGCAACTATTTCTGGTCGCCGGACTCGAAGAACATTGCTTTTTTGCAGATGAACGAGGCGCAGGTTCCGGTGTATCCACTCACCGATTGGATTCCAACCCATGCCACGGTCGAGGCGCAGCGCTATCCGCAGCCCGGCGACTCAAACCCCGATGTGCGGGTGGGCGTGGTGGGTCTCAAAGGCGGCCGGGTGTCGTGGATCCACCTTCCCTTCGACGAGGGCCAGGATTACGTTCCGCGTTTTGGCTGGGTTGACTCGCGGACGCTGTGGATCGAGACGCTCAGCCGGGACCAAAAGCGCCGCGACATCTACTTTGCCGATCCCGGCAGCGGGTCTGCGCGACTGGCTCTCCAGATCAAGGATGATAAATTTCTCGACGAGAATTACGACGTTTCAGTGGGCGCGGGCTGGATTGTGCTCACCAACTGGAGCGACGGGCACAATCATCTATATCTCTACAGCTACGACCAGCGAAGTCCCAGCGAAGCCAAACTGGAAAAGCAGCTTACCAGCGGCAGCTTCGAAGTGAGCGAGGTGTACAACGTCGATTTCGGCGCCAAACTGGTGGAGTACGCCTCCAATGAGGGAAGCCTCCTGGAGCAGCAGCTGTGGCAGGTGGGATTTGATGGCACGCGGGTGCAGTTGAGCAAAGGTGCGGGATTTCACGACGGCATCTTCGCGCCTGCGACCGGCTCTTTTGTGGACAAGCATTCAACGCGGATGGAGCCGGAGACAGTCGATTTCTGCGAGGCCGCGGGAAAGTGCAGCGTGATCTGGCAGACGAGGGCGCTTGACCCTTACCAACTGCGCCCGCCGGAGCAAATGGAAGTGAAGGCGCATGACGGGAGCACGCTCTACGCGACCCTGCTGCTGCCGGAAGGGGCCAAAGACCCGGCCGGCGTGCCGCTGATCGTGAACCCCTACGGCGGACCGGGACCGCAGGCGGTGGTCGACCGATGGAGCGAAGCGCTGCTGTTCGACGAGTTGCTGGCGCAGCATGGATTTGCCGTGCTGCATGCGGACAATCGCGGCACGGGTTCGCGCGGCAGGGACTTTGCGCAGGCGGCCTGGCACGACTTTGGGCCGGTGCAGCTGGAAGACCAGTTAACGGTGGTGGACGCGGCGCTGGCCAGGCATCCCGAGCTCGATCCCAAGCGGCTGGGGTGGTGGGGATGGAGCTGGGGCGGCAGCTTCACGCTCTATGCCATGACGCATTCTGACCGTTTCCGCGCCGGTGTCGCGGTGGCGCCGGTGACCGACTGGCGCAACTACGACTCCATCTACACGGAGCGCTACATGGGCACGCCCGCGCTGAATGCGGACGGTTACCACGACGATTCGGTGGTGAACTCGGCGGGAAATTTAAAGGGACGTGTGCTGCTGGCGCATGGAACCGGCGATGACAATGTGCACCTCGAAAACACGGTGCAGTTCATCCAACGGCTGATCGTGGCTGGAATTCCCTACGATCTGCAGATCTATCCGCGCAAGACGCATTCGATTACCGGGCCGGATGTGCGGACCAGCTTGTATAACCGCATCCTGGCGCAGTTTGAGGGATATCTGAAGCCGGCGGTAGGCGAGGGAGCGGGAAAATGAGCTTGGAGAATCTCAGTGCAGGATCGGATGAGCTGAAAGAGGAGGATGTCTGTGCACACCTGATTGCCTGCGAACTCGCGCTTCTTGATCCCGCGATACGATGCGACCGCGCGCAGATGGAAGCGCTGCTGGCCGAGGATTTTCTGGAGTTCGGATCTTCGGGGCTGGTATGGGATCGAAAGGCAATTCTGGACCTGCTGGAGAGCGAAGACTACTGCACCCCGACGGCTGAAGAGCTGAAGTGCGCGCGCATTGGAGCCGAGGTCGCGCTGGTGACGTATCGGGCGATACGAACTGACCAGGCTGGGACAAGGAGCATAACCTTGCGCAGCTCTGTCTGGAAAAAAGAGACAAGAAGATGGCGAGTGCGCTTTCATCAAGGCACGCACGTGCCTTGAAGCGCTTCGGGGTTAAACTTCGTGGCGCTTGAACAGCTCGTCTTTTTCCTTGCACGGGCAGCGGGAACATCCGAGGCAACAAACAAGAAGGACGGCCACGCCGACTGTGATTAGAATGGCGAGCAGAGTTCCGTTTGCCAGAAGCCAATGAGTCAAACTATTCATATCGATTTACCAGTTCTATATCGCAGATTCGGGGTCAGCGCTTCAATCGTTCGATGAAAGGTTGGATGCCGCGCCGATCTCTGGCGTTCATCTCCCTGTAGGTTTGACGAAGAACGTCTACGCCGGGTTCGGGTCCTATTGTACGTTTCCAAGCTGATCTTGCAATAGGGGGAATATAAAGCGAAAATAAAATATGGCCACGGTGCCCAGTCCGGCTCCCCTCCCCGAATCCGGTCTCGACCCTGAACAACAGGGTCGGACGGGAGGTCCCGGGGGAGTCCGCGCGAGCGCGGGAAGGGAACCGGCGGGCGCACCTCACGTGAACTGGCTCTTCGTCGATCTGAACTCCTACTTCGCCTCGGTGGAGCAGGACGCCCGGCCTGAGCTGCGCGGGCGGCCGGTGGGCGTAGTGCCTATGATGGCCGACACAACCGTTTGCATCGCCGCCAGTTACGAGGCCAAGGCCCACGGCGTCAGAACCGGGACCGTGGTGGCCGACGCCAAGCGTTTGTGCCCGGAAATTGTGCTGGTGGAGGCGCGGCACGAGCTCTATGTCGACTATCACCATCGCATCGTGGAGGCAGTCGAAAGCTGCGTGCCGGTGACGGCCGTCTGCTCCATCGACGAGATGGCCTGCCGGCTGATGGGACGCGAGCGTCCGCTGCTGGCGGCCATCGAGCTGGGGCAGCGGGTGAAGGCGCGAATTCGCGACCGGGTGGGGCCGATGATGCGCAGTTCGGTCGGCCTGGCGACCAACCGGTACCTGGCCAAGGTGGCCAGCGACATGGAAAAGCCGGATGGCCTGGTGGCGCTGACCCTCGACATTCTGCCCGAGGCGCTCAAACAGCTTACGCTGCGCGACCTGCCGGGAGTAGGCGCGAAGACCCAGAAGCGGCTCAATGAAAAGGGCATCCATACGGTGGAAGAACTGTTGTCGCTCGATCTCGAAGGCGCAGGGCAGCTTTGGGAGTCGGTCTGGGGGCAGCGGATGTGGCACTGGCTGCGCGGCGAGGACTTCGAGATGGCGGACACCGAACATCTCAAGTCGCTGAGCCACCAGCATGTGCTGGCGCCCGAGATGCGGACGGCGGAGAAAGCCTGGGCAGTGGCGCTGAAGCTGTTGCACAAGGCGGCCATGCGGCTGCGGGCGAATGGGCTGTGGGCGGGTGGAATCGGCCTCGCCGTCGGCTTCGCGCCGCTGCCCGGCGAGAGCAACGCGGTGAGCACCTTTGGAGCGCCCAAGCGAGGCTGGAAGGGCGAGATCAAGCTGAGCGAGTGCCAGGATAACGCCACGCTGATCGGCGCGCTCAAGCGCCTCTGGGAGTCGCGGCCCGGGGGCCCGGAATACGACCACCCTTACTTCATCGGCGTTCATTTGGATTCGCTGGTGCCCGACCGCCTGCACTCGCTGGGCCTCTTTGACGCGCTCGACGGGGAGCAGATCCGCGCGAAGTTGCTGGCCGCGATGGACGCGCTGAATAACAAGTACGGAATGAGCACGCTGGCCCCGGCAGCCATGCTCACAGCATTCAAGGCCGCGCCCACGCGGATTGCGTTCCATAGCATCCCCGATCTTTTCTAGAGACTGCAATGCGAGCTGAACCTGGGCACGTGATCCTGCTGCTCAGCGTGCGGGCGCGGAAAATTGCGCAGGCGGATCGAGCTTGCCGATGCGGCCTTTAGGGCCGACGACGAATGGGAGCGAGAGCGCGTTCCAGTTGCGGTCGGAGTCCGGCGATTCATGGAGCTCCGGGTTGGGATGCAGCGCGCGCCAGTTGCGGCCGTCGTCGGTGGAGATGTCGGTGCCATTGGGGCCTACGGTGATCCAGGTCTTGGTTGCTGCATCGTAGGCGACGGCGGAGCGATAGCCGTGGGGTGGGGTTTGGGCGCGGCGCCAGTGCCTTCTGGCATCAGGGCTGTATGCAGCGGTACCATTCGGAGAATCAGGAAAGAGGTAGTCGCCTCCCACTGTGACGCACTTCAAAGAGGGGCGAAAAAACTTTCTTTCGGTACAGGCAAGCGAGAAGGCTCCCGCGGATTTGCCCCTAGCGAGTGGCAGTCGAACCTTTGCGAACTCGGCGGCCGGGTAGCCCTCAGTTCCGTGCTCCGTCCAGATTCCGTAGGAGAGAAAGGCACCCTCGGATCCTCCCGTTGCGAGGATAAGACCGGCAGCGGGCGAGCCTATTGCGCTGGAGTTGCTTGCAGCGAAGAGTTCCTCGCCTTCATATGGCGAGGGCTGATATCTGAAATGCTTGAAGTCGCTTAGTTCGCCGAATCGGTTCCACGCTTCAAACCCGCTGTCCATCGAAGAGAAGATAGCAAATCGCCCGCCCACCGGGTCGCCAACGATGAATCCCTTCCCCGCATGTGCTACAACCGCATCCCAAAATCCATCCCCATCAGGATTCGTAAACACAAGCTTCCAAGTCTGGCAGCCGTCCGTCGTCTTGTAGAGCCGAGAAAGATCGCCCTTGCCGCTGGACATGACGATGGCGGTGTTCGCGTCAAACCCCTGTATGCCCCTGAAGTCGAGCCGCTCGGCGCCCGGAGGAACAATGCAGGGCTGCCACTCGAATCCGCCGTCCTCGGTGCGCAGGACGGTGCCATTGGTGCCGCTAGCCCAGGCGATGCCGTTGCCGACGCTCGAAATGCCCCGTAGATCGGCGGAGGTGGTGGAGTCTTCAATCTGCCACTGGGCCTGGGCCGTTGCAGCGATGAGGGCGATAAAGAACACCAGCCATCTCATACCAAACAGTCTAGTACTACAGTTGCAGATGGCGTTTTGCGGAGGGAGCAGGGGGTTTTAACCCCCTGAAAATGAGGTCAGAATACGCGGCCTTCAGGCCCGGATCTTTACAGATTTCCCCGTAATTCAGCGAAATACAACTGTAGTACTAGGACATGCCTGGGTGGAACCGAATTTGCGCTGCGTTTCCGCCGCCCCAGGCAAGCAGCGGGCCGAAGGGAATGACGATCCGCAGTCCCAGGAAGAACTTTTCCTGGCCGAATTCGTAACTCCCTGCATCCTCCCGCGCGTCTCCGCGCGGATTAGAGAGCAGCAGCGAGCATTATGGCCCACGACTGGCAGCCGGACTTCGAACAACTCGTTGACGAGCACCAGTCGATGGTGTTTTCGCTGGCGGCCAGAATGACCGGCGACCGCGGCCTGGCCGAAGAGATTGCCCAGGATGTTTTCCTGGAGTTGGACCGGCATCTGGGCAAGATCGAGAGTCCGGAACACGCGCGGTTCTGGCTGCGGCGGGTGGCGATGAATCGCACGGCCGATGCGCTGCGGCGACGGCGAGTGCGCGGGGTGGATTTGTGGGTGGAAATGAACGACGGGCATGGGGTTGCCGCGGAACAGAAAGAATCACCACTGGGGGCGCGGCTGGAAGCCATGCTGGCGACGTTGCCGGCTCCGCACCGGGCGGCGCTGATCCTGCGCTACCAGGAGGACATGATGCCGGAGGAAATTGCGGCCACGCTCGGTGCGCCGGTGGCCACGGTGAAGAGCCACTTGCAGCGCGGATTGAAGCTGTTGAGAGCCAAGGCCGAAAACCAACTAAGGGAATTTGTGAGGACTAGCAAGAGCGTTGAGGGAGCTTAAAAGCCATGGACGATTTTGAACGCGAGCTGCGGCAGGCATTGGAACGGCGGCCGGCTCCTCCGAGCCTGAAACGGAAGCTGATGGAGCGGAGGAACAGGCTGACTGCCGAGCGGAGGCAGGGTCGGATGGTCTGGTGGCAGAGGCTGGCTGCGTCGGTGGTATTGTGCGGCGCGGTGGGCGGGGCTTTCGCCTGGCATAACGCTGAGGAACGCCGCAAGGGCGAAGCGGCGCGCCAACAGGTGTTCACCGCGCTGAGGATTGCCAACCGCGCGCTGAGCCGGATGAATGCACAACTGAATGAACGGGCGCAGGACGGGCAGTGAACCGGAACGAGGAGATGAGTCAAATGAAGATTCGAATGATTGCGGTGTGGGTTGGAGGGCTGGCGCTGTTGGCGTCGGCCTTGGCGCAGACTTCGCCGCTGCTTTTACCGCCGGCGGTTGAAAAACAACTGGCGGCTGCGGCTTCAAACGTGACCGAGGTGACGCTGAACAAGAGCATGCTGGGGTTCGCGGCCAAGTTCATGGACAAAAAGGGCGGCGACGACGCGTCGGTCGACAAGCTGATCCAGGGGCTGGACGGGATCTACGTGCGCGATTACGAGTTCGACAAGGAAGGCCAGTACTCGATGGAGGATATCGAGAAGCTGCGCCAGTCCTTCGAAACCAGCGACTGGATGCCTCTCGTGCGCGACAAAGAGAAGAAGACCGGCGAGTCAACCGACGTGATGATGAAGATGGTCAACGGCGAATCGCGCGGAATGTTCATCCTGTCTGTCGAGCCCAAGGAGTTGTCGATTGTGCTCATCCTTGGGCCCATCAAGATGGATCAGCTCGGGCAACTGAAGGGGTTGGGCGGGTTGGGCGCGGTTCTGGGTCCTGCCGGCCCGCTGGGTCCGGCTGGCCCGATTGGCCAGGTGCAGAAGAATCCGCATGTGAAGGACAAAGAGAAGAACAAATCGGCTGACAAGGTGCAAGACCAAGACAAAAAGGACGGTTCCCAATGACGCGCGCATGGTGGATTCTCTTGTGCTTTGTTGCTGTGGCCGCCATCGTGGTGCCGATCGCCGTCATGGCTGGGAGCGGCAACGGATTTGATGGCGTGGTGAGCGCCATCGAGAGCCGCTATCATGTCCGGGCTGAGCGGGTGCCCTTTATCGGGCTGGCGAGCCTGGTAGCCGGTGGGGCTACGCATGGCGGCGTGGGCGGCATCGACGTGGCGGAGTTCGACAACTTCACGGCCAGGGTGGACGGCAACGAGCTCGACGCCATGGTCGAGGAAAAGCTGGGGCCTGGATGGGAGCGGGTGATTCGCGAAAGCAGCCGCGGCGGCGAGCAGACGCTGATCTTCATGCACCCGGAAGGCTCGCGGATGGGCATGTTCATTGTGGATCTCGATGACCACGAGTTGGATGTGGTCCAGGTCTCCGTCGATCCCGATCACTTGAACGAGAGCATCGGAAAATACACGCACTCGCATGGGGATGCCAAGGAGTCGGACTGATCGATTCGCATCTCTTTTGTACCCGGGACGATGAGTCGCTAGACTGTCAAGTGTAATGGCGAGCCTGACTCCGGCAACGACATCGCACTATCGCGGACGGCTTGCTCCTTCCCCAACGGGACTCCTGCACATAGGGCACGCGCGCACCTTCTGGACCGCATTCGAGCGGGCGCGCGATGCCGGCGGCACGTTGGTGATGCGCATGGAAGACCTGGACCCCGAGCGCAGCAAGAGCGTGTACGCCGACGCGGCCATCGAAGACCTGCGCTGGCTGGGGATCGATTGGCAGGAGGGTCCGGATGTGGGCGGCCCATTCGCGCCCTACCAACAGAGCCAGCGGCATGCAGTCTATCTTGACGCTTGGCGCAGGCTGCTGAAGGGCGGCTACCTGTTTCCCTGCCGATGCTCGCGGAAAGACCTGGAAGCGGCGCTGGCTGCTCCGCATGAGAACTCCGGGCCGGCTGCGCGCGGCGACGAGACGGACGATGAGCCTGTGTATCCGGGAACCTGCCTTTCTTTAGGGGGAGATGCGACGGAGTCTCCGGCCTCCGCGGCCAGCGAACTGGATGAGCCGCGTGGAAGCAATTGGCGATTTCGAGTGCCGGACGGCGAAGTCGTGGAGTTTCAAGACCTGAATCTTGGACCGCAGCGGTTTGTGGCCGGAGTCGACTTTGGAGACTTTGTGGTTTGGCGGCGTGACGGCGTGCCTAGTTACCAGTTGGCCTGCGTTGCCGACGACGCGGCCATGGGTATTACCGAGGTGGTGCGCGGGGCGGACCTGCTCAAATCGACCGCGCGGCAGATCTTGTTGTATCGCGCGCTGGGGTTCAGAAGTCCGGCTTGGTATCACTGTGGCCTGGTCGTGGACCGCAACGGGCAGCGGCTGGCCAAGCGGCATGACGCCCTGAGCCTGAGAGAACTGCGGCAGCGCGGGCTGACGCCGACGGATGTCCTTTCGGCGGAGCTGCCGGTGGAGGGTTGAGCGCCTCCACCGGCAATTCGCAACGCCGGCTCAGCTGTGGCGGATGAACGCTCCGGTGTGCAGTTCGGCCATGGCCTGGCGGATCTGCTCCTGCGTGTTCATCACGATGGGGCCGTACCAGGCAACCGGCTCCTCGAGCGGCTTGCCGGAAACGAGCAGAAAGCGGATGCCTTCCGGACCGGCCTGGACCTGGATCTCGTCGCCGCGGTCGAACAGCACGAGCGAATGGTTTTTCGCGTCGTAGACCGGCTGTGCGTTCGGGTCGACTGCCGACTCGGTCAGCACAGCTCTCGGGTCTGAGGCGTCACGGAAGGTTCCCGCGCCGGCAAAGACGTAGGCGAAGGCGTTGCGCGTCGTCTCCACCTTGATCCGCTTGCGTTTGCCCGGCGGCACGGAGATATCGACGTAGCTTGGGTCTGCCGCTACTCCCTCGACCGGGCCCTTTTGCCCCCAGAACTCCCCGCAGATGATGCGGGCGCGGGTTCCGTCGTCCTCGGTGACCTCGGGGATCTGGGCGGAGGGTATGTCCTGGTAGCGCGGGTCGGTCATCTTCAGCGCCGCGGGCAGGTTGGCCCACAATTGGAAGCCGTGCATGCGGCCGTTGGCGTCGCCTTTGGGCATCTCCTGGTGCAGGATGCCGCTGCCGGCGGTCATCCACTGGACGTCTCCGGCGGTCATGCGGCCCTTGTTGCCCAGCGAATCGCCGTGGGCCACTTCTCCGGCCAGCACGTAGGTGATGGTCTCGATGCCGCGATGCGGGTGCCATGGGAAGCCGGCGAGATAATCGGCCGGGTTCTCGTTGCGGAAGTCATCGAGAAGCAGGAATGGATCGAACTCTGCAGTCTTGCCGAAGCCGAAGGCGCGCTGCAGCTTTACGCCCGCTCCTTCGATGGTGGGTTTGGTTTCAAGCAACTGCTTTACTGCGCGGAGTGACATGGTTGACCTCTACCAATACAGATGCGCGAGCAAGATATTCGTTGCAACGAGCATTTCTTCAGTCGACAGTGGACAGCGGACAGTAAAAGCCCGAGAATCCGGCGGCTCGCCGCCAACTGCCAGCTGTCAACTGTCCGCTGTCAACTGCTTTACCCCTTGATGAACTCTGCGTCGATGGAAATGGAGACCTCTTCGCCGACCAGCACGCCGCCGGTCTCGAGAGCCGAGTTCCAGGTCAGGCCGAAATCCTTGCGGTTGATCTTGGTCTCGGCGGAAAGGCCAAGGCGGGTGTTGCCCCAGGGGTCTTTGCCCTGCGCGCCGCCCTCAACCCTGAGATCGACGGACTTGGTCACTCCGTGAATGGTCAGCTCGCCTGTCACTACGTACTCGTCATCGCCGGTGCGCCGCACCGCGGTGGATTTGAAGGTGATGGTGGGATACTGTGCGGCGTCGAAGAAATCGGGGCTCTTCAGGTGCCCGTCGCGCTGTGCGTCCCCGGTGTGAACCGAGGCGATGTCGATGGAGGCCTCAACCTTGGAACCGGCGATGTTGAACTCATCGAGGGTGAGCGAGCCGGAGAGGCCGGTGAACTTGCCTTTTACGTTGGAGATCATCAGGTGCTTGACCTTGAACTCGGCGTTGGAGTGAGCGGGATCGAGTTTCCAGGTGGATTCGGAGGCGGTCGATGTCATTGGGAAAGAACTCCTTTGATACTAGGATGCAACGGGAGGTTTATTTGTTGCAACAAGTAATTTGTTGCAAGCCGATGAATGCACTGCTGACGGTGCATAGTCCGGGTTCGGGCTTGATTTGCGCCCTTCGCCTTTGCGTCGGCATCCAAGTTCCGGACGCGTGAATGCGCGCCAGGGAGTGAAGAGTCTGATGGAAAATTCTGAACGTACATGGTTTATCACCGGTGCCTCGACGGGGTTCGGGCGTCTGCTGGCCGAGGAACTGCTCAAGCGGGGCGAGCGCGTGGCGGCGACGGCGCGCGACGCGGCCAGGGTCGAAGATCTGGCCCGGCAGTATCCGCAGACGGCACGCGCCTTCTCGCTGGACGTCACCAAACCGGCCCGGATTGAAGCTGTCGCCAAGGAGGCGCTCAAGGAATTCGGCCACATTGACGTGCTGGTGAACAACGCCGGCTACGGGGTGAACGGGGCCATCGAGGAAGTCTCAGAAGAAGAGTTCGAGCCCATGTTTCAGACCAATATCTACGGGCTGATCCGCACCACGCGGGCGTTTCTGCCGCAGTTTCGGGAGCGGCGGAGCGGGCATATCTTCAACTTTTCGTCGATCGGCGGGCTGATCGGCGGTGCGGGGTGGGGCTTTTATAACACCACCAAGTTTGCCGTGGAGGGTTTCAGCGAGGCGCTGGCAGCAGAGATGAAGCCGCTGGGCGTGCACGTTACGGTGATTGAGCCGGGACCCTTCCGCACCGATTTTTTGGGCCGGTCGGGCAAAGTGGCACAGAAGGAGATTCCCGAGTACGCGCAGACGGCGGGCAAGGCTCGGGAGTACATGACCACCAACGCGGGCAAGCAGCCGGGCGATCCGCAGAAAGCGGTTGAAGCGATTATTGCCGCGGCTGATTCGCCTGAACCGCCGGTGCACCTGATTCTGGGAAAGATTGCGCTCAAGCGTTTCCGCGACAAGCTTGCCGCATGGGACAAGGAGATTGCCGCCTGGGAGACCGTGACGACGGGAGCGGATTTCCCGGAAGGTAAATAAGCTGATCCGCCTGACAAATCAGTCTGCGCGCCGGTGCGATTCTTCGGCGCGCAGGGCGAGGCCGTGGGCCACAGAAGTGAACTCGTTGCCCCCGCGGATGCGCTCCGGGCCGAAGCGCTTGGAAAAGATGCTGCGCACTGCGGGAACGAAGGAACTGCCGCCGGTGAGAAAGACGCGGTCGACCTGGCGGGGATCGACGCCCGAGGACAGGATGAGCGAGTCGACGCACCGCTCAATGGAGCGCAGGTCGTCGGCGATCCATTGTTCGAATTCGGCGCGGGTAACGGGGATTCTGAGGTCGATTGAGGCGAAGCGGCCGGCGGTGTCGCGAAAGCGGAATTCGGCGGAGTGGCTGCGCGAGAGCTCGAACTTGACCTGCTGCACGGCCTGGTGAAGCTGGTAGCCCAGGTCTTCGTCGATGACGGCAATGAGGGCTGCGATTTTTTCCGGTTCCATGGCGCGGGCCAGTGCGCTCTTCAGGATCTCGCGGACGTTGTTGGTGCGCAGAAATGAGAGGTAGTGCCACCGTTCGAGGTTGGCGTAAATCCAGGCCGGAACGGCGGGCAGCAGCTTGTTGAGGGAGCGGGCTTCGGAGTTGGAACCGAGGGCCGGCGAGACGAGTTTGCGGACGATGCGGGCGTCGAAGGCGTCGCCGGCCAGGCCGACGCCGCTGTTCCCGAGCAGATCGGCAGGGGTTCGGCCGCGGCTGCGCACACCTGGACCGACGCGGAGCAGAGAAAAGTCGCTGGTGCCGCCCCCGAAGTCGCCGATGAGAATGAGTTCGTCGTGATCGAGCGTGGACTCGTAGGCCGATGCGGCGGCCACGGGTTCCATTTCAAAGTCGACGTGTTCGAAGCCGGCAATGGCCAAGGCTTCGCGCAGCCGGGAAACGGCGAAGTTGTCGTCCTCGTCGGATTCGGAGCCGACAAAGCGGACGGGGCGGCCGACCATCGCGTTGCGGACGGGCCGGCCGAATTGCTGCTCGACGTGCTTGCGAAGGTCGCTCAACATGCGGGAAACGACCCCCTCGAGCTTGTAGCGATGACCGAAGATCTCAGTGCCGGTGAGCGAGCGGTTGCTGAGGTGGGACTTCAGGGATTGGATGAGGCGGCCCTTTTCGTCCGCCTCCAGGTAGCGCTCGATTGCGGCGGGACCGGTGAGGGAGTGGGCGCGCCGGGGGCCCGCGGCGGACTTGACCTGCTCGAAGTAGAGAACGGAGCGGAATGACGGAGTCTGCTCGCCGCGAAAAGGGAAGCTCGCGATCTGGATGGGCGAGTTCGGGCTCTTGATCGCCACCGTGCTGTTGGTGGTGCCGAAGTCGAGCCCGATGAAGTCCGAGTGGGGTGGGGAAGCGGGCATCCCCTCCATTCTCGCAGCCACCGCCTGCGGTGGGGCCAGCTGCCCTGCGGTGGGGCCAGCTGCTCGCTACACGCTCGCACTAGCCCCGATGGTTAATCTGGGCGAGTTGTCCACACCCTCTCAACAGGATCCTGTCGGCCTTGCGTTCTATCCTAGTACTACAGTTGCAGATAGCGTTTTGCGGAGGGAGCAGGGGGTTTTAACCCCCTGAAAATGAGGTCAGAATACGCGGCCTTCAGGCCCGGATCTTTACAGATTTCACCGTAATTGAGCGAAATACAACTGTAGTACTAGGGTCAATCCCGTGTCCGATTTTGCCCAAACCGTGAAGCAGCAGGCCGACATCGTCAAGGTGATCGAGGGGTATATCCGGCTGCGCAGCGCGGGTGCGCAGCGATTCAAGGGGCTCTGCCCGTTCCACAAGGAAAAAACGCCGTCGTTTAACGTGAACGGAGGATCGCAGCAATTCTTCTATTGCTTTGGCTGCCAGGCATCGGGGGACGTGTTCTCGTTTGTAGGCAAGATCGAAAACGTCAGCTTCCCCGAGGCAGTGCGGATTGTGGCAGGCAAGTGCGGGATTCCCCTGCCCAAGCGGGAGTTTTCATCGCCCGAAGAAGCGGCGGAGTCGCGGCTGAGAGCGAAGCTCCTGGAACTGCACGAGATGGCCACGGCATGGTTCGAGGAGCAGTTGCGCGGCCCGGAGGGGGCCGTGGCGCGCGAGTATCTCGCCGGCAGGGGTCTGACGCCGGAGGGGATCAAAACGTTTCGCATCGGCTACGCGCCCGACAGCTTCAATGCGCTTAGGGACCGGCTGAGCGGGGTCGCGGACCAGGATGTGCTCCGCGCTTCTGGACTTTTCAGTTCCAAGGAGCAGGGAGACGGGAGCCAGGGACCGATCTACGACCGCTTCCGCAAGCGGGTGATGTTTCCGATCGCGAACGAGGGCGGAAGAATCATTGCGTTTACCGCCCGGACCCTCGAGACCGGCGACAAAGCCGGAGCCAAGTACATCAACTCGCCGGAGACGCCGCTCTATACCAAAGGTCAGGTCCTGTTCAACCTGGACAAGGCGAAGGCGGTGGTTCGCCAAGCCGGTTTTGCGCTCCTGGTTGAGGGGCAAATGGACTGTATCTCCGTCTTTCTGCGTGGGATACAGAACGTGATCGCGACCAGCGGCACGGCCTTCACCGAGCAGCAGGTGGGGATCTTGAAGAGACATACCTCGAATGTCGTGGTCAACTTCGATCCCGATACGGCCGGCGCCAACGCCGCCGAGAAGTCGATTGCGCTGCTGACCGAAGAGGGGTTCGCAATCAGGATTGTGACCCTGGAGGGCGGCCTCGATCCGGACCGTTTTATCAGGGAGCGGGGTGTTGAGGCGTATACCAAGGCGATTCGAGAGGCGCGCGCGCAGGCCGATTACCTGATCGAGAGGGCGAGACAGATGTTTCCTGGCGGGACTGCCGAGCATAAGGTGAAGGCGGTCAATTACCTGCTGCCGCACATCAGGCGAATGCCGGAGAAGCTGGCTCGGGACCAGTTTGCCATGGATGCGGCGCAAAAGCTGAATATTGCCGACTCGATCCTGCGCGAGGAGCTGCGGACTGCGGCGCTGAAGCGGCGGGACCACGTGGAGACGCGGGCGGCCACACTCACCGAGGTGGAGAGGGTGCTGCTGCGGGCGCTGGCGGTTACCGATCCTGAGTTTGAGCAGTCGCGAAGGCTGGCTGTCGAGGCCGTTCTGCGACAACCCGCCTGGTGTGAGCATCTTGCGTCTTGCGCGGCGCTCGGGGCGCTGGCCGGGCGACAGGCGCGCGACCCGATGGATGTGATCGAGGATCCGGCTCAGCGGGCGCTCGTGGCCGAGGCGCTGCTCGGCGAAACCCGGCCGCCGCAAGCCGCGGAGGTTGAGAGCGCCATTCAGGAGCTCGAGGAGCGGGCGATGGTGGGCCGGCTGCGGGAAGTGCGGGCTCAGATTGCGGAGGCGGAGCGACAGGGGGACTTTGGCGGGCTGGCGTTGCTCACCCAGCAAAAGCTGGACCTGGACAGGGCGCTGCGGCTATTGCATCGGAAGGTTGAGGCGGGCGGGTAAGTCCCTTGATTCAAAGAATTCTGCGCCGAAATCGGGCGCGGCTGCGTCTAATTGACAGGACGGGATTGGATTGCCGGCGAGAATGGCCGCGCAGCCCGGCGGTTGGTGAGATCGATACTCCGCCGGTTTTATGCTGGCGCGGACGGGTCGGCTATGGTAATCTATCAATCTCTGTAAGGATGCGCGCCCCTTTGCCCCACACATGAGCTTCGGCTCGCGGGCGACCCAGGCAAAACCTGAAGCGCAGTCATCCTGTTCCGAGCAAAACAAACGAGATCGTGGGGACGTGTCTCTGGCGCACTCGAAGATTTTCACAGGGAAAATCTTTTTCTGAGTGCTTCTGAGCGCGGATCATCGCTGGCGCGCGGATGCGCCTTTTTAAGCGTGAGCAAATTGCGCGGCGCCTAAAGCGGGGGTACGAAGGGGTTCAGGGTTGCGGTCGGATCTGGGTGAAAACGGTTCCAGGTGATCGCACGAGTTGCAGTTTCGCAGTTGGGCAGACTTCGAGCCGGGAAGGCCGGGGGCGTGCCGAAAGAGAGTAGAGGGCATTTTGGCGATTGACGATAAATTCGAAGACGACATTCACAGCTTGATTGAGGTGGGCAAGGAAAAGGGCTACCTCACCTACGGCGATGTGAATGAGATTTTACCGGACGAGATTGGCTCGCCCGACGATCTTGACGATTTAATTACAACCATCGGCACGCAGGGCATTGACCTGCTTGACACCCCAAAGTTTCCCGGCGACAAGGACTTCGAGCTGGAAGAGGGCGAGGATGTAGAGCTCGACCTGACGCCTGGAACGCTGGAGAAGACCAACGATCCGGTGCGCATGTATCTGCGCGAGATGGGCACGGTGCCGCTGCTCACGCGCGAAGGCGAAGTTGAGATCGCCAAGCGGATTGAGCGCGGACAGATGCGCGTGCTCAAGGCGCTGTCGCGGTCGCCGATCGTGATCCGCGAGATTTCGGCGCTGGGCGAAGACCTGAAGCGCGGCGTGCGCAACGTCAAAGAAGTAGTGATCTTCGACGAGGAAGAGCTCACCGAAGAAGTCGTGCAGGCGCGGGTCAAGGCGACGGTGGCACGCATCGACGCGCTCGTGAAGCATCAGAAAAAGATCGCTCTGGTCGACGAGAAGCTGGCCACGCCGGCGGTGAAGGCGAAGGTCAAAGAGGCGCGCCGGCTGCGCTGGTCGATTGCGCGCGAGAAAGTTTATATCTCGCGAATCGTTCGCGAGCTGAAGTACACGCCACTGGAGCGGAAGCGCCTGCTGGACAAGGTCAACAAGACCGTGGACACGATGCGCACCCTGGAGCGGCAGATTCGCTCGCTCGACCAGAAGTTCGACGCCTCGAAGAGCGAGGAACTGAAGAAGGAGTACCGCAGGCAGCAGAAAAACTGCCGCACCGACCTTGAAAAGATCGAGGGCGATGCGGGCGTTTCCATCGGCGAACTGAAGCGCACCCAGCGCGAGATGATCCAGGGCGACATGGACGCCGAGCAGGCCAAGCGCGAGCTGATTGAAGCCAACCTGCGC
>Ga0182013_10003784_pt1 | contig 18635 bp, 12 predicted proteins | sample 612S2MmetaG_FD_120487 | JGI IMG/M metagenome (GOLD analysis project Ga0182013, IMG submission 120487) | Permafrost microbial communities from Stordalen Mire, Sweden - 612S2M metaG | ecosystem: Environmental > Terrestrial > Soil > Wetlands > Permafrost | place: Sweden: Stordalen | collected... | reverse complement strand
CGCACCATCGACGCCACTTGGCGACGCATCGGCGACCTGCTCGGTTCCTTCACCTCGCAGGAATGCGCCAACTACTTCAGGAACGCAGGATATGCTTCAATATAAACGGATCAGACTCTAGCGGACAAGCGAAGCGGATCACACCGCGCCCGTGATCCACTGCTCAAGCTTCTGCTTTGGCTGAGCGCCGACCTGACGCGAGGCGAGTTGGCCGTCCTTGAACAGCATCAAGGTCGGAATCGACATGATGCCGAACTTCGCCGCGGTGCCGGGGTTCTCGTCGACGTTGAGCTTGACGATTTTGACTTTGCCGTCGAGTGACTTGGAAATCTCCTCGAGCGCCGGCGCGATCATGCGGCAGGGGCCGCACCATTCCGCCCAGAAATCGACCACCACCGGGCCGCTCGCCTTGAGCACGTCCGTTTCGAACGTTGCATCCGTCACTTTCTCGACCATGAAAGACCTCGTTTATTCGGGAGAATCGGCAGCCCGGGGCCGATGAACGTATGAACCGGCCCCTAGGGCGTCAAGGCGCCTTCACCGGAGCGTGACAGCCCTTGGTTAGGACTTTGCCAAGGTCGCTTCAATGGCCTTGAGGGTGGTCTTTTCCTGGGTCTTTTCCTGGGTCTTCTCCAGGGCCCGATCCATAGCCGCGGCCGGAACCTCGAACAGCGTGGGCCCGCTGGTAAAAATCAGCGCCGCGCGCACGGCCTTGCCGGGAAAGAGCCGTGCCAGCACGGCGCGATAAAGCGCAAGCTGGACGACGTAGGGTTCGACGTCGTCCAGCCGGCGCGGAACGACGCTATCGGTCTTGTAATCGGCGATCAGCACGGCATCCCCGGTGACGATCAAACGGTCCACCTGACCGGCCACCGCAACCGGCTGCGCGCCAGAGCGCGCGATCCGCCCGACGATCGGCACCTCCGGCCGGCTGCCCGGTGCGAACAATGCGGCAAAGTCTTCCGCATCCAGCACGGCGCAGACTTGCCCCGCAATTGCTGCCTGCTCTGTCGCGGAAAAATCCTTGGCGGCGCCGGCAAGATAGCGTTCCGCCGCGCTCGCCCGGCTGGGCTGAGCTATGTCGGGCAAGGCTTGCAGCAGCCGATGCACGATCCGGCCTCGTTGCAACGCCTTTTGCCGGTCGGCGGTGGAAGTCGCGGGATGAGCCGCTCGGCCAATGTCCTCGTCAAAGACCGATGAGGGCGACAGCGGCCCGGCGCGTGGCGTTTCAACCGGCGCCGGCTCGCGCAGCCAGGACGGCAGCGCCGGCCGTGCAGGCTTTTGCGGGCCGGCCGTGGGCGCTGCGGGTTTTTCCACCTGGCCTAGCGGCGTCTTGCGGTAGCGCAAGACTTTCTCCTCGCCGTCGGCCTCCTCGACCAGAAACGGAGCGAGCGGCTCGCGCACGAGATCGTACCAGCAGCCGTCCGGGCGTTTGTTTTTGCCTTGGGCGCCGCAGACGATCAGCCGGTCGGCGGCGCGCGTCATGGCGACATAGAGCAGCCGGCGATATTCGTCGGCGGCTTCGGTGAGCGCTGTCTGACGCGCCACGGCGACCGGCGGTGCGTCGTCCGCCTTGCGCCCGGCCCAGATCACGGCATCGCCCGCAAGCGGCAATAGCCGGGGCGATTTCGGGCCTGCGGGCGGCGTCATCGTGTCGGCGAGAATAACGATCGGCGCTTCAAGGCCTTTGGCGCCGTGCACGGTCATCACCCGCACCTCGTCGCGGGCGATTTCCATGTCGCGCTTGATCTCGGCGCGCGCCGCGCGCAGCCAGGCGACAAAGCCCTGCAGCGACGGCGTCTCGCGCCGCTCATAGTCGAAGGCGAGATTGAGGAATTCGTCGAGCGCGTCGTTGCTCTCAGCGCCGAGCCGGGCGAGGAAGCGCTGCCGGCCGCCGCCCGCGCCGAGGATATGCGCGTAAAATGCAAACGGCGTTTCGCGCCGCGCCGCGCCGTCAAGCTCATCGAGCCGGGCTGTGGCCGCGGCGAAGATCTCGCGGTCGTTGGCCTTGCGCCCCAGCGCCGCGCGCAGCGACAACGGCCCGCGATCCCAGGCGACCTCGAATAAATCCTGGTCCGTGAAACCGAACAGCGGGCTGCGCAGCACCGCCGCCAGCGCTAGATCGTCCTGCAGCAACAACAAGGCGTCGGCGAGCGCGATGAGATCCATGACCGCGATATGTTCGGTGAGAACGAGGCGGTCGGCGCCGGCGACCTCAACATTCTCGTTCTTGAGCGCGCGGATGATTGTCTCGAACAATTCGCCCCGCTGGCGCACCAGGATCAAGACATCGCCATAGCGCGCGGCGCGGCGCTCGATACCGACCGGATCGCGCGCATCGACCAGCCGCCGCACGGTGCGCGCGATGCGCCGCGCGAGCTTGACGCGCGGGCTCGTTTCGCTCACCCGATCGAACGGCGCATCCCAGCCTTCGATTTCGCGGCGCTCGTCCGGCTCGACTGGCTCCCAGATTTCGACCAGGCTTGGCGCCGCGTCCGGCAGCGCGATGTGCGGCGGGAAACCATCGGTATCGGACGATACGCTCGCCGCGATTTCTTTTGCCTTGAATACCTCGTCGACGGCGGCCAGCACAGCCTCGCCCGAGCGGAACGAATGTTCGAACTTGCGGAATTCGAATTTGATTTCGACGTTCTTATGCGCCGTTTCGAAGTAGCGCCGCATTTCCTCGAATTCTTTCGGCGCGGCGTTCTGGAACGAATAGATCGATTGCTTTTCGTCGCCGACCGCGAAGATGGTGCGCGGCACGTCGCGCGCGCCGGCGCCGGCGGTGAATTCGGCGACCAATTGGCGAACGATCTGCCACTGCTTGTGGCTGGTATCCTGCGCCTCGTCGATCAACAGGTGATCGATACCGAAATCGAGCTTGTAATGGACCCAAGCGGCGTCGACATTGGTGAGGAGCTCAAGCGTCTTGTCGATAAGGTCGTCGTAATCGGCAAGGCCGCGCCGCTCCTTTTCGTTATGATAACGCGTCAGCACGTCGTAGGTGACGGTCAAGAGCGCCGCGGAGCGATCGCGGCAGATCACGGCGCGTTTGCTCTGCAACAGCGCGCAAACCCGGTCTTGCTCGGCGGACAACCGTTCGACCAGGATTGCATCCTTGATCGCCTTGGTGACGATGGATTTGCGCGGCGCGCGCTCACTCGCGGTACAAAAAATGTCGAGATAAGTCTCGACGCGGTCGGACAGTGGCAGCGAAGCGAGCAGGCCGAAGCGGCGCGCCTGCTCGGCGTCGGTCTTGTTGCCCGCCATCAGGGCCGCCGCGAGCACGCTCCATTCCGCAGGCGCGATCGAGGAACCTGCAAAGAACGCCTCATCGATACTCTCGCTGGTTTCCGACGGATCGACGCCGAGCGCGCGCGACAGCGCGGCAATCGCGGCGGTGACACTGCCAGCGCCGATCACCCAGCGGCTAATCGCGTCGCGACGCCCGATCGCCCCACGGACCACATCGCGAAAAGTCTGATCGGCCGCCGCCGTCATGGCCACCGCGAGCGCGCGGCCGAGCGGGCTTTCGGGATCGCCCGCGCCGTCGAGCAGGACGTGAAGCGTCAGCTTTTCGAGAGTCTGCGTCTGCTCGGTCTCGTCGAGCACGGCGAAGCGCGCGGCGACATTGGCTTCGAACGGGAAGCGGTGCAGGAGCTGGGTACAGAACGCGTGGATGGTCTGCACTTTCAAGCCCCCGGGCGTCTCCAGCGCACGGGCGAACAGCCGACGCGCCAGCGCGCGACGCTTGGCGTCGGGCGCCATGCTCGATCGTTCGCGGATGGCGGCATCGAGCGCGGTGTCGTCGAGCGTGGTCCATTGCGCGAGCGTATCGAACACGCGCTTTGCCATATTGGCGGCGGCCGCCTTGGTGAAGGTGATGCAGAGGATTTTTTCCGGCTCGACGCCTTTGAGCAATAGATTGATAACGCGCTGCGCCAGCACATGGGTCTTGCCCGACCCGGCATTGGCGGCGACCCATGCCGAAACCTCGGGGTCTGCGACCGCGCGCTGCAAGTCGCGCACCTGGGGCGGGATATGGTCCGTCGTTCTCATTCGCCGCCGCCGTCTTCGCTTGAGCCGCCGCTGCTCGACCATTCCTTGACCCGCGCCAGATGGTCATAGGTGCCGTAATGGTTCGTCCACATCGGATGAACGAGCGAACGGTAGGGTACGTCGGCGTCGGCGAAACGCTGTGCCAGGCCGCCAAGCTTTTCCAGCGCGCGATCGGCCTGGCTGTCCGGCGTGCCGTCCTTGAAGTTGACCGGCTTATATTCGCCCGGCGGCTCGCCGCCTTTGAGCAGCACATAAACGATCTCGGCGACCGAGGCGCCGGCCGGGATATCTTTGAAACCGCCCCGGCGCAGCATCGCTGCTTCCAAAGTCAGCTGTGGCGCGAGCCCTGTGCGCACCTGTTTTTCGCTGCGCGCGGCGCCGGTTTTGTAGTCGAGGATCACATAGCGTCCGTCCGCCGTGTGCTCGATGCGGTCGGCGATGCCGCGCAGCTTGAAGGTGCCGTCGGCGAGCGGGATGTCGATCTCGCCGCGGATTTCGGCCGCGATCGCCGCAAGGCCTGAGCGGCGCTGCGCCTCCCAGCGGACGAACCAATGCGCGATGCGCAGGAACCGCGGCCACCAGAACGCGCGTGCCTCGGGGAAATCCTCCAGCGCCTTGAAATGCGGCTCACCCAGCGCGATGAGTTCGCCGACCGGATCGGCCGGCAGGTCTTTGGCAAATAGTTTTGTAAAATCGCCGATGGCGGCGTGGATGATGGTGCCGCGCTCGGCGGCGCCGGGTTCGGTGTCGACCGCGTCGAGCGGTGTCAGGCGCAAAATGTGTTTGGCGTAAATCGTATAAGGGTCGCGCAACCAATCCTCGATCTCGGTGACCGAGAGGCTTGTCGGTCTTGCCGCGCGCGGTGGCGTCGGCGCCGGTTGCGGCTCAGGTACGACCGCGTCCGGCCGATCGAGTTCGCGCGCAAAGGCGAGATAATTATCGCCGCGCGCGACGGCGGGCTGCCACCGCGCGCCGGCGACGGCGGCAAGGCGCTGGATAAAGCGCGACGGCACCGTCGGCGTGCCGGCGATCTTGGCTGAGTGAGTCAGAATCACTTCGCGCGCGCCGAGCAGCTGCGCGAAATCGTGCGCGGTAAGCCCGATGCGGCGCTCCGGCAGGTCGAGCCCAAGATCGAGCCGCATCGGCCTGGAGAGCCAGGCGTCGGTATTGCTTTCCGGCGGCCAGGTTCCCTCGACCAAACCGCCGAGCACGACGCGGTCGCTTTCGGTCAGCCGCGCTTCGAGGAGCCCGAGAATGCGCACGCGAAACCCCGGCCGCGGCGGACGGCGCAGGACTCGGCCGGCAAGCGCTGCGGAAAACAGCTCGACATAATCGGCTTTTTTGACGGCGAGACCCGCGGCGGCCTGGCTGGTTGTGAGTTCATCGAGCGCCTCGGCGAGCTTCGCGCCATCGGGACCGGCGAATGCGGTAGAATCGCCGTCTTGCCGCGACAGGGCGGCGACAACCTCGCGATGCCGTCCGGCAAGTTCGCTGAGGGGAATGGCGTCGCGGCCGATGCTTTCGAGCGGCTCAAGCGCTAAGCCAAGCCGGGCCACAAGATCCGCTGCGGCATCAAGCTCGCGATCGGTCAGTGCGGTGCGCGGATCGGAGCCATGCAGATCGGTCCGTTCGCGGCGGCGGAATTTCTCAAGCTGCGCGCGGAAACTGACGAGCGCGCTGGCGAGGCCGCTGCAGCCGGGGCGCGGCCGCGGTCCGCGCAGGATGGCGCGCTCCAGCGCCGCGATGGCATGCCCACCGTCAGGTAAATCGAGCCGCAGCAGCGGATGTTTGAGCAAAGCAAGCAGCGTCACCGGCGGAACGGCATCAAGCGCCGCCGCCGCGGCGAGGCGAGCGAATATTCCGGCCGGCGTGTCGGCGAGCGCGTCGCCGCCGGAATCTTCCGCCGCGATGTTCCAGCGTGCGAGCGCCGCCAGCACGCGACGGCCGAGCGCGCGATCCGGCGTGACCAGGGCTGCGGTCTTGCCGTCATGGACCGCTTCGCGCAGCGCGACCGCGATGGCGAGCGCTTCTTCCTCCGGATTTGCCGCCTCGATCATGATCAGCGTGGCGAGCGCTTGCTCGGCATGGGCTTCGAAAGTCGCGTCGGCGGCGATCTGCCGCCACATGTCGGTCGCGGCTGCGGGCCGCAACACTTCGGAGACAAGCCGCTCGCGCCCGCGCGGTTGCGCCAGCGATACGACGGCGTCGCGGCCGATGCCGATCCGCGTGAGCAAGGCCTGCATGGCGAATTGCGAATGACCCGGCGCTGGCGCGACTTTGTTTGCCGGGTCCCCCGCGATCAGCCGCCACGACGCTTCATCGAGATCGGTATCGAGCCCCGGCAGCACCACGGCGCCGTGCGGCAGGCGTGCGATGGTGGCGAGGAGCTCCGCCGTCGACGGCATCGAGCCGGTCGAGCCCGCCGCGATCACCGGACCGTCGGTCTTGCGCGCAAGCCGCGCGGCTTCCGCCTTGATGAGCAAGTCGCGCCGTTCGGTCGGCTCGATGCAATCGCGCTCTTGCAAAACCGCCGGCCATGTCTCGCGCGCGATCTTCAAGAATCGCAGCGTGAGCTGCCAGAACCTGTCGAATTGGTCGGGCACCAGATCGTCGAGCCGATCCCAGGACACGCCGCGAGTGGTCACGTCGTCGATGAGCCGCGCCAGGTCGTCGGCGAGCGCGCAGGCCGCGGCCGGCGTCTGGGCGACCAGCGGCGAGCCGCTCGCGCCGTGCAGCTCGGGCGACGTCGCCCATTGCGTCACCAATTGCGTCAACAGTAGCCGGCGCTCGAGACCGCCGAGCGCCTGCGGCAAAGCGAGCGCGTCGGCGGCGATGTCGCCCGCGGCGGCCTCGGCGAACGCGATCTCATCCTCGTCGATATCGCCGATCGCAACGATGCGCGGCAAAATTGCCGCGTCGCCTTGCATCGCGTCGAGAAAGGCATCGCGCATCAGCCGGCAGGCGCGCCGCGTCGGCAGGTAGAGCGTCGCCGAGGCAAGCGCCAGCGGATCGCCGGCTCCGGCCACGCCGAGCCTGCCGCCGGTCAATGCCTCGATCAGCGTCGGCAGAAACGGCGCCGACGCCGGAATGGTGAAGACGCGTGAGGTCATATCGGATTCGCGATGGATTCGCGGAAAATCGCCGCTAGGTCTTAGCAGATTTCGAGCGCTTACCGGATTTCAATGCGCGGCGGTAAGCGCCGCCTCGGCGGCGGCGACCGCATCCGGGGTGCCGACATGCATCCACACGCCGTCCATGCGCAGCCCGAACAGCCTGCCGCTCTCGCCGGCGCGGTCGAACAGACGGGTGAGCGCGAAGGCGCCCGTGGGCGCGTCGGCGAACAGCGCGGGCGAAAGGATCGCCGCGCCGGCATAGATGAACGGCACCACTTCGCGCTCGGCGCGCCGGCGCAGCCTGCCGTCTGGCAGCATCATATAATCGCCGCGGCCGGTATAGCCGATGCTGCCGGTGGTCGGCGCCAGCAGTAACAGCGCGTCCATGGTGGCGGGATCGAAGGCTTCCGCGAGACGCACGAAATTGGGTTTAACGCCGTCGAGCCACAGCGTGTCGGAATTGACCAGAAAGAACGGCGCATCGCCAAGTTGCGGCAGCGCCTTGGCGATGCCGCCGCCGGTGCCGAGCAGTTCGGCGCGCTCATCGGAGATGACGATGCGCGGCCGCTGCCGCGGCGCAAGATGCCGTTCAAGCGCATCGGCGAGATGATGCACGTTGACGACCGCGCGCTCGACGCCGGATTCGGCCAGTCGGTCGAGGCCGTAATCGATCAGCGATTTGCCGCCGACCGCGACCAAAGGTTTGGGGACGTGGCCGTTATACGGCCGCATGCGGGTGCCCAGACCCGCGGCCAGTACGATCGCGCTCTTCGGCATCATCGCTTTGCCCGGCCGGCCGTCGTCATCGCTGCCATCGCTCGACACCGAATATCATAATTTATCCGGAGCGGGCACATTCGCCGCGTACCAGGCTTTCAGTGCGGCGAGCGCCGGGTGCGCCAGCGAACGCCGCAAATAGTTCCATAGGCGGGGCATGTGACGCAGATATTGCGGCTTGCCGTCGCGCTGGTCGAGCCGGGCAAAGATACCGAGAATCTTGGTCGCACGTTGCGCCGCGAGCGTTGCATAAAGACGCGTGAAGCTCGCGGTGTCGAACTCTCGATCGCCGCTCTGGCGGGTGCGCACGTAGCGGCTCAGCAAGTTCATCTCCATCTTTTCCGGGACGTCGACGCGGGCGTCTTGCAGGAGCGAAGCGACGTCGTAGGCGCCGGGGCCGATCAGCGCATCCTGGAAATCGAGCACGCCGATGCGCGCGATGTCGTCGCGCTGTGGCAGCCACATCAGATTGGGCGAATGATAATCGCGCAATACCCAAGTCGGCTCGGCTTCGAGCGCCGGCAGGAGCGCCGCACGCCAATGCCGCAGGAAACCCGCGCGCGTCGCCGCCGTGGCCGGGGCGCCGGCACGGGGGAGGTACCAGTCGAGCAAGAGCTCGGCCTCGATCAGGAACGCCTCCATGTCGTAGGGCGGCAGGCGATAGTCGAGCTCCGGCGTGACGGTAAGCGTATCGGTCAATTCCCGGCCGTGCAGCGCCGCCAGAAGATCGATCGCCGCGGCGTAGCATTGTTCGATCGGCGCCGCTGGTTCGCCGGCGACCACGCGCTCGTCGCCGAAATCCTCCATGACAAGGAGGCCGCGATCGAGATCGGCTTGCAGGATTTCCGGTGCCGACAGGCCGACGTCGCGCAGCCCCGCCGCCAGCGCCACATAGGGCACGATATCCTCGGCGAGGTGCGCGATGGCGCTATAGGGTTTGCCGTCGCGCACCGGCGGCCCGTCGGGACGGCGCGGCGCGTTCATCAGCACCGCGGTCCGATCATCAAGCGTCAACCGCTCGAAAATGCGCGTCGACGCATCGCCCTGCATCCTGCGCCGGTCCGCTTGCCCGAAACCGGCCTCTTCGAGAAAGGCCCGAATATAGGCGATGCGTTCGACGCGCGATGCGAAGCCGCCATAGCCGACATAGCGGACATTGCGGACGTCGGGCCCCTGCGCCGGCGCTAGCGTGAAGGTGATATCGAGACGGTCGGGCGGCAACAGGCCGGCGGCGCGGTCGGGCCATTCCATCAGCACCACTGCGCCGTCGGGCAGATCCTCGAAACCGAGTTCGGCGAGCTCCGCGGCTCCGGACAGCCGATAAAGGTCGGCATGGACCAGCGCGAAGCGCTCAAGCTCATAGGTCTGTGTCAAGGTGAATGTCGGGCTCGGCACCTCGATCGTATCGTCGCCGGCGACGTTGCGGATCAGCGCGCGGGCGAACGTCGTCTTGCCGGCGCCGAGATCGCCCGACAGCGTGACGAGGTCGCCGGGTTCGAGCGCGCTCGCGATGTCGTTGGCAAACCGCAGCGTCGCCTGCTCGTCCGGTAATGTCACGGCAAAGCTTGCGCCACCTGTGGTGGTCAAAAGCATCGAAAAGACCCCGCTACTCAATTTTTCGCCCGCGCGTGATCGTTGACGACCGCGAAAACGGCAAACCGGCTTTCTCTTTTGCGATCATCCTACTCCGCCGCCGTCAGCGCGACAGTCGCCCCGAGCGGGAACGTGCATGTCACGGTCGTACCCGCGCCGACCGCCGAGACGATGGTCACAGTGCCGCCGTGCAGTTCGACGAACGAGCGCACCAGCGAAAGACCGATTCCCGGACCGCGATGCTGCGAGCCTAAGGAGTGCGTTTCGAACCAGTCGAACACCTTTTCCAGGACCTCGGGCGGGATGCCGGGACCGCGGTCGGTGACCGAGAAGGCCACGGCGTCGATGCGCCGTTCGGCCAACAGCGTGATGGTCGTACCGGCGGGAGAAAAGCTGACGGCATTGGCCAAGAGGTTGAACAGGATCTGCCGCAGCCGCAATTTGTCGGCGACAAAGCCGCCAATATCGTCCGGCGCGCTGACCTCGAGCGCGAGGCCGGCGCTCACCAGCCGATCTTGGACGCCTTCGGCGGCAGCCGCCATGGCTTCGCGGATGTCGACCAGCCCGAGATTGAGGTGCATGCGGCCGGCATCGATCGTTGCAAGGTCAAGGATGTTGTTGATCAGCGCCAGCAGGGTATTGGTCGACACCGTGATGTAGTCGAGATATTCGCGCTGCTTGGCCGCGAGCGGGCCGGTGGTCGGATCGCTCAAAAGGTGGACGAAGCCGATGATATTGGTCAGCGGCGAGCGCAACTCGTAAGAGACGTGATGGACGAAATCGATCTTGATCTTGTCGGCGTCTTCCAGCGCTTCGTTGCGTTCGCGCAAGGCGCGCTCGACATTGACGGAATCGGTCACGTCGTGGAACGTCACCAGCGTGGCGCCGTCGGGCAGTGGCACGGTGGTGCCATCGACCACGCTGCCGTCGCGCCGCTCGATGCGACCGGGCGTGGCTTCGCGGCTGTCGATCGCGGTGACGATCGCGCGCAGCGCCTGCCAGGCGGGCGCGTTGCCATGCAGCGGCTCGCATAACGCCGTGATCTTTTCGATATGCGGCCGGTCGGCGAGCACGGCCGGCGTGAGCCGCCACATGCGGGCGAAGGCGGCATTGTGCAGGCGCAAGCGCCCGTCGCTGCCGAACACGGCGACGCCTTCGGCCAAATTGTCGAGCGTTTCGCCCTGAACGCGGATCAGTTCCTCAAACCGCCGTTCTAATTCGAGCCGCTCGGTGACGTCGTGGAACAGATAGGTCACGCCGCCGTCCGGATTGGGCGTGGTGACGACCCGCAGCGTGCGCCCGGTGGGCAGATGCCAAGTATATTCCTTGTCCTCGATGGCGCGATAGGCTTCGTGCAGTTGTGCCTTCCATTGCCGGAAATCCTGTTCCTCCGGCAGTTTGCGGGCGACGCGCAAGATTTCGATCACCGCCGAATCGGTCGGCTGCTGATCGAGAAAACCGGCATCGAGATCCCACAAGGCGCGATAGGCCGCATTGTAGAATGTCAGCCGGTGATCGGCATCGAACATGGCGACGCCGGTCGAAAGCTGGTCGAGCGTGCGGCGGTGCGCGTCGGCGAGCCGCGCCAGCACGCTGCGCATGGTTTCCACTTCGGTGGCGTCGATGCCGATGCCGGTGGACCCGGTGGCGGTGGGAAAATCCAGCACGTCGAAGGTGCGCCGCGCGCCGGCGACGATCGCGCGCAGCCGGCCGGTGTAGCCGCCGTTCTCGCGCGCTTGCGCGATATTGTCCCGCGCGGCGCTATCGAGCAGTTCGAGGCGGCGATCGACCGCGTCGGCGGCGTTTTTGGCTTCGACGGCGCGAACATAGGCGGCGTTGACGAAGGTCAGCCGTCCGATCGTATCGCGTGTCCAAACCGGCGATGGCAGCGCTTCGATCAGCGTGCGCAGCGAAGCGACTTCGGTCGACAATTTCTCGTAGCGGCCGACCAATTCGACCAGTTCGCGCTTGACGCCGCTGGCGTCTTTGAGCCGTAGCACGGCGCGGCCGGCAATGGCGCGGCCCTGTGCTTCGATCGGCTGGCCGGTCATTGTCGTGAGCGTCATCGAAAAGGCTTCGCCGCGGGCGCGGAGCGCCTCGACCGCATGTTCCATCGCGCTCGCCTTGCCGGCATCGAGCCAGCTGCCGAACGCCAGGACGCGATGCGGCGCGGGCACGCCGAGCACCGATGGGTCGCCGTCGATACTGGGCTCGTCGGCGCCCGCCGGCCAATTCACCACCACCTGCGCTTCGGAGCGCAACAGCGCGTTGGCGCGCTCGACTTCGTCGCGCAGTTGCGCGATCTCGTCGCGCGACCAAGCTTCCAGTCGGGCCGTCCGCACCCGGCTGCGCACCAGCATGATTGCGGTGACGACGGCAAACAGCACAACGCCGAGAACGAGAGCAAGAAATGCAATGGCGTGCTGATCGATGCTGCGATGGGCGCTCAGCACGAGCTCTTCCAGCGCCAGCGACGGTTGCTCCGCCGCAACGGCCGAACACGGCGTCAAAGCGCCGACAATCGCACCGACGGCGGCCAAGACTCCGCCAATTGATTGCCGGTGCCGCCGCCGCGCATAGCCCCGGTTGATCCGGATTGTCTCCGGCATGCCCCTCGCCTCTGCGGGCCGCCACCGCCCTTCCGCCAGCCCTCTCCATTCCTTCCCCGCTTGTGGGGAAGGCAGAGGAAGGGAAAGGGAAACGCGCCCGCGAATCGCACGACTTTACTCTCAAGCGGAATCGCGCCGAAAGAGTCCAGATCGTGAACGGTAGCGCTGTAATGGTCGGCTTTAAGTCCGCACGCCTCTGCCGCCCGGCTTGTGCAGCGCCTGGGCGTCGCGCGCCATGTCTTCGAGATTGATGCGCGCCAGCGCGATGCCGAACTCTTGTTCGGCATGGGCCATCGCCGGCAGTACGATCTTGTCCAAGAGCTCGGACCCGGCGAGCGGCGTCTCGCTCTCATCGACCGTTCCGGCCGCGCGCAGAATATCGTTGGCGGTCACACGGCGACGGTCGCGCGCCAGCTCGTAACCGCCGCGCGGGCCGCGGATACCCTTCAAAATTCCGCAACGAACCAGCGCCTGCAATACCGGCTCGAGATGGCGTGGCGGTAACCCATGGCGCGCAGCCAGCGCTTTTGCCGAAATCGGCTGGCCATGCGCCTGCATGGCAACGTCAATCACCGCAGCGACGGCGAGAACTCCTTTGCGCGGAAGCAGTGGCATGGAGCGGTGAACATCGCATGAGAGGAATTAGTTCAGCCAGCGCGCTAATATCTTACAACAAAGTTTAGGTCTAGTTGAACGTCGCTTTAGTTGCGCTCGTCGGCAATTTTGGTCGCGAGACCGGTCGAACCAAACCCTCCCGTCGCGCGTTCGGTCCGGTCCAAATTGTCGGATTGCACAAGTGTGGCATGTTGTATGGGTGCGATGACGAGCTGCGCAATACGCATTCCCCGCTGAATGACGAATACTTCGGAGCCCAGATTCACAAGAATGACTTGTATTTCTCCGCGGTAATCGGCGTCGATCGTTCCGGGCGCGTTAAGCACGGTCACCCCGTGGCGGATGGCTAGTCCCGACCGCGGCCGGATCTGGCCTTCGCTGCCCGGCGGCAAGGCGATGGCGATGCCGGTCGGAATCAGTGCGCGGCCGCCCGGTGGGATCTCGACCGGTGCCCCGGCCGGCACAGCGGCGGCAAGATCAAGCCCGGCGGCGAGCGCGCTTTGGTAGGCCGGCAACGGCAAGTCCGCAGCGTGTGACAGTCGCATGACATTGACTTCAATGACTTGGACTGCAATGGCGTGGACTTCAATGCTCACCGCTTGGCTCCCTCGAGCGTGGCAACAATCCGCTCGACCAGCATGCGCGCCACGTTGTCCTTCGACTGCGGCGGCCAGTCTTCGACGCCCGCAACGGTGATCAAGTGAATCGTGTTGACGTCGCCGCCCATGATGCCGGTTTGCGGCGAAACATCGTTGGCGAGAATCCAGTCGCAGCCTTTCTTGGCGAGCTTCGCCTTGGCATTGGCGATGAGGTCATCGGTTTCCGCGGCAAATCCGATGACGAGGTGAGGCCGGCCGGATTTGCGATGCGCGACCGTCGCCAGGATATCGGGATTCTCGATCAGCTTGAGCGTCGGGATGCGGCCTTGGCGCTTCTTGATCTTGCTCGTGCTCACCGCATCGCTGCGCCAGTCGGCGACGGCGGCGGCGAATATGGCGACATCGACAGGGAGGTTCCGTTCGACCGCTTCCAGCATCTGCTGCGCGGTTTCGACTTTGACGACAGTCACTCCGGCCGGATCGGGCAAGTTGACAGGTCCGCGCACCAGCACCACCTCGGCCCCCGCGGCGGCCGCAGCCACGGCAATCGCATGGCCCTGCTTGCCCGATGAGCGGTTGGCGATGAAACGCACCGGGTCGATCGGCTCGGCGGTCGGTCCCGAGGTGACGAGGACGCGTTTTCCCAAAAGCGGTCCGTCGCTGCGCAACCGCGCCTCGACCGAGGCTGCAATTTCCCTGGGCTCCGCCATGCGCCCGACGCCGGCTTCGCCGCGTTCGGCCATCTCGCCGGCATTGGGGCCGATGACGGCAATGCCGTCGGCTGTAAGCTGCGCCAGATTGCGTTGCGTCGCCTTGCTCGCCCACATCTGCGGATTCATTGCCGGCGCGAGAAGGATCGGCTTGTCGGTCGCCAACAGCACCGCGGTCGCGAGATCGTCGGCGTGGCCGCCGGCCATTTTCGCCATCAGGTCGGCGGTCGCCGGCGCGACCACGACAAGATCGCTGTCACGCGCGAGCCGGATATGGCCGACGTCGAATTCGCTCTGCGGATCGAACAGGTCGGTAAAGGCCGGTTCGCCGCACAGCGCGCCGGCGGCGAGCGGGGTGACGAACTGCTGCGCGGCGGCGGTCAGAATACAGCGCACATGCGCACCGCGGTCCTGCAACCGGCGGATCAGATCGAGCGACTTATAGGCGGCAATGCCGCCGCCGATGATGAGGAGGATGCGCGGCCCTGCGTCCGCTGGTGTCCGCTGCCGTGCTTGCCGCGTGGGCGGGTCGGAGCGCTCAAGGATGTCGCGGCCGGTCTCCGCCGCCGCCTGCCGCAAAATGACCCGGACCTCGTCCTCCATCGAGCGGCTGTGACGTGCCGCGCGCAGGCGCAACAGCTTCTTGAGCTTGTCGTCGAGTTGCCGGACCGTGAGGCTGGCCACCGCTGTCGTCCTTTCGTCGATCGCGAAGAGTTTAGCGGCCAATTGATTGCATTGCAATCATTGCAATCACAAGTGCTGGAAGGCGATCCAGAGCAGCAGCGCCGCAATGGCCCACAGCGCGCCGACGGTCCAGCGGATCCGGCGCTTTTCGGTTTTGTCGAACGCGGCGACGGTCTGCGGCGACAGCACGAGGCCGTCGCGGGTTGAGTCGTCGAGCTGCTCGAGTATCCGGGCGCCGCGCATCAAGAGGCCCGGCACGTTGCCGATAAAATGTCCGATCTCGGCGACGCCAAGCGCTGCGTTCTCGAGCTTACCGACCGGGCCGAGATAGCGCGTCATCCATTCGCGCACCACCGGCTCGGCGGTGCGCCACATGTCGAGCCTGGGGTCGAGCGAACGCGCCACGCCTTCGACCACCACCATGGTCTTCTGCAACAGCAGCAGTTCCGGCCGCGTGCGCATGTCGAACAGCCCGGTCACCTCGAACAATAAATTGAGCAGCTTGGCCATCGAAATGTCTTCGGCGGTGCGGTTATGGATCGGCTCGCCGATGGCGCGGATGGCTTGCGCGAAGTCGTCGATCGAATGGTGCGGCGGCACATAGCCGGCCTCGAAATGAACTTCCGCCGCGCGGCGATAATCGCGGGTGATGAAGCCGTGGAGGATTTCAGCGAGAAACAGCCGCTCCTTGGCGCCGAGCCGGCCCATGATACCGAAATCGACGGCAATCAGCCGGCCGTCGTCATCGACGAACAGATTGCCCGGATGCATGTCGGCGTGAAAGAAGCCGTCGCGCAAGGCATGACGCAGAAAACTCTGGATCAGCGAACGGGCGAGCTGCGGCAGGTCGAAGCCCTTGGTCTCCAGCCGGGCGCGGTCGGACAAGGCCGTCCCCTCGATCCACTCCAGCGTCAGCACGTCCTTGGCGGTGCGATCCCAGTCGACCTCGGGCACGCGGAAATCCGGATCGTCTTTGGTGTTGTCGGCCATTTCCGACAGCGCCGCCGCTTCCAGCCGGAAGTCCATTTCCATCATCACCGAGCGGCGCAGCGTCTCGAATACTTCCACGAGGCGCAGCCGTCTTGCTTCGGCGGAAAAGCTTTCGGCGTGCGCGGCGGCAAAGGTGAAGTCGGCGAGGTCGGCGCGAAAGCGCTGCTCGACGCCGGGCCGCAATAGCTTGACCGCGACGGCGCGCGGGCCGGACGCGGTCGCGACCGTCGCGCGGTGCACTTGCGCGATCGATGCGGCGGCGACCGGCGGGCTGAAACTTGAAAAGATCGCAGCCACCGGCTTGCCGAACGCGGCGACGATCTCAGCTTCCGCCTGGTCTTGCGGAAACGGCGGCATCTGATCCTGCAAGCGTTCGAGATCGTGGGCCAAGGCCGGGCCGACCACATCCGGCCGGGTCGCCAGGAATTGGCCGATCTTCACATAGCTCGGCCCGAGCCGGGTCAGCGCCGTGGCCAAAGGGGTTGCGGTTGCGTCGGGCGAGCGCCGTTCGAACAGGCGCGCGAAGCGCAACAGCGGGCGCACCGAGACCGGCGCCAGCGCCGGATCGATGCCGCCGAACACGCCCTCGCGGGCGAACACGAAGGCGGCGCGGGTGAGGCGCAGCAGATGCGTGGGGCCCGAGATCACAAACGCCAGCCGGAATGAAGCGCCACGATGCCGCCGCTCATCTGTTGGTACGAAACCCGCGCGAAACCCGCCGTCCGCAGCATCGCGGCAAAATTTTGCGGGCTCGGGAAGCGGCGGATCGATTCCACCAGATAGCGGTAGGATTCGGCATCGCCCGCGACCGCGCGGCCGAGCGCGGGAATAACGTTGAACGAATAAAAATCATACAGCCGGTCGAGGCCGGGGACGTCGACCGCGGAGAATTCGAGGCAGAAAAAACGACCGCCGATCTTGAGCACGCGATAGGCTTCGGCGAGCGCCTGTTCGATGCGCGGCACGTTGCGGATGCCGAACGCGATGGTCGCGGCATCGAAACTCTTATCGGCAAAGGGCAGCGCTTCGGCGTTGGCCTCGGCGAAGGTAATAACGTCCTCCAGCGCGCGCGCCGCGGCGCGCTCGCGGCCGACGTCGAGCATGTCGGCATTGATATCGCTGACCGTCGCGCGGGTCTCCGGTCCGCCGCTCGCAACGACGCGCAAGGCGATGTCGCCGGTGCCGCCGGCGATATCAAGGAGCGCAAAAGGCCCGTTGCGCGGCGGGTTGACCGCCGTGACCAGGGCGTCCTTCCAGGCGCGGTGCAAGCCGAACGACATCAGGTCGTTCATCAGGTCATAGCGCCGCGCCACGCTGTGAAAGACGTCGTCGACCAGCGCCTGCTTGTCCTCAAGCGGCACCTGCTGCGAGCCGAAATGCGTGGTATTTGTCATCGTCGATCCTTCAATCCATAACCATAGCGCGGCGCGGCAAGCGACGCTATGTCCTTGCAATTAACCACTTTGCCGTCCGCGTTGGATCAACGATGCCCGAGCTGCCCGAAGTCGAAACGGTGCGCCGCGGTCTTGAGCCGGCCATGGACGGCAAGCGCTTCGTCAAAGTCGAAGTCCGTCGCGGCGACCTGCGCTGGCCGCTGCCGAAGGATTTTGCGCAGCGGCTCACGGGCACCACCGTGACCGGTCTCGGCCGCCGCGCCAAATATCTGCTCGCCGATCTGTCCTCCGGCGACGTGCTCATCATGCATCTCGGCATGTCCGGCTCGTTTCATGTCTATGCCGCGGCCGATAAACAGCTTGGCCGCTATTACCACGATCGCAAAAAGCACCTGGCTCACGATCACGTCGTCTTCGTCATGTCGTCCGGCTCAACCGTGACCTTCAACGACCCGCGCCGCTTCGGCTCGATGAAGCTCGTGCCGCGCGACGAGCTCGATGCCGAACCCTTGCTGAAAGGGCTCGGCCCCGAGCCGCTCGGCAACGCGTTTGACGCAGCGATGTTGGCGCAAGCCTGCGAAGGCAAGAAGACAAGCCTCAAAGCAGCGCTGTTGGACCAGCGCATCGTCGCGGGCTTGGGCAATATCTACGTCTGCGAAGCGCTGCATCGGGCGCGACTGTCGCCCAAACGCCAGGCCTCGACCATCGCCGGCCGCAACGGCGCGCCGAACGAACGCGCCGAGCGGCTGGTCGAGGCCATCAAGACGACGCTGAACGCCGCCATCAAAGACGGCGGCTCGTCGCTGCGCGACCACCGGCTCACCGACGGCGACCTCGGCATGTTCCAGCACAGCTTCCGCGTCTACGATCGCGAAGGAGAGAAGTGCCGGACGCCCGGCTGCACCGGCACCGTCAAACGCATCGTGCAGAATGGTCGCTCGACGTTTTATTGTCCGAAGTGTCAGAAGTGAAATTCACCTCTCCCGCTTGCGGGAGAGGTCGAGAGCGAAGCGGGTGACAGCCCGCCCAATCCGTAGGTGCAGGCCTATCTGGATTTGCTGGCGCAGAGCATTCACGAGGGCAGGCTGGTGCAGTAGGTCGCTTTGCCGCTCGCCGCGCCGTTCGACCCGTTACCCTGAGGTGGCCGCAGAGCGGCCCTCGAAGGGTGCGGCCCGGGCGGTGCAGCCGTCGCCCTTCGAGGCTCGGCCTGCGGCCGAGCACCTCAGGGTGACGACTTGGAGGGCGGGATTTTCAGTCTTCCTTGCGCTTAGGAGGACAGAGGAGACGTCGTAATTTTTTTAGCGACACCCTCTTGATACTCGTCACCGACAGGAATATATTCCGGCACTCTCGCCCATCGAAGGGTCGTCGACCGGTGACAGCCGAGCGATGGGGCGGGTGCGGTTCCTGCGGGCGGGGCTTGTAACCTCGCTCCCGGGCGGTCCGGGCATCGCTTCGGCCGGCATTATGACCGGTCCGCGAGGTGCAT
>Ga0182013_10003776_pt1 | contig 18672 bp, 22 predicted proteins | sample 612S2MmetaG_FD_120487 | JGI IMG/M metagenome (GOLD analysis project Ga0182013, IMG submission 120487) | Permafrost microbial communities from Stordalen Mire, Sweden - 612S2M metaG | ecosystem: Environmental > Terrestrial > Soil > Wetlands > Permafrost | place: Sweden: Stordalen | collected... | reverse complement strand
ACATTTCCGAAAGGCGCAACTATTCGAAAAGCGTAAGTTTCCGATAAGCGAACGGCTGTAAGCCGTTGATTTGATGGTGAGCCCGGCGGGATTCGAACCCACGACCCCATGATTAAAAGTCACCACCGCAGCTTATACAGCCCTACGCAAGCCGTTGCAACCAGGATAGCATTACATTAGTGAAATCAATATTTTACATGTGCAAGCTCGTTCATTTCATTGCAGCCCTTGTCACCCCGTAACAGGGGATTTACATAGTCAATACATAGTCATTCTAAATCCGTGATTTTTCAGAACGTCGTGTCAGCCTTTGACAAGGTTTTGACTAGAGGGGGTCTAAATGCCGAGTAAGCGCCTCACCGAATTGGGCGTGGAGAAGCTGAAGCCACCGGCCGCAGGCAAGCAGATCGATTATTTCGACGCCGGAATGCCTGGCCTCGTGCTGCGGGTGAACTATGGCGGCGCGAAAATCTGGCGGGCGCTGTACTACGTGCCGACGGTTGCCAAGACTGGCAAGCGGGCAGGGCAGCACATCAGCATGCCGACCACACACAAGCTTGGCCGCTATCCGCACCTAAAGCTTCAGGCAGCACGCGAAGCCGCGCGCAATTTTCTGGCCGATCCGCAGAAGGCACTGGCGCAAGCCGACGACGGCAGGTTTCAAGGAGTGGCCGAGGACTTTATGAAACGGCACGTCGAAGCCAATAAGCTGCGCACGCAAGCCGACATCAAACGCATCCTTACCAAGTACATTTATCCGGCCAAGACCACGCAAGGGCAGGCGTGGCAGGACTGTCCGTTCCGTGAAATCAAGCGTGCTGACGTGACAAAATTGCTGGATCATATCGAGGACGACCGCGGCCCCCGGCAGGCTGACATCGTGCTCGCCATAGTCCGCAAAATGATGAATTGGTACGCCAGCCGCAACGATTATGTGGTGCCCGTCGTGCGCGGCATGCAGCGCAGCAATGGCGTAGACCGCAAGCGCAAACGCATCCTCGACGACAATGAAATCCAAGCGTTGTGGACCGCCTGCGGCGAGCTGGGGACGACCTTCGGTGCCATCGTGAAGCTGCTGCTGCTAAGCGGACAGCGGCGCGAGAAAGTGGCCACGATGAAATGGGATGAGCTGGTGGACGGCGAATGGCGGATCCCCAGCGAAGCGCGCGAGAAGACGAACGCGGGGAAGCTGAAACTGCCGCAGGTGGCGCTCGACCTCATCAAGGCGCAGCCGCTCATCGCTGACAACCCGTATGTGTTCGCCGTAGCGGTCGGCAGCGGTGCGTTCAATTCATTCAGTCAGCGCAAGGAAGAACTGGACAAAAAGCTGCCGGAAAAAATGCCGCCTTGGGTGTTGCATGATTTGCGTAGGACCGCGCGCTCGCTTATGAGCCGCGCTGGCGTGCGCCCTGACATCGCCGAACGTGTGCTGGGACATGCGATCCCCGGAGTGGAAGGCGTCTATGATCGGCACGGTTACGGCGATGAAAAAGCCGAGGCCTTAAAGCGGCTGGCCGCCCTGCTGGACACCATCATCAATCCGCCACCGGACAACGTGGTGCGGTTGAGCCACGCGGCTGGCCCGGCTAGCTAGACGCGCCGCGCAGCGATCAGCGCGCCTGGGGCGGTCACTGGGCGTCCCCCGTAGCCGCCCTGCCGTTGTGGGTGGCATCGGGCCAAAACGCGACCCAGCGCGACCCTGGGCGGCTGCGGGCCGTATTTGATTAAGGCATTGAAAGGTCGTGGTATTTCCTTGGATCAATCAAGCCGCGGGGAGTGCCACTGGCGCGTCGGCGGCAGCGGCCAGGGCTCGCCTATTTCTATTTTGACGACGAGCTGCTCCCATCGGATGATTTTTCGCGGTATGATAGTTTTAGGGGTAACTGCAACCAGCACTTCCGCCATGCGGATCATCGCTGCGTGCATACTCGCATTTTTCGCCACAAGCGCGCCCGCTTTCGCGGAATGCGTCATCGTCAAATATCGCGACACGCCGGTATGCTTAGACAGTTTTGAATGCACCAAAACTCCGCAGAGCAGCTTTGTGCGAGAGGTTTGCTACGATGCCGCAAAATCCTACATGCTGATTAAGCTGAATGAGACTTGGTATCACTACTGTTCGGTTGACCCCGCGTCAGTAGTCAACCTTCTGAAAGGATCACCAATCGACAACAAGGAACCGTCGGTTGGCCGTAATTACAATAAAAATTTTCGGAGCCATGGTCTGGTGCATGGGCCATTCGATTGCAGGGATCATCCAGTACCGAACTATCCGGAATGTTCGTGTAAAGCAGGCTAAGAGGGTTGGCCTGATTGAGCGGCGCTGCCGAAAATGTATTCATGGCTCCATTATAGGCGGGACCTTCGGCGGCATCTTTCTCAGAGACGCCAAATCCAAAAGCGATACTTCACTCTGGCCAAGCAGGCCGAGAAAGAGGGGAAAAAGACGGACGAAATTTTTGAAATATTGGGCCATAGAGGCCAAGAAATCACGTCTGTCGATGAACAGATCAGAGAAGCCGAAACATCCTATCTTTACGAGGTTGCCTATCGGCTTAGAATTCCGGTGCCGGACTATTCCAAAAACGAATTGTGGACAAACTCTATCCGAACACATCGCCGTCTGCTGAGTGAAACGGCATTAGCGGACTTCCGAGCAGCAATCCGGAAAGAACAAAATGAGCGATGGCAATTGTTAGAACTTCGACTCAAGATCGTGATGGGTCTGGCAACGGCCCTCACCGGGGTAATGGGAACCCTAATCGGACTTATTGCATTTTGGCGGAAATAGCGGGGGTTCAATCCAATGGCACGACGCCTATTTGCAGTCTCAGCGGTGCTTGCATTGAGCGCCTGCATAGCCACTGCGCCAATGCCGCGGCCTGTGATGGCGCAAACGTCGGCTCCGGGACCCGCACCAAATTCTTGGTTTTATGGTCATCCTGCTCCGACTATTTCAGCCGCCGCCGCATTCAAGGTTTGGCATGATTGCATTACGGCTGCGGCGGCACGGTTAGATGACCACAAATCTTCTGTAATGGATATTGCCGTGGCCATTGAACCACTTTGCAGCACGAAAGAGGAAACCATGATCGACGCGATCAATAAGGAATTCTTGGATAAGAACACGGGCATCGCGGCTAATATGAACATGGCAGAAATGGAGCGGGTACGAAAAGACGCTCATGCGAACTTCCGCCAAAATATCGGAACATTTATTTTGGCCCTCCGGAAGCCGGTTCCACTGGCCGCAAGACCGTCGCCAGCGACCGACCGGGAGCAAAAAACTGCGGTATCGGCCCTCGTGTCCTGCATGTCAGCCAATGACCACGATGATGGAGTATCCGATGCAGCTAAAATAGGGCGCGCACTTTTGTCGGCATGCGCCGGAGAATTCAGAAATTCCATGCGGACTTCTGGAATTGTGATGGACAAGCTAAACAACGCCGATCTGAATAAAGTCACAAAATCTAATCTGGATACAGCCACAAAGTTTGTGTTGCACCAACGAGAATTATTGGCAAAGGCAAAACAGTGTATGGATCAGGCTAAAAGCGTCGCCACTGCTGCCGCTGCCGCCCATCCAGAGTTGGTCGATAGTCTGCTTAAACGGATTGACGAGTATAGCGAAAACGTTTTCAAAGACCCGCGCTCCTGCCCACCTTTTTTGACCGATTGAGGATCAGCGATGCTCACGCAGAGACTAGCGAGCGATTGGAAGCCGACGTGAGAGCTACAGCGAAATGACGGAAGCTGAAATCGAGCAGTTGCGATTGCAATATCGCCCGGTGCGCATCACGGTTTTATTTGTTGGTGAAGCGCCACCAGCAAGCGATAGTTTCTTTTATCGGGGCAACAGCGGACTGACTAATTACATGCACAAGGCGTTGGGAGGGCCGAAAGACGATATTGAGTTTTTGAACTGGTTTAAGGCGCGCGGATGGTATCTCGACGACTTGGTGACGACGCCCATTGAAGATTTGCGGGACCGCCGAAAGAAATGCAGAGAAGCACGCGCGAGTCTGGCGACCCGGATAGCTGAATATCAGCCCGCAGCCATCGTTTGCCTTCTCAAGAGCATCAGCGATGATGTGGAAATCGCGGCGAGCAAAGCCAACAGAAAAGCGCCACTATACACGGTGCCGTTTGCCGGGCAGTCGCATCAAACAAAGTTCAATGACGAAATGAAGCGTATCCTTCCAAAATTGCCGGTCGGGAACTAATCGAGGCCGCGCGCGAGGCTACTGTGACGTGAGCGACAAGCGCACTGACCAAAGTCCTGCCAAAAAACTGGAAAACGCCGGGCGGCATTCCGGCTGGGCGACGTTAGGAATTCTCGTAGGCGTCATCCTCGAAACAGTTAATCTGGCCAAATTTCCCGAGAATAAGCCGCCTATCGAAATCACGGTAGGTGCCCTTGCGTATGCAGTCACTCTTATTTCGGTTGCATGGAGCTTTCTTTGTATTCGCCAAACAGTACAAGCTAGCGGCGCTCTCCAAAGAGAGACTGATGAGATGGTCGCGCAGGCAAATGCTCACGCGGCAGAGGCAAATGAACGCGCCGCCACTGCTGACTTGGCACGAATGGAGCTAGAGCGAAAGCTGGCCCCGCGTGAACTAACCCAAGACCAGTTTGATGCACTTCAAGAACTAAAAGGGCAATTTGAAATAATCAACGTAGCATATGAAACGGATGCCGAGACATGGTGGTTCGCCAACTCAATAATTTCGGCGCTAGTCGCTGCTGGCATCCGAGTTGGTCAGTTTCGTCGCGCGGCCGAGGTTCATAGCTTCGGCACATTGTTGTATGAGCCGGGAGCATTAAAGGTCCCGATCAAAGAAGGCGTGCTGGCGGCTATTTTCAGAAAGGTCGGACTTTTCGCATCACTTGCCCTAATCTCTCACCCGCCGCCAGATATAGCGGCCCCGCTAGACGCCCCCCTAATCATCGTCGGAGGGCGGTTCATCCTACCGCCCTCACGGCCGTATATTTGGGAACCGAAGCCTGCTGGCCTACCAGAAACGAAAGCGTAATATGGTCCGCTTACGGGGAAACGATGTTGCGAACCTTGTTGGGCATCTGCACAGCGGTTGCGCTCGCCGCGACGTGTGCGGCCGTTGAAACGGCGGCCGATCCTCTTGATGATACTGTCGCGCAGGCGCGTCCGCCGGATGAAGCGGCCTTGATGGTCTTTTACGATAAGGCACGCAAGGAGTATAGCGCGGCTCCAAACAGCATCATTCAGGACCAAGTGATGCAGCGTTGGGACAAAGCATTTTGCGCGGCCGTCAATAAGGTGACGACCTTCGCCGACTGGACGGGTCGCGTAAGAAGGATCAACTTCAATGGGTATTTTGAGGTTGATCTTGGCGGCTACATCCGTGTCTATGATTTGGGAATTAAGCCATCGTCTCGACAGTTCCAAATCATTTCTACCTTAAAGGAAGGCCAACCGATAAAAATATCCGGGTCCTTCACTCATGGCGGCGAGGGTTGCGACGTGTTTGTCAATCGAGAGTTTGAAGTGCGCTTGACCAACATTGCTCCACTCTGAAACCGAAAGGTCCTGCGAGCGATGAGTGAGTTGTCTCCCGTGACCGAGGGCCTTCCGCAGTCCGTTCTTTATGTAAAAAATGGAGAGCACGGCAAATGGTGGCCGGTAGCGAAAGCAAGGGGGCAAATTCACGCTGGCTGGTCAAACATCCCGCGTGAGCTTCTGACGAACCCAGACTATGAAGCCATAAAACAACACGAAATAGACGACTATGCGAGGGCGGGAAAGCCCAAAAAAGGCCCTGCGGTAGCAGACGCTAACGCACTGTGGCGCTTACTGGACGCACCAAGTCAACACATATGGATTACCTTTGAGGAAGGCCGCATGTGGTGGTGCACGGTCCGCGACGGTGCCGTGATTAATCCAGCCGGACGGGACGAGCACAGTGGCAACTTCTGGCTTGTTTGCGACCGCAAGTGGTCGGACGAGTCGCTCGTCCATAAACGCAAGCTCGCCAATTCGATGCTGCCGGGAACGGTTTCCGCCGCCGCAGGGTTTAGGGCAACCGTCGCCAAGCCCAAAGCGTGGGCGACGATCCTCCGCATCATTCGTGATGAACAAGACGACGATGCTATCAAAGCGGCCGAGGCCCGTGCCAGTTACGTGGCGGCGATAGACAACATGGTCAAGCGACTTCATTGGAAAGACTTCGAGTTGCTAATCGACCTTGTGTTTGCGCGAACGGGATGGACCCGCATTTCTGTTTTAGGCGCAACGCAGAAGGACATTGATATGGAGGTACGAAATCTGACTGCTGATGAAATCGCGTTTGTTCAAGTAAAGAGTTCGTCCAATCAGGCGGAGTTAGACCGCTACATTGAACAATTTGAGGCGCAGAGTGATCGCTACGCGCGGATGATATTTGCCGTTCATACCTCGCACGGTTTGACCCCTCCCGCCGATGATCCGCGCGTGCAAGTTTGGACAGGCGAACGGATAGCACGCCTTGTCGTAGGGCTTGGTTTAGGGGAGTGGGTAGAAAGCAGGCTCGCTTAGTCTCTCCCGGCCGTAGCTTTACGGAATGGCAACGCTGCCGTGTCACAATGGCCGCATGGGAACCATCGCCAAACTTCACGACAAGGCACGGCGGGCCATTGCGGCAGGCGAAGGCAGCTTTCGGCACGCCGCCGAATACCTCGCCGAAGCCCGTAAGCAGGGCGCGACACAGCGCCAGAGCGCCAAGGCCATCGGTAAATCGCCTGCGTGGGTTAATCGCCTCCTAAAATGGCGAAGTGGTGGTTACAGGGAGACGCCATTCGCCCCGCAATCGAAAGCGAAGCGCGCCGCTGTTCAGTCGCCTATCTTCAACGATCTTGTCATACGCAACGTCATTGGCTTCCGCTATTCTTCTATATGAAGATGGCCGGCCTAACCGTGGACCAGACTGTAGCTGCGATGGAAGCCGAAGACCCGCCGTACCCAAAGATTTGTAAGGCGGCAATAAATCGGCTCAAGGGAAACATCTCGGCATTTCGGGAGCCGTCGGCAGCAGGAAAGAAGATGATCGGAGCTATTCAGGCTGGATCGTTTCCTGACCCGAAGGACCCAAAAGAGGCAGCGATCGCCGCACACGCGATTGGTGGTTTCAACGACGTCTCATGGATTTTTCCTGGCTGCTTAACGGTCCTGACGAAGTGCCTGCCTTTCGGCAAAGCATCAACGGCTGGAAGTCTCCGCAGCCAAATTTATCGCGGTGCTTGCCGTCTTGATGAACTTTTCTTCAAGCCGAGGATGGTCGACACAGCGGTAACCAAATAAGCGAGCGGGTGCCTATGGCGTTTGGGGGAAGCAGCGCATCAAGCGCGCGTCATGCACTTCCGCTTCTCATCTGCGGCCATATCGCTGCGTCGCAATAAGTGACGCGATGGGCCAATCGCGGAGGTAATAGGCCCTATACATTATGTGCCGTTTCAAACTAACTGAGATTACCACACCATTGGAGTGTTTGCGATGAGAGAAGAAACAAAAGAAACAATAAAAGAAATAAAGGAAAATAAACGAAAGAGAGAAATGGCTGACCGATACTTCGATGCAATCGTTGCTATCGCGTATTCTCCCAGGGTGAAAGATTTCTCTGTTGGCTACACATACCGGACTGCTGCGCATCGCTTGAGGGAGCAAAGGCGCTACGATAAATGGTATAACGTAGTTACCATTGCCGAGAAGATGACTTACAACGACGCACGGACACTCGAAATATATTTACAATACCGTTGCATTGAAGAAGATCGCAGATACGTTACGTACACCAAATACTACGGGCCCCATCGTATGCGTGCGTACAATCCCGGGAAAAAGAGCCCTCTGCATTTGAGAGATGAGAAAATTCATTCAATTTATATGATGTGGCGAGAAACGGACTGACTAGCCTACATTGAGTGGTCCCAGTTTACCTGCGAGGGAGTTTCAGATGGAAAATCCTAAGTCTCAATACGAATTATCTGGTCAACAATGTGGTGCGGGCTGGAATAATATTATTCAACCGCTTCACGACGATTTGCTACGGCTCGGTGGTACCGTTCGCCAAATCAAGGAAAAGCTGGGCGGGCTGCGATTTTACTACAGCCTGCCATCAAACGTCCCCAACGCTGAGTGGGAGGCATTTGATCGGAAAGTTCAGCAAGCTGTGGAGGCGAGTTTTAGCTTTGTGAGCAATACGGTAAGCCGGGTGAGTTGGTGAATAATGAAGAAGGTCTATTCACTGCCTGCAAATCGTGCCGTGACGCGAGGAAGTAATGTTGCCCGCCGCGCCGCTTGGAGCAGCGGCCGCAGGCTCTGCGCCGTTACTGATCCCGCCACCAGCGCAGTGGGCGGGCCGGCCGCCATGCAGCTAGCGGCCGGATGCGCGTGCGTCTCATGCACGGCTATCGCGTTGCAACACGCCGAGCCTGCTCGGCGCGCTCTTGCGCCTCAGCGTTTTCACGCTCCTCGCGTTGCCGCGCCTGCGCCTCGTAGTAGTCTGCAACGGTCTGCTGTTCCTCGCGCACGGCAGCGGCGCGTTCCTGAGCATGCCGCGCCCAATTTGCGCCTGGGTGCGGAGCGAGTACCATGCTTTGCGCAACCTGCACCCCGAGCGGCACTTGCCGCGGCGGCCAAGCCTGCGGCCGGCCGGGTTCAAAAGCTGGCAACTGTAGCGCCTGTGCAATCGCCAGCTCGTTGCCACTGAAGTGATCAAGGCCACGGGCGATCAGCTCGGCGCCGAGCAGGTGACGCGATACGCCAGCGGCACGCGCCAAGTGCAGATTGGAAAGCTGCTTGTCGTTGGCGGCGATGCGAGCGAAGAGATTTGGTATCTTCGCTTCAAATTCTGAATAGACCTCGCGCAGTTCTGCTGCCAACGCATCGCGCTGAACTTCCAACGCGTCGCAGTCCGAGTGCCATCGTTTCAGGTCTTCCGTCTTTAGGACCTCGGCCAGCCGCGCATCCAGCGGCGGCAATGCAGCGTCCAGCCGCTTGGTGGTGAACTCGGCCTCGCGCTGCACTTCGCGCGCGGCGGCAGGATCGGCCACGGTCGGGTCGAGCGCGCGCATCTGCGCCTCCTCGGCCGCTTTTTCAGCATCGTTGGCGGCCGCCTCGACCTGCTCGATCAGCGCTGCAAGATCGGCCGACGTGATGTCGTCCGCCAACGCGGCTGCGATCCTTTGCTCAAGCGACGGCGGGATCGCCGGTTTGGTCCTTTCCTTTTTTTGGCGGCTCATCGCTGGTTCCTCCACGCCTCGGCGAGTTCGCTGTCATACGCGATGTAGGTTTTGTCCATCGTGTCACCTTCGCGCTGGCCAACTAACTCGCCGCTACTAAAGCCGGTCGGCGTGCCCTGCCAAGCAGCGGCTGCGGCAGCGTCATACTGATCGTAGACGCTCAGGTCGCGCCGCGCTGCATCGTTGAGGTGATAGCCCGACTTGTGCAAGCCGAGCGCGCTATCGCCGCGGCCGTCGGTGACGCGCGCAAAGTGTTGGGCAACGTCGCGTTGCAGACTATCCATCATCCTAAGTGGGATACGCATGCGCTCGCCGTCTTTCAGGATCGAAACATCATCGTCGTCGTCATCGTGTCGTCTGAGTTGTTTGGTCATTTTATTTGCTCCATTCAATCAAAACGGCGGCGGTTTGCCACCGCTGTTCAAGTACCAACTGAGCCGTGCGCGTCGCCAGGCATCGCGGCCGCCAGGATCGTCGGACGACGCGTCATTCATGAAGTTGGGATTGTAGATGCCGCGCGTGATGCAAATCGAAACGGCACCAGCCACGGCGTTGGCGATGTCATCATGGCCGCCAGGACTGTGATCAATACTATCCTTGCCACCGCGCGCGGTGCGCCGCTCCAGGCCAACGAGCTGATTTGTTAGCTTCGGGTGGTCGAGCAGGTCGCAGCGGCGCGAATTGATGGTCGCCAAAAGATCGGCGTACAGCTCCGACTTGGGCTTTTCGGCTGCGACGTACAAAATGCCGTATTTGGAAAATTGCTCGACCGGCCACTCGGCAGCATAGCGATCACCAGTCACTGTCGTCAGTCGATAACTCTTTAGCGTCTGCGCAAACTCAGCCACCACGGCCTCAGGGCTGAACGGTGGTCGGACCTCGCGCAAGCAATCGATCACCGTGGTTTCACGATTGTGGGCGACGTGGGCGATGGCGAGCGTAAAGGCATCGGCGCTGCCGCCTGACGGATCGACAAAGCCGACATAGGCGATACCCCGCTGTGGCGCTCGCTCGAACACATTCGCACTGAGTACGGCTTGCACGGCTTCGATGCTGACGAAGCTTTCAATGTCGCGGCGAAACTCAGCACCGAATTCAGCGGCGGCACTGGCGGGATCGCGCTCCATCGCGCGATCAACGACTGACTGCGACAATGTCGGATTGAAAGTGCGCGATGATCCTTGCGCCACCAGGATCAGCGGATCGCCGTTTGCACCGAAATGTTTTTGATAGGTCCGCCACAACTCACCACGCCGCGCGTAGGGACTACTGATCATGAACAGCGGCCCTCCCGTGGTGGCTAAACCCGGCCGCACCGCATTTAAAATTTCAGTATCGGGATTTGCCGAATTCTCGTTGAACCAGAATGCGCTCTCGTCGGCGATGACGCAGATAAACGTTGGTCCACGCAAGCGGCGGAAGTCGCTGGCGCGAACCTCGATGTCGATGCGGTTGCTGAGCCTGAGCGACCACTGTGTTCGCTGTTCGATCAATTGCCGCAAGATTGGCGAAGCGTCGATGGCGGCTTCGATGTAGTCCAAACAAATCTGCGACTGTCGTTGATCCGGCGCGACGACCAACAAGACGCCCCGCTCGCCAGCCACCAGTTCGGGGTGATCGCAACACGTGGCGATGTAGGTCGCCATCGCGGCGATGCCGCTGGTCTTGCCACCACGCCTGCCAACCACCGCTTCAAATTCTTCGACACGTTGCAACGGCTCGCGCTCACGGCCAGTGAGTTGTTTGAAGAGGATGCGTTCGTCGGTCGTCAACTCTTCGCCCATTGCGGCGATCAACAGCACGCGCCATGCCAATCGTGATGGCCCGGCGATAGCGGTGCCCAGCAGCGACGGGTCGCTCAGCGCTTCGCGTAAACTGACCCTGGGCTTCATGCGCCTGCCTCACGTTTGATGCGCAGGTAGGCTTCGACACTCGGCGTCACGTCCTTGGCTCGGCGCTCGATGCCGATGCGCTGTGCCAACCTCGTCAATGTGCTGCTTAACTGAGAATGCTCGGCAATGTTGATCGGTTCGCCACGGGCGAGCTGCGCTTCCATCTGCTCGGCAATGACGGCGCAGGCGGCGAAGCGCCTGATCAGTTGCAGCTTGCTTTCGGAACAGCAATCAGCGCCGCCTTGATCGGCAAGGATGGCGAAGCTGATGTCGCGAAACCGCCGAGCGACGATGCTGCGGCCGTCGACATTCGGCAGCACGTCCTTACCGTTTGTTGTTCGGCTGCGGCCGTGCGACTTCGGGTCTGCTGCGCGTGTTCTTGGTGTGGACTTCCGCCGCACATCTGCGGGCATTTGGGTAGTCGCTTCCATGTGTGATCCTGAGATCATTAAACGCTTGAGTTGCATGTATTTGGCGGCCTACCGCATCAGGCGTTTTTCCATGGTGGATTTAGTCATATCCTTGTCAAAATAGCAATGGCCCTAAAATAGTGCCTAAAAATGGCGCTTTGTGCACTTTGGCAGGTGATTACCAATCACAAAACGCATCGAAATTGGCTGTCGCCCGGTATCGGCTTGGCACGGCGAATTGCTGGCTCAACAGCGCATCAACTCAACTCCAAGTATGCTGTGGTTTTGACTACAGAGTTTTTCACACAGGGGGTGGCTGTGGCACGGCCCTTCTTGCACCGCCAAGGAGTGAACCTATACGAGCCGATGCATCGCCGCTTCGAGGCGTGTAGGGCGCTCGCGTTAATTCGAATTTCCATTAGTATGAAGGTGGAAACGGCTAGGAGATGATCCGTGCGATGCACTTTGCATTTGTTGCTATCGTCGGTGATCCTATTGTGGTCGGTCTATGCGATGGCCGAGGACGAGATGAGCTTATTAACGCTCGACAAAATCTGTACTGATACGGATGCGCGCGACCAGGCTGCTTGCGTCAATATGCTAAGCGGGTTCATGGCGGGCTTACAGAAGGGGCAAGCAACCGCACGGCAAGGGAAACCAATTTGCTTCCCAAAAACCGTTTCCATGGAACAGATGAAATTGATCATCGACAACTTCGTCCACGACAGCCCGGAAAACGTGCATTATCCGGCCTTTGATGCGCTTCCAGTCGTTCTACAGCATGTCATTCCGTGCCCTCCCTCACAAAAATAAAGCGAGCGTCATGAGAGCCATGCTGTTGATGGCAATCCTTTTATGGCCGGTCGTGGCGAGGGCGGCTAATGAAACCGGGATGACTTTGTCGCAGCTTCACGAATTCTGTTCGAGCACAGATACAACCGACACGGTGTCCTGCACAGCGTACTTCGCAGGTTTTATCCAAGGGATAGAAGTTGAAAGTGCAGGCGCGGAAAATGGAAAACCAATTTGCTTTCCAGAAAACATCTCGGTCGATCAGGTGAAGTTGTTCCTCGATAAGATCGCCCGCAACGGACCACAATACCTGAGTTTGCCAGCCGCTCCGGCCCTTGCAATCGCTCTGCAAGCCGCCTTTCCGTGCCCGAAGAAAGTATCACCAGCGGTTGCTGCCAAAGCGGTTGCTGCCAGTGGTGAATTACTTCGGCATATGGACACTCTTCTGACTTTGGTCGGAACCATGTCTGCAACTTGCGTACAAGAAGAGATGACACCTAAAGCACGCGGAGAACTGCACTTCTCCGAAAACGAAATAGGGGTACACTGTGCGTGTTCCAGCAAACTTCTGATAGGCAAAATTGGGGAAGCAGACTTTCAGAACCTAGAGGCAGGTAACGGCTTGCCCATGACATTTGCGCCGGTCATTAAGAAGGCACGCGACGACTGCGCAATGAAAGTGTTGGATGCGAGACAACATCATTAAGGCGGGGCTAGTCGCGGTACGGGTGACCGGGCTATCCCGCCGCCTCACTAACAATAATCTACGCGCTCGCCTCAAGCTGCGGCGCTGTAGCTGCGACCGAAAACAGGCCGATCCATAATCCAATCAATTCGATCACAGTTGCGACCGCATCGCCAGTGATCCCAATTGTAAAAAGCGTGACGACGAACGCTAACGCTACAAGGACCGTGTACGCAATTCCAGTGATAAAGGCGGCCTTCAACATGTTGGCCCGTCGGCACAACAATTTTGTTACGGCCACGGCAACAGCCCCAGCAATTCCGCCGCGCAGGGCTGACCCTGACCCCACATCGAAAATCCACACTAGGGGCTTTACGAGCCAATCAATGCCGAAAAAAAAGTGCAATCCAAAAGGATCAGGAAGTATTTCTTGAGAGGCATGCCGAAAAATGTATTCGGCAACGCCACCGACCATATGGCCCGGTATCACTAGGATCACGCACAATATGACAGCCAACCAAGTCAATGCTGGTTTTGCCATGCCCCTCTCGCCCCTCCGCCACTTAATGTCAGCCGACGCGACGATTATTTTATGCCCATGAATGCAATAGTGAAGAATGCTCGATCATCCGTCGAGCGGGACACCATCATCGCGGCGGGATTTATGCTCGGGTGTTTTATCAGTTCATACATTTCGCTAATCGTATCTCCATTGGTGTTTGAACCCACCAAGCGTGTTTTTATCTTCTCAGTAATTTTTGACATGACCAGTTCGGCGCGTTGAGGAATACCCACTTGGCAAATCTCCGTGGGCCGTCCCTTCAATTGTCCGTGGTTAATCGAAATGACGTACGTGTCCCCATCGTGATCGATTTGCCACGCTTCATAATCTTTGGTTTCAACTGGCTTCATTACGTTCTTCTCGTCAGCCGAAAGCGCTTTCCATCCCATCATCCGCGCATAGCTGCTGACACGCGATACATCATCAATTGGCGCGTAACAGGTCGATATGGCGAAGTCGGCGGCCGACTGTGCGGCCTCCGCTTCCGTTGGCTGGTCAGCCGGCGGCGGCTCTTTCTGTGCAGCCGCAATGTTCGTGAACAGGGCTGCACACTTGTCTCGATATTCTTGGACAAGCGCCGGGCCATTCTCACACTTGTTTCCGATGGCGGCGGACACGCGGGCACTCGCCTGATCGGTAATTCGTTGTTGCATCGCCGCCGATAACTTCGTCCTTGCCCCCAGCCATTTCATTTGCTCAACGCCAACGGATTGAAGCTGGTCGAACGACTGTCGAACGTGCGCCTGATCTTCCGGTTTTAATCCGGGCGGGAGGCACTGGCTGATAACTTTCCAATACGCCTCGCATGACGCATAAACGCCGAACAACTCTTGCGCGACTTCCGGCCCAAGTCGGGGTAACCCCGATTGGGCATTAGCCGCGTATATGTTCGGCACGAAAAGGCTAACAGCAACGATGCTGCCTGCATAAGTGAGGCGGCGCATGGCGACCCCCCAAGAGGTAAGCCCGGAACGGCACACATTTAACAGGGTTGTGAGAGTGTTGTACATTTTCATGGCCGCAGGGGATGGGTCGCCCATCGGACGATGCTCACCACACCGGAACGTGCGCGCGGTGTTCGGGCAATCGTCTCGTACAATGAACAGGCCCGGTGCCTCTCGTATGGCGCTACCGAATTCGTGCATCAGCTCAATGTTCGACCCGAAATCGTGCACCGCGCCAGCAACCCGGCGTACAACTTGGCTGCGCTATGTGCACCCTGTGCAAAGCAGCTTGCACAGGGTTTTCAATGCAAATGCAGTCAGTTAGCCGATGGCTGTGCAACTGTGCATGCGTTTTCAAGGGGTTTTGCGACGTGTACGCCTGCGCTGTCCGCTGCGGATGCGCTCATGTGGGTCGGCCCACGCCACAGCACTCGTGTATTGCGCCATGGCGGTCCATGCGCCGCGTTCCAGCGCTTCGGCTTCGGCAAGCGCCTCGCGCGCGACCGTGTCGGCTTTAACGCGCCGCGCCATGATGATGTCGAGGCACAGACGGCTGAAGATCGGGTCGGCGGACATGATCTCAGGCGTTCTGCGATGTGTGCTGCGCTTCACGGCGAATCCAGCGCTCCGATTTGTCTCGGTTATTCCATTATATTTGGTAATCGAACCACACGCGAGCGCTGCCTTTCTCGGCGTCCTTGTCATCGCGTCTCCTGAACAGTTGTGCAGAGACATCACACGAATGGGCCAGCGACCGTCACAACCGTCATAACCGTCATCCATGGTTCCTTTTCAGCCGGCTTCGATGACGCTTGGCCTGACGATGTATCGGCGGCACCGTGTCCCGTAAATCATTGGACTTCTCAAACAATGACGCTGATGACGGTGCTGACGACGATTTCCCGGACGTTACGGGCTGAGACCGGATGATGATCGTGCGCGCGTTACTCTTGCGGTTAAAATCTAAGACGATGCCAGCCTTACGCAATGGTGCCGCCGCGCGCTGCAATGCTCCCCGTAGCGCTCTAGGTGATCCTGGCCATGCGCGGTTTTTTGTTTGCAACTCACCCGCCGACATCGCAAGCTCTCGAAGCAGTTCAGTTGCGGTTCCCTGCCATTCCGATCCGATCTCGGCCATGAACGCGCGCAGGGCGACGGCCACTAGGTCTGCGTCGATGACATCAGCAATCGCTTCATTGCGGTTTAGTTGATACGCGTTGATGAAAGTCCCCGGCGACCATAGGGCATCAAGGCAAGCGGTCGCCCACAAGGCGAAATCGGCCATGCGAGGCATGCTGTCGAGGTGTATCGTCGGCAGTATTCGCAAGCCGTGCACCATGGCATCGAGCAAGCCCCCGAGGATGCCAGGTGCGTCAGCTTCGAACGAGGTCCAAAGCTCTTTCTCCGCGCGGCGGTCATCGTCGGCGATAGGATTAAGGTGCAGGATGATGCTGCGGTCGGCAAGATCGGAACGGGTGACGAATTCCTCGATCCCGTTCAGTATCGTCGGGCGCATTACTTGAAATATGACTTCGTCCTGATTGGTATACAAAGAGCGCGTCGCAAATCCGCCGCCCGTCGCAAGCCGGCACAGCGTATCCGAAATCCAATAAGGCAATTTCGAAACGTTGTCGTAAGCAAGCACGTAGCCATTATTGGCGGCAATGAACAGATCGCGATCCTCGCGCGGCAGAGCGCGCAGCGGCGCCTTATTAGGGTCTATCAACGCGCGTATGAGTTTCACCAAAGTGGATTTTGCCGACCCCTCTTCACCCAGAAGCACGAGCACCGGATATGGACCGCAATCCCGCCAAGCCGCGAGCAACCAGGCGATTAACAGAACGAACTCGTTCTTGGCTTTGATGTTGAGATACGACCACAACCTCGAAGCTGCATCGACCGGATCATTCTTGGTGGGCACTGGCAACGGCAGCATACCATCCGCACGTTGGAACCGCACCGGCGGATCGCCGATGACGCACCAGCTGTCAACGCTGATCTGAACAACACGCCATTGTTCGTCGCAGAGGTCGAGGTAGATCTTGCCTCCATGCCCGGCGACGCGAACATGGACATCCCGTATCGGCACCCCTTCCTCGAACTGGGCCCGCGCTTCAATCATCTCGATGGCTGCGCGCACGGCTTCAGCTGTCGGTGCCTCCCCCGTCTTCATGTAAAACCCGTGCACCAACCAACGACGAAAACTCGTCGATCGGATACGCCAAGTCTCCCGGTGACCGTTGATTACAATATCGGCATATCCAACATGGTCTTTTGTGCGAAACAGTCCCCCTTTTTGAACGGTTGGTGCTAGGTTCAGCAGAACAAGCGCTTGTTTCTCCTTTTTTTCCTGCTTGCCCTGTTCGGCAGCGCCCGCTTCCTGCTCAAGAGGGGAAGCACCTTCAATGACGCGGCGCATGGCGTCGAGACCGCCCGTGATCATCATGTCATTGAAATCAGTATCCTTGTCGGCACGCTTCTCGCCGAATTCGGGAACCGCTAAAAAACCACCGACTGCACGCGCCGCCTCGCGCGCGAACGTTACGCCGGGATTGCCCTTGGTTTTCCAATCGTCGTCGGCGCAGATGACGAGCCGATGTTCGGGGTAGCGCTTGCGCACCCATTCGGCGACCGCTTTCAGATGCTGGGCGCTGAATGCGAGCATGACCGCGTGTCCAGTCGCCTGAAAGATACTTTCGCCCGTCGCCCAGCCTTCGCACACGCAAATCGTCTTGCTGCCGTCATCGTCGGGTTCGGCGACCCAGTGGTGAGAACCTGCGGCACGGCCGCCCGTGAGAAAGGTCTTGTTGCCGTTGGCACGAATGAACTGCAGGTTTTGCAAGTCGTCCTTTTCGTCGAGCATGGGCACGAGCAATGAATTGCCGTCTTTGAACCGCATCATTGCCAGCCTACGCGGTTCGACCTTTTTGCGTCGGCAGTAGGGGTGCTCAGCGGAAGCGTCGTCTGCCTCACCCCACAACCTTGCGGCCTTCACCCGTGCCTTGGCTTGCCGCCGCGCTCGGTCTTTTTTAAACTCTCCTTGCGCCGCTTCGCCCGCGCGATTGTTTTTATCCGGTTCGGCAGTGGTGAGAGGCCGATCGGTGTTTTGTTTCCATTTCTGCCATCCCTGCTGGTCGGTCCAATTCCGAAAGCCGCCGACGGCGATACCGCCACCGTGGTTAAGATGGAGTCGATACGTGCCACTGCGATTAGACTGACCCTTCCCGCGAACGTGGCAGCGATGGATATGACCGTCGGCGACGAGACCTTCACGCGTCAGCTCAAGCCCGCACTGGCCTAGTGCATCGACAAATTGAGTTTGGGCGTCTGACCGATGATTGCGGCGCGCATGCTGCCGCAGCACGTCGGGGTCACGGATTAATGACGTGCGCGGGCGTGGTCCGATTTTTGTGGTTTCACGCATGGTCGCCACCCGCGAGCGCGACTAACTCGGCATGCGCGTAGTACGTCATCGCCGACGGCGATTTTTTGTTTAGTTTAATCGCAGTCAAGCCGCCGCTTTCCTCCAGGCGAATGAGCGTGGCGGTGCTGCAATTGAGCATGCGGGCGGCGATGGCGCGCGGATAGAGCAACGGGCGCACGGCGGCGAGCGAAGCGCGACGCTGGTCCGCGCGGCGGCCTTTTTCTTCTTCGGAAATCACGCTGTTGGGTCGTCGCTTATTTGGTCGCATAACACACAATCCTCGTCGGCGGACCGCAGTGCGGGCCGCTGTAAAGACGAGGATCGTGGGTCTCCACCGTTTCGTCGGGGCAGTGGAGCGTTCAAATAATCACGACCTAGTCGGGACCTGGTCGAACGCAGGGTTGGGGCACCTGCGTGTTATCCCGCTCAGTCAACCTATTCGGCGGGCGTTTTTTGGTGGCAGCAGCGCGAGTGGACTGCGCCGCGACCCTTTCCTCAAACGGTATTCGCCTACGGGGTTGCCTATCAGGTCGAAGAGGTAATGCGACCTGTCGCGATTTGCAATGCCCCGTTCAAGCCCGGCCCGGTCGCGCGAACATCCTCCAAAAGCAATAGAGGCCCACATAGTCAAAAACATAGTCAATTTCGTTTCTGGCTTCGGCATCAATCTCAGCTAAGTCATTGGTATTGTTGGTGAGCCCGGCGGGATT
>Ga0182013_10003774_pt1 | contig 18674 bp, 13 predicted proteins | sample 612S2MmetaG_FD_120487 | JGI IMG/M metagenome (GOLD analysis project Ga0182013, IMG submission 120487) | Permafrost microbial communities from Stordalen Mire, Sweden - 612S2M metaG | ecosystem: Environmental > Terrestrial > Soil > Wetlands > Permafrost | place: Sweden: Stordalen | collected... | reverse complement strand
GCGATCTGTGGGCCTTGGAAGCCATCCTCAATCCTGCGCAGCCTGCTTCCAAGAAGGTCGCTGCGTAGTAACATCAACCTAACCGCCGCCTGCCACTTTCAACTACGCGCGGGACATGCTCATGTTTGGGCTGCGAACTTTAGAGCATTTTCACTATTCCTGCGGGGTGGGTTTCGTGGTTTCCCACCCTATTCACAAAGAACGTGAAAAGGATGGGGCACGGAGTTTCCTTGCACCATCAGTGAAAGATGAATATCAATCTTGCTCAGACGAGCGGCGTGTGCCTGGCCAGGTGGCAGATGTGGGAGCTCAAGCATTTGGCAGGGGCTAAAGCCCTGGTCGATTTTAGGGCACTTTGCGGCACGACTAAAGTCGTGCCCTGTTACAAAGCCAACCCGGGCCGTCGCTTTTCGGGGAAGGCCGGAGCTAGCTTGATATTCATCCAGTGAAAATGGTCTAGAGACGCTGAATTCGCTGAGAGCCGAAGGCTGAGAGCTGCTCACTGCTCACTACTCACTACTCACTGACCACTGATCACTGCCTTTACGGCCCGAGGTAGAGGCTCACGCCGGGCGGGGCGAAGGTTAGCTGGCCGGATTTGGGGTCGTAGGTGAGGTCGAGGGCGTCGGACTTGCGGCCGTTGATGAGCACGGCCACCAGCAGGCTGTTGCCGTAGCGCGCGGCCTCCGCGATCTTGTGGCTGCTCTCACCGGTTCGGCCAACCCCTCCGATTACCTCAAGAAACTGCGCCGCCGCGATCCCTTGTTGCGTGAAGCGTTTGAAGGGGGGGGACAAACTGTCCCCCCCCTTTCGCTGACCTTCGCAACCGGGGGCGGCCCCCAAAAACTGCTGTCGTGGAATGTGCAGGGTATTCTTCGGCTGATTCAGTCGATCCCGTCGCCCCAGGCTGAACCGTTCAAGCTATGGCTTGCCAAGGTTGGCTATGAGCGGATTCAGGAGTTGGATGACCCCTCTCAAGCCATCGATCGCGTCCGCGCCACGTATAAAAAACAGGGGCGCAGCGAAAAGTGGATCGAACGCCGCCTGAGCGGACAGGAGACTCGCAATAAACTGACAGACTACTGGGCCGGCCACGAGGTCAAGCCAGGCGAAGAGTTCGCAATCCTCACCAATTTGATTCACGAAGAGTGGTCGGGCGTTTCGGTAAAAGCCCATAAGCAGATAAAGGGCCTGGAGCAGCAGAACCTGCGCGACCACATGACCGAGGCCGAGTTGATCTTTACGGCACTGGCAGAGCTTTCGACCCGTCATGTGGCCGAGGCGGACGATGCTACCGGCTTGCCGGAGAACGCCCGAGCGGCCCGCGTGGGCGGCGGCATCGCTCGTCGCGCCCGTCACGAACTGGAGAGCCAGTCCGGTCGCAAGGTGGTCAGCGAAGAGAACTTTCTGCCTCCGGCAAAACAGCTCAAGGGGCTGAAGGACCAATGAACGAAGCCGAGACCAGAGCCGAGCACATCGATCCTGCGCTGAAGGCGGCGGGGTGGGGTGTCGTTGAGGGCAGCCGCATCCGGCGCGAGTATCCCATTACGCCTGGTCGCATCGATGGCCAAGGGCGGCGCGGCAAGCCGCTCACGGCGGATTACGTTCTTGAGTATCGCAACACCAAGCTCGCTGTGATCGAGGCCAAGGCGTGGGACGAGGCGCTGACGGAAGGTGTGGCGCAAGCGAAGAACTACGCCGGAAAGATGGCGATTCGCTACACCTATTCCTCGAACGGCCAGGGCATCTACGGCATCGACATGCAGACCGGCGAGGAAGGCCTCTCGGCGAACTATCCGACGCCGGATGAACTTTGGAAGATGACCTTCGCCAAGGCGAACGCGTGGCGGGAACGCTTTGCCGCCGTGCCCTTTCCAGATAAGAGCGGCACCTGGCTGATTCGCTTCTATCAGGAGATTTCGGTCAGTCGCGTCTTGGAGGCCATTGCCGACGGTAAGGACCGTATCCTCTTGACGCTCGCCACTGGCACCGGGAAAACGTCAATTGCCTTCCAAATCGCTTGGAAGCTGTTTAATGCACGCTGGAATCTGGCGGACTGGAAGTGCGCAGGAGAGCCCACGCGCCGCCCGCGCATTCTCTTCCTTGCCGACCGCAACAACCTCGCGGACCAAGCATTCAACGACTTCACGTCTTTTTCGGCGTTTCCTGAAGATGCCCTAGTCCGGATCAAGCCGGAGGACATCCGCAAGAAGGGCAAAGTTCCGAAGAATGCCAGCCTGTTCTTCACCATCTTCCAGACCTTCATGAGCGGTCCGCCGAAGGACGGCAACGCGTCGCCCTATTTCGGCGAATATCCGCCCGATTTCTTCGATTTCATCGTGATTGACGAGTGCCATCGCGGCGGGGCGAACGACGAAAGCACCTGGCGCGACATTCTCACTTACTTTGCTCCCGCCGTTCAGCTCGGCCTGACGGCCACTCCGAAGCGCCTGGAGAATGTGGACACGTATGCCTACTTCGGCGACCCGGTTTATATTTACTCGCTCAAGGAGGGGATCAATGACGGCTTCCTCACGCCGTTCCGTCTAAAGCAGATTTCCACGACGCTCGACGAGTATGTCTACACGCCGGATGACAAGATCGTGGAAGGCGAAGTTGAGACCGGAAAGCTATATACGGAAACCGACTTCAACAAGATCATCGAGATCAAGGAGCGCGAAGCGCATCGCGTGAAGGTGTTCATGGACCTAATCGACCAGAAGGAAAAGACGCTAGTGTTCTGCGCCACACAGGACCATGCGCTGGCCGTGCGCGATCTAGTCAACCAGATGAAGACGAGCACCGACCCAAATTACTGTCACCGGGTGACCGCTAACGATAAGGAACTTGGCGACCAGTATCTACGCGAATTTCAGGACAACGAGAAAACGATTCCGACGATTTTGACCACGTCGCAAAAACTCTCGACCGGCGTGGATGCCCGCAACGTTCGCAACATCGTTCTGATTCGCCCGATCGGCACGGTGCTTGAGTTCAAGCAGATCATCGGGCGCGGCACCCGGCTCTACGATGGGAAGGATTACTTCACCATTTACGACTTCGTGAAGGCCTACTACCATTTCAGCGATCCGGAATGGGATGGCGAGCCGCTGGAACCGGAACCCTGCGCCAAGTGCGGCTCCTACCCCTGCCAATGCGCAAAGCCAACACCGCAGCCGTGCCTAGTGTGTGGAAAAACACCTTGTGAATGCCCGAAAGAACCCTGCGAGGTTTGCGGCCAGCGCCCGTGTGTGTGCGAGAAGAAGAAAAAGGCGAAAGTGAAACTTGCCGATGGCAAGGATCGTGCCATCCAGCACATGGTCTGCACCACGTTCTGGCACCCGGATGGCACTCCCATGTCGGCGCAGCAGTTCATGGAAATGTTGTTTGGCAAGCTGCCGGAGTTCTTCAAGAATGAAGCGGAACTCCGGGCGCTATGGAGCGTTCCCGACACAAGAAAGAAGCTCCTGAACGGGCTGGCAGAGAAAGGCTTTGGGCACGACCAACTGGCGGAAATGCAGAAGCTCATCGATGCTGAGAAAAGCGACCTCTTCGATGTGCTGGCGTATGTGGCCTATGCTCTGCCGCCGCTCACGCGCGAGGAACGCGCCAGTAGAGCAAAGGTTCCGATCAGTGCGCACTTCAATAGCAAACAGCAGGCCTTTCTCGACTTCGTCCTGGCCCACTATGTGGGTGTCGGTGTGGATGAGCTTGCCCAGGAGAAGCTGACTCCATTGCTTCGCCTGAAGTATTCCAATTCCCTTTCAGACGCCATTTTGGATCTCGGTGTGCCTGAAGAGATAGGCCGGGTGTTTGTAGGATTTCAAAAGTATCTATACCAAGAGGCGGCGTAAGGTTGGTGCAAGGCCTCGGAAGCGGCGGGCGCGAGGGATTAAGCGCGGCTTCGCCGCGTACTTTATTTCCAAAAGACGAGGGGGCGGTTTTCGGCGCGACCGAAGTCGTGCCCTGATACAAGACTGGGGACGAATGCAGGTTCTTCGGGTCGGGCGGTGCGAAAGGCAAAAGCAAAGGCAACCACAGATCCTTCGACTCGTCGCCACGGCGACTCGCTCAGGATGACAGCCGACTTTCATTGCTCAGGATGACAATTTCATTGTGGTGCGAACTTATGACTCACTACGCTTACCACTGGCCGCTGACCGCCGGTGGTGAAAGTCAAAACTCCGGAAAAGGCATCCCTCAGCGGCTAAAGCCGCGCTGATTGTGCGGCGTTACGGCACGACTAAAGTCGTGCCCTTTCAAGACCGGACTTTCGCCACAAGCCGCTAACCGCCGGTGGTGAAAGTCAAGACTCCGAAAAAGGCATCCCTCGGCGGCTAGAGCGGAACCATGATTGCTGTACCCCAGAGCTCCGTGCCCCATCCTTGCGGCTTTTTTCTGTCGCAAGGGTGGGAGGCCACCATCGCTGGGTACAGCATCTCTGGTTCCGGTCTAAAGCCGCGCTGATTGTTCGGGCGTTACGGCACCCTTCGACTATGCTCAGGGCAGGCTAAAAGTCGTGCCCTTTCGCGAAACAATTTATGAAACACGCTGTAGCCACTATTCGCTAACCACTGTTCACTGACCACTGATCACTAACCACTAGCCACTAACCACTGTTCTTACGGCGCCACTGCGGTCAGGGCTTCGGTTTGCTTGCTCATCTTGGCGGTGCGGTCCAGCTTGTCCCAGTTGAAGGGTTTGCCGTCGATGGCGCGCTTGATGGTCTTGAAGAGCACGATGGAAAAGACCTGGCGATAGGCGAAGCGCTGCAGCCAGATGTGGAAGAGCAGCCAGCCGTCGCCCTTGTTGGCGGGATGGCGGCGCTCCAGGCTGAAGGCCGCCGACGAGGTGATGAAGTCGATGAGCAGGAAGCCGAGGAAGTAGACGACGAGCTTCTCAAAGCTGGCGGCCGAGGCGGCTTCGGGGTGGTAGTGGCGATCGACGAAGAAGTTGACGACGCCGGCCAGGAACATGATGTCGATGAAGGGCGAGACCAGGGGCAGGAGGATCTGGAAGATGAGAATGTTGGGCAGGGCGAAGAGGCCCATGGCCTTGTTGCGCACGAAGGCGGCGCGATGCTTCCAGACCGCCTGCAGCGTGCCGAAGGACCAGCGGAAGCGCTGGCGCATGAGGCCCTTGGCGTCGATGGGCGCCTCAGTGAAGGCGAGGGCGCGGTCTTCGTAGTCGACCTTCCAGCCGGACTCGAGGAGGCTCATGGTGAGGTCGGCGTCTTCGGCGACGGTGTTGAGCGGATAGCCGCCGGCGGCCTTGACGGGTGCGGTGCGCCAAGCGCCGATGGCGCCGGGAACCACGGTGATGACGTGGAAGAGATCGAGTGCGCGGCGCTCGAAGTTCTGGCTGGTGATGTATTCGAGGGCCTGCCAGCGGGTCCAGAGGTTGACGCGGTTGCCCACTTTGGCGTTGCCGGCGATGGCGCCGATTTTGGGGTCTTCAAAGTGGGGAATGAGCTTGGAGATGGCGTCGGCGGCGATGACGGTGTCGGCGTCGATGCCGACGTAGATCTCTTCGTCGATGCGATCGAGGGCGTAGTTGAGGGCGGCGGCCTTGCCGCCATTGGGCTTGGTGAGCACCTGCACGTGGCCGGCGGCGATCTCAAGGGCGTAGGCGGCGGCGGCGACTTCAGCGGTGCGGTCGCGCGAGCCGTCGTCGATGACGATGATGCGGAGATTTTTGTAATCGGAGTTGAGCACCGAGCGGATGGTGCGCACGATGACGGTTTCTTCGTTGTAGGCGGGGATGAGGACGGCGACGGGCGGGGCGAAGGCCGAAGAGACAGGGTAGCGCGGGCGGCGCAGGCGGTCGATGACGGCGAAGATGCCGACGATGATAAGGCGCGCGCTCATGAGAATATCGCCCACGAAGAAGACCATGACGATGAAGTTGCCGACGATGTCGAGCGCGGAATAGGCGAGGGAGTCGGGAAGGGTGCGCACGCGCTGCCAGAAGGTGAGCGGCGGCATGACCTGCGCAGTGGTTTTGCCCATGAGGGCGGAGACGGGAACGATGGTGTAGCCGTGGGCGCGCAGGGCGTCAATGAGTGGACCGAGCGCGGCCACGGTGGCGGAGCGGTCGCCGCCGCCGTCGTGGAGCAGGACGATGGAGCCGCGGAACTGCGGCTTGATCTTCATGGTCTGCAACTGCGCGAGGACGGAGTCGACGATCTCCTGCGGGGTCTTGCGCGGATGCTCGTTCCAGTCGTCGGTGTCGATCTTGCTGCCGATGATGGTGAGGCCGTCCTGCTGGATGCGCCACGCGGGCTCGGCCTCGTCGTCGGTGTCGGGCTCTTCGTCGATGTCGTAGGGCGGGCGGAAGTAGAGCGGCTGAATGCCCAGCTTGCTTTCGAACAAACGCTCGGTGAGGCTCACTTCCAGGTAGAGCTGGCGCGAGGAGATTTCGCTGATGTCGGGGTGCGTCCAGGTGTGGTTGCCGATCTCGTTGCCTTCGCGGACGACGCGCTGCATGACGCTGATGTTGTCAGCGGCTTCAGCGCCGATGAGCATGAATGTGCCGGTGGCGCGATGCTGCTTGAGAACGTCGAGGATTTTTGGCGTCCACTTGGGATCGGGGCCGTCGTCGAAGGAGAGCGCAATCTGGTTGGGATGGTAGCCGTACTGCTCGACGGTGTAGGTGTGCGGATAGACATCCATGTGCTCGTCGACGACGAGCTTCTTGCGCGGATCGGGCTCGTCGGTATCGACTTCAAGGGTGCGCTTGCCGGGCTGGGGCAGGCCGGTGATGCGCAGGATGTCGCCGTCGCCCTCGGTGTCCACGTCGTGACCGGGCTCGACCGTGCCGAGTGCCGTGAACGCGCCCTGGTCAGAGGGGTGGTCCCAGATGTTCCAGAGCGAACTGTCTTCTTCGCCGAGGCGCCAGAGAGCGAAGGTCTGCAGGCCGAGTTCGCGCGCGGCGCGCATCTCGTTCAGGAGCGAGACCGCATCAAGAAACCAGACGATGTGCCGCTGGTTCGCGTCCTCGTCGATGTATTCGAAGTGCGGATTGAGGGTGTCGTAGTCGAGGTCGAGATCGGCGTCGGCGTCGGAGGCGCGCTCCCAGGCGTCGGAGACCGAGAGATTGTCGGTATTGAGGACCAGCGGCTTGGGGTGATGGCGGTCTTTGGGGTCGGGAATGGAGAGCGTCCAATCGTATCCGTAGTTGCCCACGCCGCAGATGATTTTTTCCTTGGGCACCACCTTGAGCACGCGGACGAGATTGGCGACGAACCACGACTGGCTGGCCACGGGACCGGGATTGCTCGTGGTCTGGTGCTCGTCGTAGTTCATCAGGATAATGCCGTCGGAGTTGGCGGCGATGGTCTTGAGGTCGCTGTCGCTGGTGGCGACGGCGGCGTTCACATAGAGCCGCAGATTGCGCGCGTGCATCTCCTTGTAGAGCGCCTGGATGAAGTTGAGGTAGGCGTCATCGTCTTCGTCGGGGATGCTTTCGATATCGAGAGACAGGCCGCGATAGACGGGATACGTGGCGAAAAAGCGCGCGATCTGCTCGCGGAACGAGGTGCTTTTCTGCGGGTCCTGGAGCACGTCGCCGACGCCCGTGTCCCACTCCTGCGTATGGGGATTGAAATTGTTGAGGGCGGGGAAGATTTCCGTGTCGGCGTGGTTGACCTGAATGACGTGCTTGATCTTGTTCAGGTAGTCGGCATCGTGCACCGTGGCGCCTTCGATCACCGGATACTCGCGCAGGTTGTCGCCGCTCATCATCATCAGCGTGCCCTCGGGCGAGTCCACATGCAGCCACTGGGGAAAGAGCATGTCGATCTGGTGCACGTGTTCCTTGAGCGAGGAGTAGCTGGCCGCGTCGTCCTGCACGTAATAGGCGGCGCGCAAACCCTCACCGGTGTTCAGGGGAATCTCCGAGGGCTTGCGTTCGGTTTTGCGGCGCGCGGGACGCTGGTTTTTGGCGTTGCGCAGCGCGGAAGGGTCGGGCAATGCTTTGTAATTGTGCTTGGGGAGCGGAAGCAGGAGTTCCGGCAGGTGCTGGCCGCGCAGCACATTGAAGATGAAGCCGGCAACCACCAGCGTGGAGACCACGGCGGTTATATCCAGAATGCGGCGCAGGCGTTTCCATCGCTTGCGCTGCGGGTCGAAAAAGATTTGCCGGTCGGGCATGAGCGGTCTTTACTGACTCCGGCGCGAAGATCGCGCAAAAAAGCGACGGCAACCCCGAATGGCGGCTCCGGTGCAACTTCGGAGAGGCGCGCAATCCCTCGGAAATGCCGTAGGCTATACAGTACGAATCGTATGGAAGCTGGGCGAGAGAGTCAATCGATCGAGGGGGCGGCGGGGCGCGTGCGCGCGGCCCTGCCAGTGGCGCTGCCCCTCGTGGCGGGCCTGGCGCTGCGCCTGTGGATGCTCAGGGAATTGTTCTACGTCAACGGCGACATGCTCATCTACGGCGACCTCGGAAAGAATCTGCTGTTGCATGGCCAGTTTGCTTTGACCGGCGATGGCGGGCAGATGGTTCCCACACTGATCCGGCTGCCGGGCTATCCGCTGTTTCTTGCATTTTGCTTCAAGGTCTTCGGCATGGAGAACTACTTTGCCGCGGCCTGCGTGCAGATTGCGCTCGATCTGCTGGGCTGCCTGCTCGTGGCCGGATTTGTGCGCCGCATTGTGCCCGCGCCGGCAAGCCGTCGGGCGGCGCTCGCTGCGTTGTGGCTGGCGGCGCTCTGCCCCTTCACGGCTTCCTATGCGATCTTGCCGCTTGCCGAAGGGCTCACGCTTTTTATGCTGGTGCTGGCCATGTGGGCCATGGCGCGGTTTCGCCAAGATCTACGGGGGAGAAATCCGCGCTGGGTGAATGCGCTTTGGTTTACGTTCGCGGTGACCGCGGCCACGCTGCTGCGCCCCGATGGCGCGCTGGCGGCCGTGGCATTTGCGCTGGCGCTTTTTATTGGTCTTAGACGAGAGCGTAGTGAGAATGGGGTTCGCCTGCGAAAGCTCATCCGCATGGGGGCAGTGTGCGTGCTGCTGGCGCTGGCGCCCTTTGCCGTCTGGACGTGGCGCAATTGGCGCATCTTTCACGTGGTTGAGCCGCTGGCGCCGCGGCTGGCCAACGATCCCGGCGAGAGAACGAATCCCGGATGGGAGCGCTGGGTGAAGAGCTGGTGCCTGGATTTCAACTCGACCTACGAGATTTATTGGAACGTGCCCGGCGACAAGCTCGAGGTGAGCGCGCTGCCCAGCCGCGCCTTCGATACGCCGGCCGAGTACGCGGCCACGGTGGCGCTGGCGGACGACTACAACACGCACGGCATGGAACTGACACCGGAAATCGACGCGGGCTTTGCGCGGCTGGCCGCGGAGCGCATCGCCGCGCACCCGCTGCGCTACTATCTATGGCTGCCGCTGGGCCGCGTGGCCGACATGGGTCTGCGTCCGCGCATCGAGAACCTGCCCATCGATCTCGACTGGTGGGTCTACGCGCATCACCATGTGGAGACCGAATTCAGTTGGGCCTACGCGGGGTTGAATGCGGTTTACCTGCTGTTGGCGATTGCGGGGCTGTGCATGCGGCCGCGGTTCTGGTGGGCGCTGCTCGCGTACATGCTCCTGCGCAGCGCGTTGCTGTGGACGGTGGAAGCGCCCGAGACGCGCTACACGATCGAGTGCTTTCCTATGCTGTTTGCGCTGGGAGGAGTGGCGATTTCGCGGTTGATTGATCGGCCTTACTTGTCGAAGCTGAAGGCGGTCTTCGGCAGCGGCTGATTCACCTCGATGTTCGAGTAGATGCAGACACGCGATTGGCCTTCGCCCTCGTCAAAGACCAGCTTGAGACTCACGGCGTGCGCGGTGTCCATCCAGACGGTGACCTTGGGAATGTTCTTGCGGACTTGCGGGTCCTTGGCGACCAGCTCGAGCTTGTCGGTCTCAATATCGCCGATCTTCTCTTTCCCCAGATACCGGATCGTCCATTGCTCCTCAAGTTCTTTGCCGCCGGCGCCGAAGCCCAGGGCGAAATAGCTCTCGTACTTGCCGGCCTGGCTGTACCCTTTGGCGTCGCTCTCCTTGCCGGTATCGGAGACGCGGAGCACGCCGCCGGAATAGACGTAGGTTTTGAGAGCGGGCCGGCCATTGTGCCGGGAGACATGAGCGCCCCACCGGAAGTGACTGCCGCTGCGGTCGTAATACGTGATTCCAGTCATCGCGTCCGTGTCTGGAATCGGATCGGTCTGAATGCTGTCGAACTCGAAGTTCGCGGTCGTGGTATGAAAGTTCTGCGCCGCGGCATCGAGCTTGGCGAGTACTGCGGCCAAGGCCGGATCTTCAGCCTGTGCGGGCCGGAACGGAAAAAATGAGATCGCGAGCAGCGCGAGAAATATCAATCGATTGCGTGAGTGCATGGCTTTCCTAACTTGACATTGATTGGCCCCCGGAAGACGCGGAAAACGAGCCTAACGGTGCGCCCAAATCTTCCAGGCCAGATTTCCCTGGGCGTCCTTGACCGTCTCCCACTTCTCCACGAAGGAGGAATCGCCCATCACGGGCTCAATAGCCTGGCGCAGCGCTTTCTTGACTTGATTGCCGGAGGCGCCCGCGGGAATGTTCACATCCGAAGCCTCGATGGTAACGATGACGCCGCGTCCGCTTGCCACTACCTGCAGCGGATGCATGGGACCGGCGGCGAGCGGCGGCTTGGCGCCGTAATTCCACAGATGCGGCGTGACGAAGATGAAGAGCAGGATCAGCGTCACCAGCACGTCGTAGTGGAACGATCCGCGCGAGTAGGTCCAGTAGAAATAGCTCTTCAGTATCTGCTGGAAGCCGGGCTTGAGCTCAGCGGGCTCTGCGTTGGGTGCGGATGATGCCATCAGGACTCCCTGACTATTCTATCGAGTCCGCCCATGGCCGCGCGCAGGGCCTCGGGAATCCGGACCGAGCCGTCGGCCTGCTGGTAGTTCTCGAGAATCGCCAGCCAGGTGCGGCCCACGGCCAGGCCGCTGCCGTTGAGCGTGTGCACAAACTCGGGCTTGGCCTTGGGGCCGCTTGGCCTGTAGCGAATGTTGGCCCGCCGCGCCTGGAAGGCTTCGAAGTTCGAGCAGGAGCTGATTTCGCGGTAGAGATTCTGCCCCGGCAGCCAGACTTCGAGGTCGTAGGTCTTGGCCGCAGAGAAGCCGGTGTCGCCCGTGCAAAGCAGAACACGGCGATAGGGAAGGTTGAGTGCTTCGAGAATCTCTTCGGCGTCGCGGGTCAGCTTTTCGTGCTCGGCGTCGGATTCTTCGGGGCGCGTGAACTTGACCAGCTCGACCTTTTGAAATTGATGCTGGCGAATGATGCCGCGCGTGTCTTTGCCCGCGGCTCCGGCTTCGGCGCGGAAGCACGGCGTGTAAGCGGTGAGCGAGATGGGCAGCCGCGCTTCGTCGAGAATCTCGTCGCGATAGAGATTGGTGACGGGAACTTCGGCGGTGGGAATCAACCAATGGTCATTATCCAAAAAGTTGCCGCGTGCAACACCCTCGGCGTCGGCATCGGAGCAGCGGAAGAGGTCGTCGGCAAATTTGGGCAACTGGCCGGTGCCGAAGAGTGATTTCGAATTGACCATGAACGGCGGCAGCACCTCTTTGTAGCCGTGCTTCCCGGTGTGCATGTCGAGCATGAAGCCGATCAACGCCCGCTCCAGCCGCGCCCCAGCGCCCATGTAGACGGCGAACCGCGCGCCGGAGAGCTTGGCCGCGCGCTCCAGATCGAGAATGCCGAGGGCTTCGCCGATCTCCCAATGCGGCTTGGGCTCAAAATCGAATTTCTTCGGCTCGCCCCAGGTTTTGACGATCTTGTTGTCGGCCTCCGAAGCGCCGGTGGGAACTTCGTCGCGCGTGAGGTTGGGAACGCGCGCCAGAGCCAGGCGCAACTGCTCGTCGAGAATGGCAGCGGCCTTGTCGAGCTCGTCGAGCTTGTCCTTGAGGGCGCGAGTCTCGTCCATCACGGCCGCGGCCTGGTCGTGCTGGCCGGATTTCTTGAGCGCGCCCACCTGCTGCGAGAGCTCGTTGCGGCGGGCCTTAAGCTGCTCGGATTGGGTAATGGCCTCGCGCCGGCTACGATCGAGGGCGCGAAAATCGCCTAGCAGCGCGGCCGGGTCGGCCCCGCGCGCGCGAAGCTTTTCTTCCACCAACTCCAGGTTGGCGCGAACAAATCCTAAGTCGAGCATTTCTTCTTTATTTTAGTGGATGAGGGCGGGAGAAAGCGTTTGGCAGGTTTAGCGCGTGTTGAGAGGAATAAGCTCTTTCGCCCCCTTCGGGGGCTGAATTGGCTGAATTCAATTGCTTCCCCCCAGGCTCGCGCCTGGGCTACCGCCTGGCGCCCGCTGCGCGGGCTACGCGCTGAAAGCTGAGAGCTGAAAGCTGAAAGCTGCTTCCTTCAATCGGCCGCTTCGGTTTTGCTCTGTGCGGGTTTGGCCTCGGTTTGCTCCTTCCAGCCGGGCAGACTCTGGTCGCCGGTGATCAGGCGCGCGCCACGCGTGAAGTTGAAATAAGTCCAGGCCCAGTTGATCAACACCGAGATCCGGTTGCGGAATCCAATGAGAAAGAAGATGTGCACGGTGACCCAGGTGAACCACGCGGGAAAGCCGCTCATGTGCGCTTTGAAGGGCCATTTCACATCGGCCACAGCCGCCATGCGGCCGATGGTGGCCATGTCGCCCTTGTCGAAGTAGCGGAAGGCGGGGCGCGGCTGGCCGGCGAGATCGGCGGCGACGATTTTGGCCACGTGATCGCCCATCTGCATGGCTGGCTGGGCGACGCCGGGGATCTGGCGGCCGTCCTGCTCGAAGTGGGCGAGGTCGCCGAGAACGAAGACCTCCGGTAGCGCAGGGGGATTGAGGCGATCGTCGACGATGACGCAGCCGCGGCGATCAAAATTCACCTGGGGTGGCGCGCCCAGCATCCTGCCCAGCGGCGAAGCCGCGACGCCCGCGGCCCACAGCGTGACGACGGCCTCAATACGGGAATTGCCGCGCTCGCCCTGTGCCTCGACCCATCCGGGTCCCACGCCGGTGACTTGCATTTGCGTGTGGACTTCGACGCCCAGACGTTTGAGCGTGGCTTCGGCCTTGGCCGAAAGATCCTCGGGATAAGCCGCGAGAATGCGCGGGCCGCCATCGAGCAGCATCACGCGGCTCTTCGCGGGATCGATGTGCCGGAAGTCGTGGCTTATATAGAGCTGCGCAATGTCGCTGATGGCGCCGGCCAGCTCCACGCCCGTGGGTCCGGCGCCGATCACGACGAAATTCAGCGGCGAGTGCCAGCCCTGCTCGACCATCTGCCGCTCAGCCAGTTCGAAGGCCAGCAGCACGCGGCGGCGAATCTCCGTCGCGTCTTCGATGGTCTTGAGGCCGGGCGCGAGCGGCTCCCATTCGCCGTGGCCGAAGTAGGAATGGGTGGCGCCGGTGGCGAGCACCAGATAGTCGTAGTCAAGCCGAGCGCCGCTCCCGAGCGACACCTGCCGCGCGCGAACGTCGATGCCGACGACCTCGTCCATCAGCACTACAGCATTGCTCTGGCGGCGCAGGATAGAGCGGATGGGCTGGGCAATGTCGGCCGGCGAGAGCACCGCGAGCGCCACCTGGTAGAGCAGCGGCTGAAACAGATGATGATTGCGCCTGTCGACCAGGGTTACGTCGACAGGCAAGCGCGCGAGGCCCCTGGCCGCTTGCAGGCCGGCAAAGCCTCCGCCGACAATCACCACGCGGGGACGGCGCGGCTGCTGCTTCGACTCAGGCGGTGTGGTCAATTCACCCATTACACAGAGAGATGCGCGGGTTGGTCCCAAGGTCACAAGGAATCGCGCACGATGCGGCTGACTGCCGGCTGCCAACTCCGCTAACCCCGCTAACTCCGCTAGCCCCGCTGTCTTGCGATAGCATCCAGCTATGATTGCCGGCATGTCATGGGGCTGGTGGGCGGGCTTTCACGCCGTGGTGGCGGTGGTGCTGGTGGCGGATTCGTTTCTGCCCGGCCATCGTCGCGAATCGCGGCATGCGCAGGCATTCGTCTGGCTGGGGACGGCGGGTTTGGTGCTGGCCGCGGCCGGCTTCGCCTGCTGGATCGCGGTGGCGCAGGGCCGCCAGTCGGCGCTCGAATTCGCGGCCGGGTACGCGATCGAGGCCTCGCTCAGCATCGACAACCTGTTTGTGTTTCTGGTGCTCTTCGAGGGGTTCCGCATCAGCTGGCAGCGCCAGCACACGGCACTGCTGTGGGGCGTGTGGGGCGCGTTTGTGCTGCGGGCGCTTTTTATCGCGGCGGGCATTACGCTGCTGCGGCGTTTTGGCTGGGTCACGTGGGTCTTCGGAGTGTTTCTGCTTTACGCGGCTTGGCGGCTGGTGCGCGGCGGCTCGGCGCACGCCATCGTTCCCAAGTGGATCGTGCGCATGCAGCCGGCCAAGGGTTCTTTGCTGCCGGTGATTCTGGCCGTCGAAATCACCGATCTCGTGTTCGCCACCGACTCCATTCCCGCGGTTCTCTCGGTCACACACAATCCATTCGTGGCCTACACGTCGAATGTGGCGGCGATTCTGGGCCTGCGCTCGATTTACTTCGCGCTGGCCGCGATGCTCGATCGCTTCCGCAATCTGCACTATGGGCTGGGCGCGATCCTGGCCTTTGCTGCGCTCAAAATGCTTGCGGCGCAGTGGATTGCGGTGCCCGCCACCGTTACGCTGGTGGTGATTGGTGGAATTCTGGCAGTGTGCGCGGTGGCAAGTGCAGCGAGTCAGCGAGTCGGCAAGTCAGCGAGTTAGCGGAGCCTATTGATGGGGCCTTGAGAGATTTTTTCCGTGCCGGATACTTTTCCGCGCGGGGCGTGTGCGATCCTTGGAGGGAAAAGCGCACCGCAATGGCGCTATCCGGCAAATTGAGATGAGGTCTGAATGAGCAAGAAGGTGAACAAAAAGCCCGCAGCGAAATCGAAATCGACGCCGCCTTCACCCGCAGGAATGGAAAAAACGTTACGCGAATTTGTGGCTATGCTTGGAGGCGGGGATGCCATCGTCACGAAGGACGATTTGAGTGCGCTGCTGAATTCCCTTAGCGGCCCCTCTGCCTATGACCACTTGGGCAGCGCGAAAGCGGACGCAAAAGACGAGGCGCAGCAGATCGCCTTCGACGCCTTGGAGGCCGTAGACAAGGCGCAAGCGCGCAAGCTGGCGAAACGCGCGCTCAAGCTCGACCCGGATTGTGTGGATGCGCTGGTATTGATGACCGGACTCGATTCACGCACGCGACGGGAAGTGATTGACGGGTTGCAGAAAGCGGTTGAGGCCGGAGAGCGGTCGCTGGGCGCGAAGTTCATTCGGGAGAACACGGGCCACTTCTGGATGCTGATCGAGACGCGGCCCTGGATGCGCGCTTTGGGGGAACTGGCCGCCGCGCTGAAAGGCGCTGGGCTGCACATGGATGCGCTCCGCATCTACGAGAGGATGCTGGAACTGAATCCGAACGACAACCAGGGGGTGCGCGATCCATTGCTCGGCCTGTACCTGGCCGTCGATGACCTGGCTGGAGCGGGCAGGCTGCTGAGGAAGTACAAAGAGGACTCAATGGCTAACTTTGCCTGGGGCCGCGTGCTCGAGCGTTTTCTTGCCGGCGACCTTGCGGCCGCGGGCGCCGCCCTCAAGCAAGCCCGCAAAGCAAATCATTTTGTGGAGCAGTACATGACGGCCAAGATGCCGATTCCAGAGGAGCTTCCGGAGATGTACTCGCCTGGGAGCAAAGAAGAAGCCGTGCTGTGCATGGACTCTATGGGGTTCGCCTGGGCGCAGCACAAAGAGGCCGTCTTCTGGCTGTTCGAGCAGTGTGCCGCCGACGGCGTGCGTTCCGTTCCTACAAAAAAAGCGCTGGTGAAAGCGCAAGTTACGGGGAAGAGAATTCAATAATCGCGCGCGTCTTCGTGCTGAGGCTCTTGAATTACCGCAACGCTTTGCGGGGTGGCGGGAGTTCCTATCGGCACTTGCTGGAGCATCTCACCACGCTTCAAAGCGAACGCTGCCATCGCGGCCAATGACCGAGTGCTTACGAAAGTTCGCGTCGTCGCGGCGGGGATGGTCGGAGCGGAAGTGCGCGCCGCGGCTTTCGGTGCGGGCGACCGCGGAAACGAGAATGGCTTGAGCTACGCGGCTCAAGGCCTGCGCCTCGGCCAGACGGCGGCTGGCGTGGCCGCTCAAGGCGATTTCGGTGAGGGTTGCTTCGCAAGCGGCTTGCGCGGCCAGCCCTTGTCGCAGAGAAGGCGCTTCGCGCAACAGGCCGGCGTTGGCCCACATGGAGGCCTGCAACGCGGCGATGAGATTCTCCACGCGTTCTTCTTCCGTTGCCGGCAAGGGCATCGGAGCGGGGCCTGGATCCGGCGCGGCGTGGGCGAGCGGCGACGCGTCGTCGAGCATGGAGTGCGCGGCGCGCGCGCCGAAGACGAGGCCTTCGAGCAGGGAGTTCGAGGCCAGGCGGTTGGCGCCGTGGACGCCGGTGCAGGCGGCTTCTCCGGCGGCGTAGAGACCGGCGAGCGAGGTGCGTCCGTCGAGATCGGTGCGGATGCCGCCCATGAGGTAGTGCGCGGCGGGGCGCACGGGGATCAGGTCGCGGCTAAGGTCGAGGCCGTAGTGCGCGAGGAAGGCGCTGATGCCGGGAAAGCGCGCGGCGAGATCGATACCGTGCACGTGGCGCATGTCGAGATAGACGGGGCGCAGGGCCGGCGTGGCGCTGGCTTCGAAATCGGGATCGGCGAGGCCTTCGCGGGCGATGGCGCGGGCGACGACGTCGCGCGGCGCAAGCTCGAGCAGAGGATGGTAGCGCTCCATGAAGCGCTCGCCGCGATCATTGCGCAGATACGCGCCCTCGCCGCGCAGCGCCTCGGAGACGAGGAAGCGCGGCGCGCCTTCGATGGCGAGCGCCGTGGGATGGAACTGGTAGAACTCCATGTCGGCGAGTTCGGCGCCACCCTGCGCAGCCAACGCGATGCCGTCGCCGGTGGCTACGGCGGGATTGGTGGTGTCGGAGTAGACCTGGCCCGCGCCGCCGGAGGCAATGAGAATGGCACGCGCGGCGATGCGCTCGGCAACTGGCGGCCCATGATTCGCCGCGCCTGAGTGGGCTTGCGTGGGCTCGGCGCTGGTCGGATCGGCGGCGGCAAGATCGGCGCCAATGGCGCGGCCGTCGGCGACGACGAGAGCCGCAACGCGCGTCCACTCGGCAAAGCGAATTCTCTTGTGCGCGCGGGCGAAGGCGACCAGGGCGCGGCTGATCTCGGCGCCGGTGGCGTCGCCGCTGGCGTGCAGGATGCGGGCCAGGGAATGCGCGCCCTCGCGCGTGCGCAGATACTGGCCATCCAGGCGGCGGCCTTCCGAGTCCGTGGCCTGATCGAAATTTGCGCCCCACTCGATGAGTTCGGCGACGCGCAGCGGGCCTTCGGAGACCAGGGCCTCGGCCGCCGGACGATAGACCAGGCCGTCGCCGGCGTTCACGGTGTCTTCGAGGTGCAGGGCGATGTCCTGGTCCCCCTCCATGGCCACGGCGATGCCGCCCTGCGCGTAGTGCGTGTTCGATTCCGAGAGCGATTCCTTGGTGACGACCAGAACTTCGCCGTGGCGCGCCAGCTCGATGGCCGCGCGAAGGCCGGCGATGCCCGCGCCCATCACCAGAAAATCCACCTGGGAGCCCTTTGCCATAAACTCTGAGGCTAACACTTGAAAGCAGGGAGCAAGGGAGCGAGAAGGCAGGTCAGCGGGTCAGCAAGTTAGCGAGTCAGCGGGGGGCGGCTTTGGGGGGGGGCGGCGGTTGCTGCGACCGAAGGCGCACGCCATCGGGTTCGGTGCTACTATGAGGGCGACTATTCGGGAGTGAAATTATGAGCCGTACGAAATGTATTGCGCTGGGCGTGGTTTCAATCCTGGTTCAGTTTGGGCTGGCGATTGCCGGGTGGGGCGGATTCGCGGCGTTTTTCCGTCATCCGGCGTTGCAGGCGCTGGCCGTGGCTACAGTGGCGCTGGCGATCATGGCCTTCTTCGCCGGCGGCAACGTCAGCAGCGGCGAGAAAGAGGACCGCGGGAATCGCTGGGTGCTGAAGGTCTTCAGCGTGATCGCGCTTCTGCTCGCATTCTTCTCGGCGTTTACGGATCGCATGAATTTTCTCGTGATCGATGGGGACGCAACACGATGGGCGGGCATCGCTGTCTACTTGATCGGGGGCGTTCTGCGGATGCTGCCGGTGTTTGTGCTCAAATTCCGTTTCAGCGGGCTGGTTGCTATCCAACCGGGACACACGCTTGAGACGCGCGGCATCTATGGCGTCATCCGCAACCCGAGTTACCTGGGCATGTTGATCAATGCCGCGGGATGGGCGCTGGTGTTTCGCTCCGGAGTGGGGTTGCTGCTGGCCCTGAGCCTGCTTGTACCGCTGGTGGCGCGCATAAAAGCCGAGGAGCGGCTGCTGCGCGAGCACTTCGGCGCGGAGTACGACGCGTATTTCAAGCGCACGTGGCGGCTGGCGCCGTTTATTTATTGAGAGGGTGGGACCAAGCCACCGCAGCGGACATTATTGACTCCTGCATAAATAATGCAATAATGGGTATTGAGGTTCAGAATACCTATGCCCCGGCTGAAGGGAAGCGCCGGTCTTCTGGAGGACCGGCGGAGACGCGCGTTGGCATTGCTG
>Ga0182013_10003773_pt1 | contig 18679 bp, 9 predicted proteins | sample 612S2MmetaG_FD_120487 | JGI IMG/M metagenome (GOLD analysis project Ga0182013, IMG submission 120487) | Permafrost microbial communities from Stordalen Mire, Sweden - 612S2M metaG | ecosystem: Environmental > Terrestrial > Soil > Wetlands > Permafrost | place: Sweden: Stordalen | collected... | reverse complement strand
CGTCGCGACACGCGGGCCATTCCCATGCCCGCCCGCAATAGCCAAACGGACACTAAAGAACACACGGAACACGAGAAACGCAAGGCCCCGCCGGGGCCGAAACACCTAAAGGTGATGGTGTTGCCACAGGACCGCTTTCCGGTTCATTGGAGATCAGATGGCAACCGGGCAAGGTCAGCACTTCCGAGAAGGACGCTTCCCGTATGTATCCATCCGATAGCGAGGCAATCCCCGGCAGTCGGCTTTAGTTCAATCTGGTTAGCAGTTAACTGAAGGTGCGACCGGATCGAGATGACCAGTACTCGATGATTACGTGATGTCGCGTCCCACAGCACGCCTACCAAACAGATGCGCGTGTTCCAAGAATTGGTCGCGTACCTGTTCAGAGATGAAGACGTAAAGTGCGACTCGCGCGCGCGAGGCACCCACATACACAGATACCAGCCCGTCGGGTGAGGAAAGGTCATCCACATCCACGAGGAGTACGGCCTCGGCCTCAAGTCCCTTAAACGAGGAGACCGTAGAAAATACGATCTCGTCACCTGCGTAATCGAGGCCTCCGCGCGAGATATCCCTGAGGGGCGTTCCGAGACCTGCGTGCGCAACGGACCGCTCAAAGCGATACCGCGACAGGATCGTGATCTGCCGGGCCGTGAATCCCTCACGGCGTAGCTGCTTTAGCCTGTCCGATATCGCTTGTTGCTGACCGTCGGCGGATATATACCAGGTGAGCTCGGCCGCTGGCCCTTCTGGCGCGAGAACTTCGAGCATGGGAGCGCCGGACAGCAGCGAGACCTGAACGGCTATCGGCCGGGTGTTGCGGCAGTTGACGGTGAGCGGCCACTCGACCGGCCGTGCTTCCTGCAGCCGGCGTAGGGCTACGGGGGCGATACCGCCCACGATGTTCTGGGAGGCATCGATGAAGCATCTCCACATCCCCTCCCTGAGCTCGCCTTCGACGAGCGCGTCGATCACGTCGAGATAGGGCTCGCGCAGAAGATCCTGCGCCTCATCGAGGAGTACAGCGTCGAAGCGTCTGATGCCGGGCGTCTCGAGAAGAACGTCGAGGGCCAACTCCGGGAGGAAGACCCCCAGGAGGTCGTTTTCGTCCACGTCGGGAAGCTCGGAACTGCGTTCTGCGCTGTCCACAAACTCCTTCATCAGCGAGTGAAGGGTTCGTACGGTCACGGCGGGCTCGTCGGCCATCGTGTGCGAGATATATCGTGCCAGGTTACGGCTGAAGCAGGTGTAGAGCACTTGGCGGCCCTGTCTGGCCAGGCGTCTTGCTTCCTCAACGGCGATGAGCGTTTTGCCGGTGCCGGCACCGCCTCTGGCGACGACGCGCGGGTTTGCGCCAAGCCGAGCGAAAAGCTCACATTGCTCCTCGGTGAGCCGGACCAGCTCTCGCCCGGCAACTTCAGCGCTGGCACGAAGTGACGGAACCAACTGGAAGTCACCCCGGATACTGTCGACCACCGCCTGCTTGTCGTGGCGGCTGAGCGTTTCGAGGCTCCGGCCCGATCCACTCAGCCGGGTGTTCCAGCGCTTGATGACACGATCCATGAAGCTGGCAAATGGCCTCAGGCGATCACGCTGGTCGTAGACGAGAGCCAGGTCGATATCCGGGCCCTTAACCGTCCACTCCACGTCTGGCGCTGCCACCGCATAGCCCGTGATTGCCTTGGCCGCCCGCGGATAACGCTGCTGAAGGAATCGGTGCAACTGCGCCGAGGCGGGCCCGACCTGCTCGAACGGTGATTCGTTTAGCTTGCGGGGCTGCCCGGCATGAGGGCCACGCTGCGGCGTAGTGTACCAGATCCCGCTCCTCCGGCTGACCAGCCCTCCCTTCACTTCAAGGCAGATAACACCAGGCGGCCCTATCAGCACGAAATCGATTTCTGCCCACGGCTTCGTGCGGTGAGCCGTCAGGCCAAGTGAGTGTAGGACAGTCCACTCGTTGGATAGCTCGTCGCGGATGTAGGTGAACATCGCGTACTCAGCGGGACTGCTCGTCCCATCGCGGACCGCGGAGGGCAGCATCTTCGCCATGAGCTTTTCAGGTCCCTGATGCGTTCAGCCGTAGGAATCCGACCTCGGGCGCTGCGGGCAACCCGACGAGCAGGGCCCGGTCCAGCAGCATGTTCATTTCTTCGCAGCTGCTCTCTGGCAGGAGAATGCAGGAATGGCAGGCCGCGAGATTGAGGGCATCGACACCGTTCGGCCCACTCTCTATGCAGAGCGGGTCCGCGGAACACCAAGCGGTCCTGACCGTCAGGTCGCGGTAGGAGACTTCCAGGCGGTCCGGCTCAGCTTCAGCGATGACACCGCCGAGGCTCCCGGCCGAGTCAGAGGTGGCGGTGTAGATCAGGAAACCGGCCATGTCATCATCGACGTAGAGCCGCTCCCGCAGGGCCGACGCGGGATATCCGGAGTCGAGCGCCCACTGGTCGATGACGGCATGAGCCAGGCTGTGAACGAGCATCAGTCTCGGCGTGATCTCTCGGTCGGGCAGCCCTCCGTGTGCGGCGAATCGGGCCCGGTAGTTGTCGTTGATCTGGCTCACTCGCTTGATGACGGGGTCCGCTCGCTCCCAACGCTCGAGGGCAGTGCTGGCCAGGGTGATGAAGACGCCCTCGCCATTGACTTCGATGGCCGGAAGCCAGCCGGGGTGGACATCGTAAAGAGGAGGCCGAAGCGCTGGCTGACTGGCATCCGGCGGGGTCACCCTGGAGAATGATTCCAGCACCCGGACTTCCCTGAGTTTCTTGACCAGCATCACGCGCTCGATCATTCCGGAAAGCGAGTCGGGCATTTCCGTGGCGGGCACGCACACGAATTGCTGGTCTATCGACTGTTCGGGCCTTCCGTGCACGAGCGCGAGGTACTCGTCACGCTTGAGCGATCGGGTCACGTCGTCATCGTCCGCCGCCTCGCCGACCTGGCGCTGGATGACCGCCTCCACCAGGTCGTCGGTCGAGAACATCGTGTCCGCGGCGAGGTTCATGCTGTCGAGGACCGCGCGCAGCGCAGCTCGGTCGCGAAGGTGCCGCAATAGCTCCCAGTGCTTGTTAAGCACGAGGAAAGCCCCTTCTGACCACGGCGGGATCGAGATAGATGAATGCATGAACGAGAACCACACGTTAGAGGCGCCGCGTTGCAGGGTCCTGGGCACCTGATCGCACGAGGCGTCGGGTTCAGAAAGCCACGGCCGACGCCCCGAGCAGTGTGCGACTCCCTTCATTGCGTTTTTGGAAAAAGCGCTTTCCATTGTGGCTATCTTCCGGCACGTGCAGCTAACGATGATGTCGCCCAGGGAGGCGCTGTCTCCCGCCGATTCGATGGACATGCGGTGGTCGCCTTCCGTACGAGGCGAGCCGACATGGACCCAGTTAAAGTACGGAAAGTCGTCGATATGACCATTCGCGCAGCAGATAATGAACCGACTGGGGATTAGCGCCATACCGCAGGCGTTGCATTTGTTGTTGAAGATACCGGTGAGCCTGTCATGTCGGTCAAGCCGCTTGCAGACCGGGCAATGCGCCCAGGTCGGAAAGCGGACCACCGGGATGTCGGGGCCATCCTCGCTGGCTGGCGGAATCCGGAAGCCGTTCACGCGGAGCCGGCGCTCCAGGCGCGGCTCGTGAAGGTTCGGTGGCCCCGGAGCCCAGCGGTCAATGCCGGCCACCATAAAGGACTCGTCCTCGACAGCGATGATCGAGCCGATTCCGTACGTGGTGATGAGCTGGCTTCGGCGGATCGCGCCCTTGGGCTTGCGTGGCATGTCAGATCACCTGGTAGAGGTTGGAGGACAGATCGACGTCGCGCAGGCTCCACACGGTCGGGAAGGTGCTCTGGAAGTCCTCCCCGGCCAACCCGGCATCGCCAAGCAGTGCCTTGTCGGGATGGCGTGAGTTGGAGTAGACGAGGTCGGGCTCGTCATCGGCCCGTCTCACCCACTTGGCGACGATCTGCTCGAGCTCGGCGGCGGTGCTCTCCACCTCGCGTTCATCGACCCGCCGGACCCGGTCGAGGATGGCGGCCTTGGCCGGCTCAAGGCTGGCCAGCATCTTCCCGACGCTGCCCGCGCTGTCGTTCGCCCGCATTGCCGGCACCGTCAGCCTGACCAGGGCAACCAGGACAGCGTGCAAGGCCCGCGAGCGCGCTCGAGCGGAGAAGGGGGTCACGCTGCTCGACTCCACCTGCCGGTAGAGCGCCGCATGGAAATCCCGGAAGGATTCGTAGTGCGAGCGGTCCCTGGACTTCGCCGCATGCAGCATCGTGATGACCAGGCCCGGGTACCGTCGGCCGACGCGGCTGGTCGCCTGGATGTACTCCGAGGTTGACTGAGGCTGACCCATCACGGCCATCAGGCCAAGCCGGTTGACGTCCACGCCGACGGAAATCATGTTGGTGGCGAGGATGACGTCGAGCGCCTCCGGATCTGGGTACCTGATGTCCATTCGGCGCAGATGGTCAGGAATGTCGCCTGACGGCTCCCGGCTGGTCAGCTCGATCCGCCGCTCGATCTTCCGCTTCTGGGCGGAGTGCTGACGGCTCAGCAGGTCAAGGCGGTCATCGACGTCGTCCTGGACCTGCATACGGGCACCGCCCAGGACTCGGAGGCTGTTGAAATAGCCGATCAGGGTCCAGTAGGGGTCCTTGATCGCGGGCGGGCCATCCAGCTCGGCTGTGGCCTGCAAGATCGCGGCATAGGTACGGACCAGTAGCGTCGTCTGGCTGGTGCCGGGGGCAATGACGCCGACGTAAAGGCGCGTTCCCTTCTCATCTGGAGGCACCTCGACGGCGAAGAACGAGTCAGCTGCGCTGATGCCAGGAGGCGGGAACTGCCGGACGTCCCGGTCGAACAATGCTGCTATTTGCGCGTTGGCCCGGCGGATCGTGGCCGTGGACGCGATCACCTTAGGCTTGTCCCCCATCTGACTGCACAGCAGGTCAACTGCGGTTTCGTAGAGCCCGGAGAGCGTGCCGAGCGGCCCGGAGATGAGATGCAGCTCATCCTGGATGATCAGTTCCGGAGGGCGTATTCCGCTAAGGTCACCGTTAAACAGGCTGATACAGGAATCCCGCCAAGGCATGCTGGCGAATTTGTCCGAAGTGGCGATGATGAGCATGGGATGCCGTGAGTAGATGTCCTGGTCAACAACACAGACCGGCAGGCCGGCCGAGAATTCGCAGCCGTCTGTGCGACATGCCATCACGAGTCGCGGCGGCGACTTGGCGATCCAGACGTCATATGACCCGATGGGACTGGCGCACCACGGGCAGCGGTGCAGCTGGAGCGGGTTTTGCTGCTGGAGTCGCACACCCTGGCGGAGCTTGTCGATCGAGACCTTCGCATCGGCCAGCGTGTTCGGCGTCGCGCTCTGCCCCACCCATAGGCCGATCTCGATCGGCTGGTCACCCAGCCGCTGAGGGTCGGCCCGGCGAATCGATTCCAGGCAGCAGACCAGCAGCGCGGCCCGCTCGAACTGCTGGATGGTCAGCAGGCGCATCGTATAGCGCATGATTACCGTTACCCCGTGCCCTCGGCCGGGCTCGCGGAGCCGTCTCAGCATGGCGGTGAAGGCAAGGAGCCCGAGGTAGGCCTCCGTCTTGCCGCCGCCGGTCGGAAACCACAGCAGGTCGGTGAGCTGACGGTCATCCGAATCCGGATGTGCGATTCCTTCCAGGCACAACAGGATGAATGCGATCTGGAAGGGACGCCAACGGTGATCGCCGTCGAGATCCGGCGCGCTCCCCCGGTCGACGGCAGCGAGCCACTCAGATCGAGCCCGCTGCATCAGCATGGCCCGGTTAGCCAGCCTGAATGCCTCCCACGCATCGCTGTCCAAGGCGAGCAGCCGAATACCCGCCCGCATTCTCTGCAGCGCCTCGCGACACCTGTTCAAGTGCCGTGAGGCCGTGTCCCGGAGCTCTGGATGCAGCTGGAGCACCTGATGGCTGGTCTTCGTGATCCACTGCTCGTACTGGCCGCAGAGATCAGTGAGGCCCTCAAGCGCCTGAGCCCTGGGGGCTCGCATAAGGTGCCCCATCCTGAGCGGGACGGTGTCTATGGCCGTGTTGCTGTCGGCCAGGCGGAGCTCATATCGCGGGATCATGCAGGTGAATACCGCCGAGGCCCGGCCGGGATCGGCTGGGTCACTATCCCAGTCCACGGCGGTCCCGTGGCCGCTAGCCATCGATACCGCATCGCGATAGAGGAGCCGGTCGGACTCGATGTCCTCTTCCCTGATGGTCAGGTCCACGCCCGTACGGTGCACGAACACCGCGCCATGGCCTGGGGCCTCAGCCCGCAGACAGGCCTGGAAGAACGAGTCGGCGTCACGGGCGAAGGCGGCTGGCTCCCTCGTGTTGATGAGCACGACGGTGACGGATACCCGGCCGAACTCGTCAGCCGGACGGACTCGCTGGAACAGTTCCAGGCCCTCGCCGACCGGCTCTGACCTGCCTGGGGTCGGGCTCGACACGTCGACCTCGATCGGCTCGGCCAGAAGTGGGACCCGGCGCCAGGAGTCCTGCTCGCTCGACGGCGCCCGCCGACCGAGGAATTCGGGCGCGTCCGGCCCGCGACTCGCTTCTCCGCTCGGCTGCTCGACGGGAACGTACCTGGCCCCGCCGACGTGTACCGTAATCCGCCGCGCGGCCATGGAGTCCACCGCCATCGTCATCCCCATCGAGCACGGGTAACGGACGTAGCTCATGGAGACGGCCGGATCCCAGGCCCCGGAGTCATCCGCGCTGGTATCCGAGGCGGATTCCTCGCCAAGGTCCTGCGCCTGGTCGGCGCGATCCGAGTCACGCGGGAACAGGACGCCGACGATGTATTTCAGGGTCGGCGGACCGGTGATCACCTCGTCATCGGCTCCCGGCCCTAGCAGGTCACGCTCGAGCGCGTCGACCAGATGCCGTCTGAACTCGTAATACTCATCCAGCATCGTCAGTCCCCTCCAGGGTGTTAACGTCACCGAACCGGAGTGCCCCCAGCCCGAATACTCTGATGCGGAGCCAGAGCCCGCAGCTGCCGAGGCCGTGAGCACGACCGGACGAGCCGTCACCGGCCACGGTGTCGACGAGTTCCACACGCAGGCCGTCGATCTGCCGCGGCCAGCCGACCGAGTAGCGGCCGGGCAGCACGCGGCCGAGCAGTTGCCCGAACTCTGCGGAAGTCAGCCCCACAGGCCTGGTTCCATGCCATATCGCGTAGTGGGCCGCCTGGGCTTCGCCAGGCCGCTGGTCGAGGAGCTTGAGCGTGACCGGGTCACCCGGCCTGACTTCGGCCCCCAGGTATCCCTGTATGTCACGGACGTCGGCGCTGAAAAGCCAGGAACCGGCCGGATGCAGTGCGTGAGTATCACGTCCGGCGACCTCGAATTCACGCACCTTCCACCGGGCTGGCCCGAGTCCGCGCCTGACCCACCGGCCGGTCCTCGGATCCCGGCTGAGGCCCGTCGTGTCAGGCCGGTCCACGTGGAAGATCTCCCGTCGTGCACGGCTGAGAGCCACGTAGAGGACCCGGTTCTCTTCCTTGATATCGCCCGCGTCACGGTCTGCGGAGCCGGTGATCAGGACCCGGTCGAACTCCAGGCCCTTCGCCCGGTGAATGGTCGATACGACGGTTCGCGAAACCGCGACCGCATTGAGCTCTTCCGGCAAGGTTTCCTCGCGGATCCGGTCCGCTATTCGGCGTAGGTCGATCTCCTGGCCACGACCGGGACCAAGCGCTCGCAACAGGCCGTACAGGGTATTTTCGTCCGTGGACAAGGCCGCGGCGGTTCGCTCGAGCTGCGGGGCCAGCATCGCCTGGGTAACGTACGTGTCCGCGAGGCCGACAGTCAGCTCACTGAGCCAGGCGGGGGCCGCCTTTTCTTCGCCGCGCCGCTGGTAGCGGTGCGGGATCCCGGCGTCAAAGAGCGCGCGGGACAACAGCAGCGCCTCGCCGTTCGTGCGGCTCAGCAGGGCGCTGGTCTGCCCGTCTTCCCGGAGCAGCATCCGCCTGGCGGCCGCCAGGCCGACCGTGGGGAGGCCGAGCAGCATCGTGCGGAGTTCGTGTGACACGGCGCCGTGATCCGGCTGCGGCCTGCGCAGGCTGGCGCCCACATGAGCGACGTTCCTTGTCTGCGCCGTCGCCGCGCGGTAGTCCCTGGTGAGCTGGACCTCGACCAGATCTGTCGCGAAATGATCGCGAGCCCACCCGAAGAGGTCAGATTCGGCCGAATCGGCGCCATCCTGCCCGGCCTGGTGACTGTAGATGGCCTGCGCCGGGTCGCCGAACAGCGTGAACCCCGCCCCGGCCTGCTGCAGCAAGGCGATCACCAGCCGGGCTCGCGAACTCACCAGGTCCTGGATCTCATCGACCAGGATGTGCCGCACCAGCTTCACCTCGTCCGGCACATCCTGGCCGGACAGGAGCGCCGCCGCGGCACGGATCCGGGACTCGTAGTCGAGGCTGGGCCACGGGCCACCGGGCTCGGCCGCGGCCAGGATCCGGGTGGCGAACGAGTCGAAGGTCGTGACCCCGACGTACCGCGCGTCGCCGGCCAGGCCCGCGATCCGCCGCCTCAGCTCTGCCACCGCGGCCCTGGAGAAGCTGAGGACGAGAAGCTCGTCACCGGCGCCGAGCCCCTCGCCCTCGACGAGCCGGGTGAGACGGCCGGCCAGGGTGTGCGTCTTCCCCGTCCCGGCGGCGGCGCTGACCAGCGCATGCGCCTCCACCGGAAGGCTGACGACCACTGCCTGCTCGGCCGTGAGGGCCCCGGCGGCACCCAGGTCGTTCACGACGCCTCGTCGTGCTGCCACAGACGCTCAAATTCATAGAAGGCGAGCTTCTCGCCGTAGGTAATCCAGTTATCGCGGACGTTGACGATCAGGCAGCGCTCCTTGCCGCCGTTCCGGGGACCGCGCAGCCCGCGGCCGATCATCTGCTGGTAGACATTGGGCGAGAACGTCGGCCGCGCGACGAAGATGGCGCGGGTGGCCGGGGCGTCAAAGCCCTGCGCGAGAACGCCGTAGTTGGCGAGAACCCGGAGATCGCCGCAGCGGAAGCGGTCGATGCAGCGTCTGCGGACCGATGGCTCGGTGCGATAGTCAATGGCCGCGGCGGATACTCCCTCCAGCGTGAGCAGGGCCGTCATGGTGTGAGCGTGCTCGATTGAGACGGCGAACAGCAGGATCGGCCAGTCACGCGGGCGATCGAGGATGGACCTGAGCAGCAGCCGGTTCCTGTCGACGTCCTTGGCGATCGTGTCGAAGACACGGCTGGGCAGGCCGAGCCGGTCGAAGGCGTTTCTCTCGTCCGGCGAGAGCTCGTGCTCGATATCGATCGTGGTGCCGGTCTCGAGTTCCTCTCCGTCCACCCGTGATAGCACGCCCATGTCCTGGAGCACGCGGTAGGTTGCGCCGTAATCGTCATTCTGACCGAATACCCGGTCGAGCCGCCGACGGCCGAAGCGGGTGATCAGCCGGTTCGTTTGCTCCTCGCTCATGCCCCTGAAAGGCGTAGCCGTCAGGCCGAGAAGAGGAGCCCGGGTCGTCCGGGTGCGCCCTCTCGCGCTGATACCTAGCCACTGCAGGACCGCTGTGAACTCGGGCGTGGTCGCAATGTGTGCCTCGTCGACGACCACACATGTCGCCTCGGAAAGCCACTCATATTGATTAGAATCGACCCGGTTTCTGAGCTTGTCGACGGTGGCCACCACAACCTGGCTGCCGCCGGCCGATTCCGGTACCTCATTTGGGCCCCAGAGGCGGCCGACCCGGAGTTCTTCCATGGAGCCATAGGCCCTCCAGACCTCGCTCCAGGTCTGGACGGCCTGCTCGCAGAGCTCATCAGAGGGCGCGATCCACACTACCGGGCTGCCCAGACCTCGTTCCGAGAGCTCCTCCACCAGGGCCTGGACCGCGACGCGCGTCTTGCCGGCTCCGGTGGGAAGCGAGATCAGCCCGCGCGGATGCTCGCCGGCATCCAGGAGCAGCTCGTGAATCTGGTCGACGATCTTCTGCTGGTATTCGTGCAGCGGAGGCAGGTCCGGGGGACCGGGCACCACCAGTTCGGGATCCCGGCTCTCGCCGGGAGCGCCGGCAAAGTCGTCGGCAAAGCCAAGATCGCGGACGAAGGTCCGGGCAGCGCGGCTCCCGGCCCAGCGGTCGGGCGGCTCCAGGCCCGCATTGCGCAGGTCATCCCGCAGATAGTGGAGGGTATCGTCACCCTGAACGGCGAGCATCAGGCGGGCCACCTCACGCACGCCGAGCGAGCCGTGAATCTCCGTAACGGCGTCGTAGAGCCCGAGGGGCAGGCGAGCCCTGAGCTTGTCGACGCCGAGCGCCTTCACCAGACGATCCTCGTCGCTAGGCAGGTCACGGATCGCGGCGAGCTGATTACGGCGATCCTGTTCCCACCGACCCTGAGCCAGGTCCGCTATCTCCTCGCCGCTCAGCTCGAACCTCAGGAACCCGGCCACGCGTCGGAGCGCTTCTTCCAGGCCGAGCTCGGCCTTCCACAGGAACCGGTTCCCGAGCTTCGCGAAATCCTTGGTCTCAACCCTGGTGCCGCGTTCCGTCGCGACCACCTCGAATATGTCGGCGCAGGGCACCATTTCCGCGCCTGTCAGCTCATCGTCTTCCTCGAGGTCGGCACGTAGGGTCGGGAACGCGTCGGCCAGCGTGACCGCCGCGCCGCTTGCCACGTAGTTCATTTCCTGGCGGACGAACGCGCTCTCGGGGATCAGGTTCCAGAGATCGACAAGGAACCGGCCGTCGTCGGCCGTTGCCACTAGGATTCCAGCCTGTCCCAGGTCCTTGAGCGCGTCGAAGGCGGCGCGATCATGCGTCACCGCTACCTCGTGATGCGGTCGCATCTCGTGAGTGGCACCCACCCTGCACCGAAGTGAGGGCGGGGCCGCGATATCCGACCTGGCCGCGAGGGCGTAGAAGTCGCCGATGACCGAATCGTTGGTGCTCTCAGCCAGCCCGCTGAACGCGTCGTTCCAGTGCTCTGGCTTCAGTTCGGCTTCGGCCAGCGGAACGCCCAGGGCCTTCGCCGCATCATCGTTAAGCCATTCCACGACGCTGGCTATCTCCGCCCACCTCGCGAAGGGCCGTCCCCAGGCGATCTGTACCGGGGCAATCCCTTTACTCGTTAGCAGGCGCCCATCCGCCTGGATGATCCAGGTGGCAGCCGACGGCAGATGCCACGGCTCGTATACCGCCGCCCTGGTCTCATGCTTGAGCGTCCAATAGCTCCAGTCGCTGGTGTTTCCTATCAGCTCCTTCGTGAAAGCCGCACGGCCCTCCTCTGACAGATAGCTCAGCGGCTCGAGCGGTCCGACATGGGTTTTCCGCTCGAAGATCAGGTATCCGGCGTCCGGCCTGGAGCTCCCGGCGCGACGCGAGTTAATGTAGGCCTCGGCGCAGGCCCTGCGATACTCGTCGACCACCGGGTCCTTCGCGACCGGATAGCCGACGGCGGGTCCCTGGCCGACTCCAAGGAGACGAAGAACCTCCAGGTCCGGAGCGTGAAAGTCGACGTCTATTGCCACCTCGCGATCGCGCGATCCGTCGCGCGGAACGACGGAACCGGGAATCAGGGTTCTCGACAGCGGACGATAATCGCCCGCGATGGTCCGGACCTGTGGGGTCTCGTTGCCGAACTCGCGGGCAATTATGCCGATCGCCTCATTGACGTCGGCGAAACCGCGGACAAGGGTCCAGAAACCCTCCCAGGCTCCAACGGGAGCGGAACGGAGCCTTCCCCGTATGAACGCGGTCAGCTCGAGCGTGGGCGTGGCCTGCTCGATGCCAATGAGCTTTAGGGCCTCGGGTACGCCCGGCTGGGCCATGAGCTCGTCACTGACGAAGCGGAGGAGGCCGGAGTGCTGGTGGCTGACCATCGGAAGGTAGATGCCGGACGGGGCGGCCAGGCTCGGGGCTCCGCTCCCATCCAGGAGAATCCGGCATCGGTGGATGATTGACCGGCGTCTGGCTTCTCCATCGGAGTCCTTCCCCCTGATAAAGGCCGCGGCTGTCCGGATCGCGTGAGCGAAGTCCTCTATCCGAGCATGACCGGCCGCCACGAGCGACTCGATCCATTCCACCGGATCCGCGGCGCTCTTTTCTGCGCTCTCGAACAGACGCTCAACCCTGGACCGGCGAGTCGTACTGCTGAGGGCGCTGGCGTGGCACCACTGCGGCGGGCGGCGTGGCGAGTCAGCCCAGGCTTCCAGCGCCGACCGGGAGGCCTCGGCCGGCGGCAGCCGGAGCCCGGATACGCGGCGCAGCCTCCCGTCCTGGTCGGGTATGAGGGGATGGCCGGGGGCGAACTCGTAGAAGCGAGTGGTCAGGTAGCTATCCCCCCAGCACCGGGCCTCGCTGCCGCGGGCGGGGAGGATGTCGAGGACCCAGCCCGGATCTTGTTTCCTGTTCAGGGCCGAAACGCTGGTCAGGACTAGTCTGGATAGCTCGTCCAGCAGTTCCTTGTTCAGCTGGCTCCCCTCCAGCAGCCCGACCCTGTCGTCGTTGACCTGCCACGGCGCGTTGGCGATGCCGGTCAGGGTCGTCTCGTCACGCAGGGGGAAAAAGGCCCAGAACCTGCCGACAGATACCCGTCCCTCGGCGGGGACCGCCCACACCACGGGCAGCTCGTCGCGCGCCGAGAGCTCCCATGCCTCCGTCTTGGCCTGCTCAGACGGCCTGATCGTGGACGAGAAGACCCGCCAGAGCCGGGTGTCCTTCCCTTCCTTGATGGTGACCTCGTTACCGGCCTGACTGAGCTCGATCTCTCGATGGAGGCCGGTCGTGTGGTCGGACAGGATGAGCTCACCCACATGCGGCGAGAAGAGCATAAATGCAGGGTCGAAGCCCTGAATGTCACTGCTGAGCCAGGAAGACCCGAAGATAGTGCGCGGAAGCCGGACCACGGTCGTCGTCCCATGCGCCATCAGGTCGGCAAGCAGCGGGTCGGACGCGCAGGCAGCTCCCAGGTCAATCACTTGGGCTACCCGGAGGGTGGGATAGCGGTCACGGCCTGGCGCCACCTGCGAGATCTGCTCGCGGGCCCATGCCGCCTCGAATCCGAATGATACAGGCCGGGAGTAGAACTCAGGCTTGTCGGTCACGCCAAGGACGGACTTGAACCCAAGACCGAACCGACCGATTTCAGCGCCGCGCTTGTCCGACAGGTAGGCGTGCAACAGCGACCTGATTCCTGCCTCGCTCACGGGATCGCCATCATTGGCGCAATACAGGTAGTCGGCAGTCAGGATGACTTCGATGCGCCCGCCAGGTGACCGAATCATTGCATCAGCGCCGTTCTGCACGAGCTCGAGGAGCTGCCGCCGACCATACCCACCGTGAGCTAGGTTCATTTCCTGCCCGGCGTCTTCGTCTACCCGTGTCGGGCTAGTTGCGTAAACCTGCAGGTTCTCCCGAGTCTGTGCATAAACGACCGCTTCCAGGGGTATGCCGTCATGTGGTGGCGTCGTACCGATGATCAACAAGCGACCCGCCTTCCCCATGCGCACCCAGTTCCCCATGCGCACCAATAATTCCTGCATGACACTACGAGACCACCATGCGGGGATCGCTGACGTATTCGAAAAGACCGATCAGCCGGCAAATTGCCCGCCCGGCGATGCTCGGATCGCCTCCCGCAGCGATTAGTCGGTAAGTCATACTATGCCTATCAGAACCACGCCATGAACCATCCGGCCTCAAGCGACTTAGTAAGTGTTTGGTAAGCCATGTGGTCCGAGGCCATGCAGAGGAGCGGCGGGGTGTGGTGGTGTCATGCACGGCCACTGGAGGCTCCGTAAGCACAACGAGCCTGTCCAGAGGTATCAATAGCTGACTGCCTCTGGCATACCGCTCTGGATGATAATGCCCTGATAATATCCGATGGATGGAGGTGAGTGTTCGGGAGGATAAACTCCTCAGGCGTTGGTCGTGGGTCCCCGAGTATCCATGAGGCCAGCGCCGCGAGCTGGAATGAGATCAGCGGGGGGACAGCATCACCAATGTGCCGATACATGTTATTAAGAGTCCCAGCGAAAATGTAATCTGCGGGGAAGCCGTTGAGAATCGCCAGCTCACGGACTGAACAAAGTCTATCCTGCTCGGGATGAGAATAGCGGCCATTACCTAGGTGAGAGCACTCGCGCTTGATGGTCGGCGCGGATCGGTCCCACCACATCCTGCCGTAAACGTCCGGGTGACTACCCAGATCATTTCTCGAAAGACGGTCACGCATGGTCGGCGTCAGCAGCAGAGATGCTTCCGGGTTCTCGGCAAGGTCAAACCAGCTTCCGCCGTCATGGGGAATTGCCTTCAGCCGATCGAATACGATCTTGTCCCTAATGGCAGGAGTGACATGCATCGCGTCAGCCGTGCTGGCCTTGCCCGCTTGCAGGGGCGATAGCTCCCATATAGCTCTTCTTACATGAGTGGCTTTAGGGTCTATTGTAAACCCTTCCCACAAATCATCGAGCGTGCGCAGAGGGAGCCCGCGCCTGACGGCTATCAACACTGCTCTCTCACGCTTCTGCGGAAGCCCAAAGCGATTCAGGAAATGAATCTCTGGCTTAGTCTCGTACCCGAGATCCCGGAGTTTTCCTATAAGCGATTCAAGATGGACGTTGAAGCGTCCCATTACCAGCTCGCGTGCATTTTCCATAACCAGAATCTGCGGCTTGAGTTCAGCCACGAAATCAGCCGTCTTCTCGACCAGGCTGTTACGGTGATCATCTTGTAGATGGTTTTTTGCCAAAGTGCGCGAGAAGCCTGTGCACGGCGGGCAGGCGATGAGGACGGTGGGATGCTCTGAAATACCCAGCTTTCCCGCCAACGCAGAAGGATCGATGATGGCGAGATCTTCTTTTTTAGGCTCGATTCCCATATTGATGCGATAGGTCGCATTGCAGTCCAGTGTTCCCGGTCCGCTGCTGGGCTTGCCGAGCTGGGCGTCCGCAGCTCCGGCAATCTGAAATCGTGGGTGGGCGTGGAAGCCGGTGCTTGCTCCGCCGCCACCCGAGAATAGGTCCACCACGCTGCCTGCCATGCAGCTACCTTAGACCAGGCCTCTGACATCTCGGCCTAGCAGGGCCGAAGCTGGGCGTGATTTCTTTCCGGCAAGCTCTTGCCACTTAGAGTAAACAGCAACGGCATGCCGCTGACATCGATAAGCGAGGACGGAGACCGGTCCCAGCTGCCAGCATCCTGGTGAGTGACCAATCGCTGCCGCAGTTTGGCGACAAGGATCCGGACCGCCGCCCGCCATGTCTACTTTGAGTTATTATTCGAATCCTAACGGTATTCAGCCCTTTTACACCTTGGGCATAGGCTCTGGCGAGACAAGTTAGCCGCTACCGGGATTTTGCGGATTAAGATCGGGTGCAGCGAAGCCACCCTGACTTCTAAAATAACTTGACTTAACCAAGATTCTCGCCGTAAGCCACCCGTCTCGGCATTATAACTGATTACGGTGACACGCTTTGTCTGGCCGAACTTACCTCGCTATAGGCCTGTCCATCTCTGCAGAGCTGTCTTGAAATCTTCCCAATGCTGATGGTGCTCTCCACGGGCTCCGTCATATCCCCAAAGGAAATAAAGATTGAAGATGTCTTCAAACCGCTGGGCATCACGACCATAGATTGCGCGCCGGCCAGGCCTTTCGGGATCCAAAATATCTTCTGTGAGCACTGCCATCATCAGAAATCGCTTGCTACCCGCCTCGATGCGATTTTCTCGCGAGCCGAGCGCGAGCCTCTCATGCAAGTTTGACGGATCAAGAGCCGTCTTGACCTCACCCAAGGCTGCCTGGTGCAGGATCGATCTTCGGTTTTCAACGGGCTGCCTCTTCAGCATGCTCCATTCGTCATATGCTTCCTTTGCCGTATTATACGAGCGACCGCCGCCGATCCTGGATATTATGGCCACATCGGGATCTGCAGAAAACACAACGGCCCTGTCGGAGGATAGCAGATAACATTTGGCAATCTCGTAATCTCCTGGCGACATAAGCCGCACAAGATCACTTGGGGAGTTTCCGGATAGAGGGGGTTCCGTTCCATAGATATCCCTTATTGCGTCAGTTGATATCTCCCGGAGCCCAGCTAGTATCGCAACTGAAGCGCCTGCAGCACCGATCTGACCACTCTGGTTCTGCCCTCGCCCATGGGTCTTGAGATCACCCTGGTATTGAATTATCCTGTCGCCAGTTAGCCCTGAATTCCTGACGAGGTGAAGATAACGATTCAGAACGCTAGCTTCTGCAAGCAGACGATAGTCGGGCACATCAGTCGGTCTTCGCCTGCGCGTGAGATTAGGCAGCAAGAGCCGCACAGATTTATCGCTGACCATAGAGATCTGTAGATAGGTGGAGACGTGCTTCCATCGCTCACGCGAAGTTACGATATCGGGATGCATGTAAATACGGTGGGGGTCGTCCACGCCAGTCACCCACAGAACATCTATTCCTGCAGCGCTCAAGCTGCTTGAATCAGACCAATCGAGGCTATCCGCTACACTGTCGAGTTCTACACCAAAACCTCTCGCGTTTTGGTCAATATTATATGTCTCCCTGAGCGCAAGCTCGACGAGTGCCTCAGTAAAATCGCTGACAAATTTCTTGATCTCAGCATCACTCATGGCTGCCCGCTTTGCACGGACTTCGAAGCTGGACATCGCCGCGGTCCTCACACGATCTAGAGGCATGCATTTAGGTATTGAGGATACTTGAAGCTGGGTAGTCCGTTGATAATCCAGCCTGAGCTTGTGATCTTGCGACGTGATGATACTGGAAACGGGTGGCCACCGTCTGCCCATCTCGGTATGCGGCCAGTAATGACCTTCTGGTCACTTGACCATAGCGTAGAGCGTGGACGCGACGCGGGGGCGCAGGCTGTGCAGGATCGCGGTGTCTACGGGGTCGAGGAGAACGGCGAGGAGCGGGAGACGCTGCTGTCGCTCTCGCGCGAGTCTGGCCGCCGACGACTTTCCCGCCGTCCCGAACGGCGCCTACATCGCCTCGGTCACCTCCGCCGACGACGAACTCGACCTGACCGGGCTCAGCGCCCTATACGAACAGCACCCGGCCGGTGACCACATCACCCGGTACACCGCCACCGGCCACTACTTCTACGTCCTCAACTCGGGCAACGCGGTGAACTTCCTCCACGGCGCATGCGTCGGCCCGTTCATCTACCTGGTCCAGGCCGAGATCCTCGCCGCGCTGTCCCTGCTGGCCGCAGGCGACCGCGGACCGGGACTGCACGAGTGCCCGGACACAATCCGCCATCGCATTGCGAGCACCTGGCTCAAGGTCTTCAATGGGGAACCATGACTATCACGATCAGCGACATAGCCACGACTGTCAGCAGGTACCTGGACACCTACCCCGCCGAGAAAGCGGGCCTGGAGCCCCTCCTGCTGGCCCTCGGCGCCGGCGGGGACAGCATCTTGTCCCGCGCCGGGCTGCCCGGCCACGTCACCTGCTCCGCAGCCGTCCTAGACGGCCGGGGCGGCGTGCTCATGGTCAAGCACCGGGTCCTGGATATGTGGCTGATCCCCGGCGGCCACATCGAGCCAGCCGACGACAGCCTCCTCAGCGCGGCGCTCCGCGAACTAGACGAGGAGACCGGCGTCAGCTGGGAGGACATCGTCGAACTGCCGGACGCTGACGCCATCCCGGTCGACATTGACGTCCACCCGATCCCGGCCAACCCGGCCAAGAGCGAACAGGACCACTGGCACGCCGACTTCCGGTACATCATCAAAGCGCGCAGGCCCGACACGATCACCATCCAGGCCGAGGAGGTCAGCAGTTACAACTGGCTGCTGCCATCGCTGCTGCACCACCGCCGCCTGACAGCCAAGATCGCCCCAGTCGCCGCGACCTGACACCCGCAGCCCGGACCTGCGCAGCGAATGCCGGATCTCCCCGAAGGGTGAGTCGTGCGCCGCTTAGCGAGTGGCCATGTCCTGGAGCAGGTGGGTGGTGGCGGCTGGGGTGAGGGCGGAGGCCTGCAGCTGGGTGAAGGCGCGAGTGTGGCTGGTGACGTCTGGGGGGCTGTCGAGGAAGATGCCGCCGCAGGGGCCGGGGAGATGGACGACGCCCAGGGTCGGGGCGGCGGTGAAGTGCAGGATCGAGAGGGGACCGGTAGCGCCGACGGGGTGGGACGCGGTGAACGGGAGGACCTGGAGGGTGAGCTGGGGGTGGATGGCGGTCAACTGGGCTAGGTGGGTTAGCTGGGCGCGCATCACGTCGGGGCCTCCGACGACCTGGTGCAGCGCTGCCTCGCCTATGACGACGGCCAGGTCGGGGCGCTGCTCCCCTAGGATCTGCTGCTGGCGGGTGAGCATCGACTCCAGGATCAGGTCCTGCTGGCCGGGTGACAGGGCGGGGTCGGCGGCGGCGACCGCGCGGGCGTAGTCCGGGGTCTGGAGCAGGTCCGGGACTTGCTGCGGCTGGTAGATCTCGATCCTCGAGGCGGCGGCTTCGGTGATGAGGTAGTCCAGGCAGGGGGCGGGCAGGACGTCGGTGTAGGGCTGCCACCAGCCGCTGGCCCGGTGCGGGTGGGCGATGGCGGTCAAGGTCTGCTGCTCTTGTTCGGCGACGCCGTATTCGGTGAGTAGGTCTCGCAGGTCTCGGGGGCGGATGCCGCGCTGGCCT